>SDBT01001792.1_pt1 | contig 38359 bp, 54 predicted proteins | sample 2277101 | NCBI WGS metagenome assembly SDBT01 (sample SAMN10404973, study PRJNA504765) | marine sediment metagenome | isolation source: marine sediment core GS10_PC15, 103 cmbsf | place: Arctic Ocean: Southern Knipovich Ridge | collected 2010 | reverse complement strand
TGCTACCCGCATACGTTTCAGTTAGTCCATAATCTTTTCCAAACACTCTGACCAACATCGAGTTCAGATAATTGATTATAGACCTTGCATATATATCTTTAATGTTGAGTCGTCCTGTTACAAGTCTTGAAAATATAAATGAGTAAAGAACTCCAGCATATAAATCATTTGGACTTAAATTGGCAACCTCCTCTACATCAAAAGGTTTTAGATTTATTATCATTTCTTTAGTTGGTATGTTGTATGACGCTGATAATGGATATTTGTCCAAGTTAACAACCTGTAATTGTTGTCTAAGTTTTTTATCAGAAATAAAATTAAAAATAGCATCTTTTGCAAAATGATTAATACTTCTTTGTTTTAGAGTTAGAAATGTAAATACGTGCCTTGGACTATTTTCTTCAAGTTGGTATGTTTTCAACGTATTCCTTGGTATCTTAATTACGTTATCAATGTTACTTATTAACTTGAACTTATCTTTAATAACCATTACCAATTAACCTCAGTTAACTCTTCAGTTGGTTTTGCTGGAAAATTATCTTTATTTAATTCTATTATTGATTGGAGAGAAGGTATAACAACGTCTCCCAATGCATCGAAGTCTTCTACAGAAAATACTCCATTGACAAACATTAATAATTGCCATAAGATAGTAGTTCCATATGTATCAAAACTTAAATAGTCAGGTCTAAATCTATACTTTGGCTCAAATATTGTAAACTTTGAGTTCCTTAATAAAAAGAATAAATTCTTTTCAATTGTTGCTAAAGTTGGTGATGGAAACGAAAAGAGGTCATTTTCAGTTTTGAATCTATTCCCCATTTTTCCAATATCGAATGGAGATCTAGCGAATTGTTTTGCTTCATCACTTATTAAAACTGGCATAAGTTATGCCTCCATAGCGGCTGGATAATTATTTCTAGTCCATGAGCAATTACTTTCATCAACAACCATTCTTTCTTCCATGGATTCTAAATCATACTCATCTAAATATTTTGAGAAATTAGTCATAAAAAATTTATAATCACCCTTAACAAATGAAGCAGGAATATCTAATCGAGCATTATGGAATTTTTCATGCATACTTTTTAGTAGAGTTACATATCCAATTTTATTTTGAAAATGTAATTCCATTATCTCTTTACATAAATCAAAAGTACAGAAGTCATCTCCTTTCTCAATATTTCTGTTTACATGTGCTGAAACTAAAATATATAAAGATGGAATGTGGTGATGTAAGTCAATAGTTACTTCAGAGTTTTTCTCATGAGTAATCATACATTCATTTATTTGAAGTACATCAATGATGTAATTTCTCCAAAGTTTATACTCCATACAACGACGAATGAGCATCTCACAGTTTCTTATAAATTTTTTATATTCCGATTCATTTTCAAAATTATTTACTCTTAGCGATAAACTAAATGGATAATTATCACTATATAACTGTAAGTTTTCAACATTTGATTTAATATTTGTTTCCATTTTATCTTTCTTCCTTTAATGTAATCGAAGCTATAAATACAAAAATTGCGGCAGATGCAATCATCATACTTGCAACAATAAAGGCAGATACTTCTGGTGTCCCTGCAAGTTCCTCTTTAGCTTCACCTGCTTTATTAATAATAGTTTCTGCTGTTTCCCTACTATCTCTCATTATCTTGGGAAGATCAATCCCGGCATCAGCTGCTTTAGTTTTAAAGTATGACATTATTGTTTTTACGAAATGGGGAACTTCAATTCCTTGTAAGGAACGAGATATTTCCTCAGGAGTTTTCAACATAACTTTTACAAAGTGACCAATAAGATATGCTATAAGACCGAGAAAAGCTGTTCCTAAGACTACTTGAGTTATATGCTCAGGTGGTACTTTCAATGTTGTTTTTCCAGCAGCGCTGAGAGTCCTTCTCATTCTTGTGATTAAATATTTTAATGCCTCTCTTGTTCCATACATTAATCCTTTACCAGATTTTAGCATAAAACCTATAATAACAACTAGTATTGCCATCCAGTTAATTAAAGTTTCATTTTCAAGTTTTGAAATAGAGTTTGACAAGACTTTTTGTGCTAACTTATATGCTTTATAAAAATCTTTATCTATTCTAACTCCAATTTTTGCAAGTCGTTCAGGAGCTATAGATGGTAATTTTAAAGTATTTTTTGAAAAACGAGAGAATGCTGCTTTTGGACTACTGGCAATCTTTTTAAGAAACTGACCAAGTCCTTCATGTAGCACTTCTATTTCATTTAATAGTTCATACTGTTTTGGTTCTTCAAATATTTCAGCAGAAAATTCATCTAGTTTCTGTTGTGCTAACGATTCCCCAAGAATTTTGTTAAATGGTCGTCTAGTCCTAAATAGAGAAGCTGATGAGCGTCTAACATCTTCGAGATCATCAAATACTTTTGCTTGATCAAGAGTTTGATATAACATACCATAAGGCATAGTTGAGCACATTCCTCTGAACTTTATCATACAAAATGATACAGATCTATTGACATCGTCTGCTATAACAAAGCTTTGCCATCCTAATCTCACTAATTTTCTTACTCTTTTTGCTTGCTCAAAGAAATCTGCTCTTAGATCAGCTCTATTTAAAACAAAATATATATTATTGACATAACGAGTCGAGATGATACTTCTTTTTAGTACAATATCTTTATATGGATTTCCACTTATCGCTTCTGGATCAGGATTAAATATTCTACCTGCAGTTGTTGCCCATATTCTATATAATATTCCTTCAAAATATCTTCCTATTCGTATAACTCTCTCCATGATTTTGCCGATCTGTGCATCCCACATTATTAATTCATGAAGTTTCGCATCAGATTTTACAGTAAGCGGAATTGCTTTAACTCCAATCATAGTTGAATATTGAACTCCGCTTTTCGAAGTGAGGTCTGCTTTCATCCAGGATGGTTCAAGCTGTATAGATTTCATATCAAATTGACCAAGACTAACAGATGCATCGCCCGGACTTGCTTCTCTTTTACCACGTTCTTTTGCTGCTGCCATACGCTGTGCTTCATCTTCATCTTCATCACCTGGTTGAGGTCCAAGAGGAGTAAAAGCAGATTTTTTATCTTTAGTTCCTGGTTCAAATCTATCTCTTGGGTCAATTTCTTGTAAAAATTCCTTTGCTAAAAACTCAACTATCTGATCATCTGACTCAAATATTTCGATTTTTTTATTTCGTCTAATTTTGGTTTTTATACCAAGAGATTTTGCAGCTTGATCCATTATCATATCCATATCGTATATCATAGTATGTCTTTCAATTGCTTTTAATATACCAGGTACGATATTTCGAGATACTGAATTAGCAACTAGTACTGGAATTAACTTAACCATCTTGATGGTCCTCCGTAATTATAATATAAAGGCAGTCTTTTTATCTTCTTCTTCTCTTTTCTTTTGTTTTTTTGCTGCCTCTTTAGCGAATGGTTGTAAAACCTCAATGCATTTATCGTTCTTACAGGACTTTATATACATACAATACTTACAATGTTCTGAAGTTGCACCAAGAGGATCTATCGGTTCACGTTTTAACAATGCAGCATGAAGTAATGGGGCACGTTCGAGGTGGGATATAGCGAGGGTATCATTGACTGGCAAATCAAAAGCAATTACACGTTTTAAATCTCTGAGAACATATATAATTACAACTTTTTGTATGTTATATTCATATTCGCTATTCAATATATAGGCATAAATATTTGCCTGTAGATAATGTTCTTTTTCGTATCTATTCTGAAATTTCTGGGTGTCAAAACTTTTGATTTCATATAAGTATATCTCTCTAATCCCATCGATTCTTCCCTTAACTTTATACTTTTCGCTAACTACTGTTTTCTCAGTTTCTATAAAGTCATACAACTCTTGGATGACAGAATGAATTTCATTTCCTATCTTCTGTATTAAATATAAATATGCGAACTTAAATTGTTGTTTAATATCGATAGGGTATCTAAGTCGTGTATAATAATTTTGTCTTAAACAAGTATATAACTCCCCAACAGAAATATAGGGACGCTCATATCCCTGGATTCTTTTATATTCATCGATTAATCTAGTCCGCATTAATGACTCAAATTTTTGCACATCGAAACCACGAGATCTTTTAACATTCTCTGGTATATAACTATGAACTTGTGACTCTTCTAATAACTGCTTAGTTTGATCTGCTACTCTTTTGAGGTTTTTATTTTCTGGGTTTTTTTTAGTTCTACGACCCTCAGAAGTTTTTTTGTGAAAATCTAAGTATTTTGAAAGTTTATTATATTCATTTATTAGATTACTCATCACTCTCTAATATCAGATTCGCTGTCTCACAGAGGTTATCCCTTAGGATCTTGTATGAATCTTCAATTATTTTCCCTTCGAATTGGTTTAAAGCATTCACATCTAGAGATTCAGGCAAAATTCTTGCTACTATTAGATTATCAACAGCAAGACCAAATGCTTTCTCTCTAATTTTTTCTTCAACTAATCTTGGAATATCTACTTCACTACCTTCTTCGATTGTTTCTCTTAGTTCAGCTTTAATGTCATTTCTTGCTTTCTCTGTTGTAACGACTCTCTGAGAAGCTTTTCTTGCTAATATCGCATTACTCTTTGCCATCTCTAGAAGTTGAGGTGTTTTAACATCTACCTCTATAGGATCTGGAGTATGGTCAACTAGTTTTAACATTTCAATAAATACTGAAAGAAGAGCCCCTTTCACTGAAAGATAATCCTCTTTGATCAAAGGACAACAACTTACAACTTCTTTTAAGGGCATTCCAAAAAAGATATAGTCCAGCCCGTAAAAATTTTCTAAAACTCTAATTTTAGACTCTTTTGATAACATCTTAATTATTCCTCCATTACCTGTGGTATGTGTACCCTGAGTTTTCATCCTCAATGACTTCTAATAATACACGACGCGAGTCATCTGGAAATTTTGTATTTTTTGTTGCAAGGCAAATAACTTTTAATGAATCTATTGTTTTACCTCGTTTTCCAATAATTTTTCCACAATCACTATTATCAACTTCGATTTGAACGATAATAGCTTTTGTGGAAATTGAAACATTAACGTCCACATCTTCAGGTTTATCAACTATGTTTTTAGTATTAAATTCAACAACACTTTTTAATAACTCTGTCATTCCGCTCATTGCAAATTCTCCTTTTCCTTTTTCGGATACTACGTAAGTAATTCTTTATATTTTGTTCTAATAGTATTAAAGTATTAGTCAATATTTGGGTTATATTTATCAATAATTTCTGTTTGTATTGCTTCTTTTACAGCTATATCATATTTCTCTTTGAACTCTGGAGTATTATGGTATAACTTCTCAGCATCTTTGGTTCTGAATTTCTTATCAGGCATAGAAACTAAATAGTTCCATGCACCTGAATTTAGTCGTTTTGTTTTAATTAAAAAATGATAATTAGTCCAGAAATTTGAGAAACCAGTTGTAAATGAACCTAATATTTCTACTTCAATATTTGGTGGAAATAATTTATTTTTAACACATTTTGTTTTTGCTATCACTCCATCAAAACCATATTTATCCCGTTCTAATACTGTACCGACCTTCATTTCTAATAAATGAAATGCATTAAACTTTAAAACATTTCCGCCAGGCATATCTTTTGAAGCACTCATAAATTTTAAATCTTTAGGTGGGGCAAACTGACCAATATTTATAACATCTCTTAGTTGATTGACAGCAATTAATGAAATATTATGTTGACCAAGTTTTGCTACATATTTGGGAATTAATATTGAAAGCATCCTCGCTTTATACCCAATGACCTGATTAACATCCTCTGCCTCCCTCTCCTTCTCTGATAATGTATTTGCAATACTATCCCATATTACCATTGATGGAGTAGATATAATTTTATTTTTCTCTTTAAATAGACATAAACCTTCTAAAAATTTGAATACCTTTTCAACTGTTATATCATTATAAGGTTTTATATTTGGATATCTCACTCCAAGATTTGATAGTCTTATGCTGGTTGTTGCTTCTTCTGAATCTAAATATCCAGGAATCAGTTGTCCATTATATTCTTTTTGCGCTTGACCCAGAGCTTTCATTGCAAGCATACTTTTTCCACTTCCTGGCTGACCAACAATAATACTCAATGCACCAATTGCAAAACCACCACCAAGAATAGCATCAAGTACATCAATACCTGTTGGTATTGTTTTCTTCAACTCAAGTTCAGGTTTCATATCAGTTTTATCTTCTAGAAATGTACTAAATTCATCATAAAGTTCTATTGCTTGTTTTTCATCGTCTTCGCCATTAACCTCTTTTTTTATAATTGGTTTTACGATTTGAACTTCTTCTTTTTCTTCATCAGATATATTTAATTGTACGCTTTCTAAAATTTCTTTTGTATCAACTTCTAGGAATTCTGGAGTTTTTTGTTTTTCTTCTTCCATTATTGTTCTGTCCTTTCTTGTGTGACACCAGGAATTACGATGTCTTTATAGTCGCTTAAACCTTTATGTTTTATTTCTTTTCTTAGTTTTTCTTTCTCTTTCTGAAATTCATCAACTCTATCGGCAAGGTCTCGTACATTAAGGATATCATCTAAATCATATTCGGAAACATCCGCTTTATCAAGCTTTCTTCTTATTTCGATTTCTTCTTTTATACTTCTTGCGATTTCTTTTCTCATCTCAAGTAATGCGCTGAAAAGAGCTGTTACTGTTTTAATTTTTTCTTCAAAAAATCTAATATATCTAGCTTCTAATGATGTAGGAATAATCCTATCAACATTTTCTTTTATCTTTTCGAGATCAGCAATCATTACTTTGATTGCATTTCTATGTTCATCATATTCTTTGAGAAGCTCTTCTGCTTTTAAAAGATCCATAATAACCCCTTTTATTTTTTGTTCTTATGCAACATCTTCAGGAATAGTATCAGGTTTTCTAAATGGAGTTAATTTAACTAGTTCATAATTTACAATTGCATAAACGATTCTATTCCAGGTTTCTTTATTAAATGGACCATCAGGCAAATCATTTCCTCTCATCCAATCTTCTCCTGCTCGTGACTTTCTTGCATTAACTTGACATCCTATATAACTTTCATTATTTGGTCTACTAACTACATTTATAAAATAACAATGTTTTTCGGTATAAAAACATAATTCTCTTTCATGTTCATCTGGAGTAAGTTTATCAAATATTTCTTCAATAAAATCTTTGACTTTTCCTGGAAACACTAACTCTTTCAACCATTGATCAAGCATTTCCATTGGTGTTAAATCTCTATCTGTTATTTTAACAACTTTCTTTTCTTCGTCATTCATAATATCCTCCTTATATTTCACATGATCCTGTTGCACATATAATGTCTTGCTCTTCTAAAGTATTTTCAACTTTAACACCATTTGTTAATAGATAGTCTTTCGCTTCTTGATCTGATACTTTATTCAATATTTGACCTGGTCTTGAACCATCTCTATAAACAGTCACACCCTTGAGGTCATACATATACTCTAACAATAGAGAACTTAATTCTTCTTGTGTTGCATTGTCTGGAAGATTAATTGTTTTACTTACAGATGCATCACAGAATTTTTGACATGCTACCTGCATTTCAAAATGGTCTTTTGGTTCTAAATCAAATGCATCTACAAACCAATCAGGTGTTTCCTGTCCAGATTTTAGTAGTTCTTCATATTTAGGGTGGATATAAATACGATCACCCACTCTATCTGATCTGAGGTATGCTCTGGCAAATAATGGTTCAATTGCACTCATATATCCAGTTAATAATGAGATTGTTCCTGTAGGAGCAAGAGCCATAAGACTACAATTTCTCACTCCATATTTTTTAATATCAGATCTCATTGTAGCGGGAAGCTTTCTGATAAAAGATGCTTTGCCATATTGACTTGGTTCAAATTTTGGAAATGCTCCTTTTTCAATTGCTAACTCAACCGAAGCTGTATATGCAGCATCTCTAATGAATCGCATTACCCTTTCAACCTCAATAACCGCTCTCTCAGACCCGTATCGAACTCCCTTGGCGAATAAATATTCAGCGAGACCTATGATACCAATTCCAATTCTTCTTGTATTGTGGACATTAATATCAATGTCTTTTAATACATATTTATTAACATCAATAACATTATCAAGAAATCTAACAGCTAGTTTAATTATATTTTCAAGTTTCTTCCAGTTTGTATTTATTGTTCCTGTAATAAAATTTGGAAGGACAAGAGAACCTAAATCACATGCCTCGTTTGGAGCTAATGTTGTTTCACCACAGTTAGCTATTAATATACCATTCGCAATAAGAGAGTGAGTAATATCAGTATTTATATCATATACATCTTCTTTTCCTATATATTCAATAGATTTAATTCTATTTTCACCAGTTAATTTTTTTCGCCAATTATTAACTGGAAAGTTCCACCCAGATTTTTCTTTCTTATCGCTTAAATGAAAACCAATTTCATTCATAAACTTCATACAATCTCTTGCAGTGCCTATTGTTAAATTATAATGGTTATACCATCTATCATTTAAATTACATTTTACAATTGCTGCACCTGTGGTTGAGCATATACCAAATTCATTTAACATTATTTGTACTTTATCAACTATTTCTTTTTTACAACTAGAAAAACCTATTCGATAATTCTTTTTACTTCTATATGTATCACAATAACCATCAGCACTAAATAATCCAGCTATAAATCCACGTTTAAATGAATGATTTTGTTTTAATATTTCATCTGGTATTGTTTTATTATCTTTTGATGAGAAATATCCATAATTTGAAAAATATGTTTGTAACTCTTTGCTCGAAGAATTCATTTCAAAACTTTTTGATCCACCGCTAGAATTTAACCATCCAACTGGTAATTCCCAATCAGCTTTAATTTCATTAATTTTTTCTTTTAAAAATTTTTTAGCAGTTGTTTCTTCGTCTCCAACAATAAACCCTATTGACACTCTATTTTCTTTTTTATCTTTATACGCGTCCGATACCCATCCATCTCCAAGCATCCAACCAACAAAAAGTCCATTTTTAAAGTCGTTCATATTTTTTTCTAAAGAAATAAAATGGGGGGATATTGTATTTTGAATCATCATGATTTCTTCTAATTTTAAATTTTTAACCTCTTTTTTTGTTACTATATCTCCATCTTTAACAAAAACTTTATGATTATCTGTTAAACATATAGATTGATTATTATTTAGTGTAATTTTAAATATTGATTTTTTTCCGCTGTAGAAACATCTTGCTTTTTCTATAAATGAACCTTGTTGATTAATTGAACGTAAATCAGTAATGACTTCAAATTCTTTATTACATAAATCTTCTACTCTAATTAAACCATTGGTTGTAGAAATGAGGGTCCCTTTAGATAGACATGGGTTTGTCCCCAAAACTGGTGCAAAATAATATGAATTGTTTTTTGCAAAATTACTCCAATTGATAAGACCAGGTTCTCCGCACTGAACCATATTTGATACTATTTTATCCCAAATTGCTCTTGCTTTTACTGTACCATATGACTTCTGTTTGAATTTAAAAGTCCAATCTCCATTTGTTTCAACTGTTTCTAAAAACTCATGATTAACAACAACAGAAATATTGAAATGTCTTAGAGCTCCAACATCAACTTCCTCTTTTACGAATTGTATGATTTCTTCTGGTGTATCTTCTCTTAACCATTTACCAACATTTGGTGTTTTGAGTTTTGCATCAATGAAATCTAAAACCTCTGGATGAGAAACCTCAATATGACCAATAGCTGCTGCTCTTCTTGCGCCTCCACTCTCAATTAGTCTTGATATAAAATCTGCTCCTGCCATAAAACTGACTAACCCTGATGAGACTCCACCCTTTCCATGAATTTCATCATTTCTAGGTCTTAGAGGTGAAAAGTTTACGCCCACACCGCCTCCCTCTGACCAGAGGGTTAAAGCATCTTTATATAATTGACCAATTTCTTCAATTGAATCACCTACTGGTAAATGATAACAATTGAACAAAGACCCTCTTGGTCTTCCTGTGTTTCTTAAGATTCTTCCTCCAGGTAAAAAGTCCATATTATAAATCATCTCTTGAAAATCATCTTGTACTTTTTGTTTGTTTGCTACATCAGGTGAAGAAATGACTGATGCTACTCTTTTAGTGCATGCCTCCCAGTCTTCGCCATTCATAAAATAACGTTTTTTAGCTACTGTTAATGCATTTTGTGATAACTCATTTTTTTTCATAAAAAATATCTCCTAACAAACCTTGCTTGCTAAATTTCCAGTTGAACAATTACTACCTGTAGGGTGTCCTTTTTCATAATGACATTTTTCACAACAACTCCAAGCAAAATAAGGATCAAGTGCAAAAAATGGTTCTGTCTTTTGTGGCCTTTCGTGGTGAACTGTTGTTGCTTCTTCACCACAATACTGACATATATATTGATCTCTTTCTAAAACAAATTTTCTAAATATTTGATATTCAGATTCAGTATAATTTTTTTTAGTCTCTTTAAATGGATCACTTTTAGATCTATATAAAGGACATTCAACTTTACATCTTTTAGAACAATAAAAATTATTCTCTATCATACCAGAAGGTTTTTCAAGAGCTCTTAACCGTTCAGTTAATTGTATTTGTGTTGGAGTGAACCAGCCACCTTTTTCTTTAGAATTTTTACATTTATGATTTTTACAATGAACTTGAATTTTTTCTGTTATTGGATGTTTTCTCATTTCTTCAATCTTAAAAAAAATAGGATGCGCTTGTTTGTAATCTTGAAGTGAAAATCTTAGTGACCTACTCATTTTATCTTTTGATTGTTTTGTATGTTTTTTGCCATAAAAAGGATTTTTCTCTCCACACATTTTTCCTTTTAGAGTATGTCGAATTTTTTCTTTAGTTTGAGATGTACATTTTACTCCGTATCTAGGATTTCCTGACCCGGTAACGCTTTTACTAACTTTTTCTCTTACTTTAGAACATATAATATGATTATAACTACAACACCATTTACCATTTTTAAACTGATGTATGGATTCTCTTCCACAACCATATTCACAAATCATATAAAATTATCTCCTAATAATCAGTTGTTATAGTAAGATGAAAGGGATCAATTCCTATCTTTCTTCTTAACCATAACCAACCATCAATGTCAGCTATGTTCCATCCTGTCTTTTCTTGCAACATCTTACAAGCAATAATTGTTGCAGCTCTTATCTGACATTCTTCTATCGAATGCTTTGGAATTAAATCTCCATTTTTAATTTTTTGAACTAACTCATCTTTATAGTAGAAACAGTAGAAGTGTTTTAAGATTTTGGGAACTTGATAATCTGCGGGAACATGGAGGGTCTTCATAGCATTTTCAAACCAACCATATTTTCTATATAATTGTAAAAAGAAAAGGGATGCTCGCTTTAAGAACGTATCAGAAGAAAATCCAAAGAATTTTTTTATTAGTGTTTCAAAAGCTTCATCAAATGAAATTTTTTTTGAATCAGTTATAAGTCTTGCAAATGCAGGAGCATCTTGCTCAATTAATTCATATAAGTGTCTTTTTCTTTCTTCTAAAAGGGGAAATCTTTCAAATGATAATCGATTAACTAAATCAGAGATACATTCTTGAAACATAAAAAATTGTGGGTGGTAGGTCTCAAATGATTTTTCAACTGCCTCATACATTGCTCCAGAATTAACTTGATTTGGTCTTACATGTGAGCTGCCGTACCAATAACAATAATTGATTGAGCTAGCAACTAATTCAATAAGAACTCCTTTGAATTTATCTTCTTGGTGAGGTATGGAGAATGGAGTGAGACCTTCTTCTTTCATTCTTTTTGCAAGACTTTTTATTTTGGGTTCATCTATCATTACATTCATCGGTTCTGTGTATAGTAGTTCTTCGGATATTTTATACACACTTTCCACTAAATTCATAATTCCCTCCTGGTTTTTAGTATTCATTTGTTCTAAAAAGTTATATTATCATCTATCTCTGAGTTCGGTCATCGTTTCTTGAAGACCAGTAATCATCAGCTTCTTCTTCCATTCTTTTCAGGCGAGTATAGTAGTCGGGAGTTTCTGTAAGATGATCTAATGTAATTTTTCTAGACATTAAAGGGTTGGTTGTATGCTCATATTCTACTTCAATACCCATTTTTAGTTCATCTAAGTCATGTTTAATATCCTTACCTTTTGAATATCCTTCTGATAGAAAAGAACTTAAAACCATATATATATGACGTTCAAATTCGTCAGGATCTATACCAATTTTTTCTGCATACGCATGGACTGCATCATCTTTGGGGTAAGGATTTTCTAGAAACCATTTGATAATTTGTCCGTGGATATCACTTTCACCTCTTGATTTATATTCATCTTCTAATAGGATTTCTTCTTTATTTTCAAATGTAATTTTCTTAACTTTAGGAGGACGTAATTCAGTAGTTTTTAAACTGGTTAAATATTCTTGTTTGTCCATATCTAGTATACTCCTATTTCTTCCAGAAATTTATCAATCTTTAACTGTTTCATTTTGAGTCTTATAAACTCAGAAATTGTTGGAGCGTATGGTTGATGTGAAAGATACATCTTCGCTTCAGATGGAGTTCGTCTATCTTTTTTGTTATTGCATGGTTTACAAGCTGCTATACAGTTATCAAAATTAGATTTGCCACCTCTAGACACCGGAATAATATGATCAATAGTCAAATCTTTATTGCTACCGCAATATGCACATTTATACTTATCCCTTACAAAGACATTCTTTTTAGTAAATGGGACTCTATTCTTATATATCATTCTTATTATTTTTATCAACTTCATAACTAGAGGCACTCGGGTAATGACTTTACCCTCTCCACTTCGAATGATTGTGTCGGAAAACTTTAGAACTTCTACTTTTTGTTTGACAATTAGGCAAATAGCTCTTTTCCAATCCACAACATTTAAGAATGTATAGTCTCCATTAAGAATTACGGTTGTAGCATTCATTTTCCTTGATCTCCTGATAGAATTTTTTATGATATTCTCTTTCTCCATTAGCTTTACCATTACATACATTACATAAAGATATTAAATTACTGGGATAGCAATTTGTTTTATCATAATCAATATGATGTGTTGCTAATATGGTTCCTTTATTATTACAATTTGGATTTTGACATGTTTTATAATATTCTCGAATTTCCTTTGATAAATGAGGCCAACCAGCACAATAATGGTTTTTTGATATGCCGCCTCTCCAATTTGGATTACGATCTCCTGACATATCAATATAAAACATAGGATTATGTTCTTTCATAAACTTAGAGTGTTTCGGACGTTTACTAAACTTTTTTCCCTTTCTTGCTAACGACATATTCATTTTATGTGTTTCAGAGAAAGGAGGGCATTTTCTTCCCTTGCGTACTTTACTTAATTTTTCTAATGTTTCTTTGCTTGGGCTCTTGCCATAATTTGGGTTTTTTTCGCCTTTTTTAGAATTACTCCAATTTTTCCTAAGTTTTGAACAGCTATACCATGTTTTTTCACAGCAACATTTTCCGTTTTTTAGTCGATATTTTGCTTCTTTCTTACAACCATAATCACATAGTATACCTTCCACCTTATATCACTCTCCTTTTTCTACAATAGTTTTTGGTTTTGTAACAGACCATTTTAGTGGTTCTGTTTGTTGTTTGTCAGCTTGTACTTCATCTATTTCAACGTCACCGCTTGGATTTGGGGGTAGTCTAGAAGCCAGACCAACATTATCATAGTAACTACCAACTTCAACGCCCTTTTCTGGTTGCCAAGATTTTGGTCTATATAAAAACTCAAGTAATTGTAAGTAATCGTCAATTAGAGTCATTTTGTTTTCCCCTTAAATAACATATAACTTTTCTTTTTGAAGTCTTTCTTATTCATGACTCCAGTGCTTATCATATGATATAGACCCTTGACTTTGCTTCCTTGAAACTCAATTGAGATATGACCAGGTGTATACTTATGAATAGTACAAGTACCACCATCCCACTTTTGTAGTCTTCCTGCTCCATATCCTTGTTTTATTGTTCCAAAAAATAATGCTTCTTGCTCTGTATGATCATGTGTTCTAACAGCTAACACTTTTGTTCCTGGTTCTGTAGGTACTCCTTTCCTTACAGCGAATGACGCCCATAACTTTGATTTTGGCATAACAAAGCGTAAGTCATAATGTAGTCGAGCTTTCTTAGCATCATGTTTAACTATAACAAATTTTGATCTTGTCATTATGGTTTTCCTGCTAAACATCTTTTAATTCTTTCTGGGTATCCTTGGTGTTTATCATAACATCGTTGTTTTAAATCTCTTTGAACTTTCTTTCCAAGTAAATATGCACCACCAGCTGCAGCTGCTCCTATTGCTGCTTTTTGCCAGGGACCTGTCGCAAGTAATGTTCCTAATGTCAGAGGATCTTGTTCTTTTATTCCAACTTTAGCTTCTCCTAATATTTTATTGGTATATTGTTTCATTGCATCTGCTTTGTGAGGATCTTTTTGATTGATTTTGATTAATAATATCTTTATTTGTGCTTCTAATTTTCTTTGTTTCTTAGTTGCTGCAAGGAGAACTGATCTTGGAGGATGTTTTTCTTTATATAGATTTTTAACTTGACATTTCAACATACAGAGTGAATATATTTTCCTGCCAAGAGACACTGCCCTAATCCCACTGACCCAGATCATATCCTTTCCCATTTGCAGTTTTCTTTCACATTCTGGTTTACAGGTATCTTGCTCAGAAATATATTCTTTTTGCTCTATTGTTCCAACTTTTGCTTCCTCTTTTTCAAATTTTTTAGTCCTTGCAGTTGTCGGAGGTTCTTCATCATCTTGCTCTGCTCCAGAAGCTTTTAATTGAATTACTTTTGGTGGTGGTCCGCCTCTACCTGGTCCGACTTGGTCGCTTAGAAAGGTAAGGTAATCCCCCATCGATGCACTTTCATTAAGAGCTGAATCTTTTTCACCCCTGATAAATTCAACAAATCCTGGTTGATCGGTTGGTTCGTATCTATCATTAATTGCATCTATAAAACGATCAATCCTGTATTGATAGAATGGATTCATAACTGTCAACTCCCTAATTTTTCGCAAACACTTTATTTTCATCTGAGGTGTTTCCATCATATTCATACACATACCAATATAATTTGGTCGGTTGTCAACATCTTCGATGGGTTTGTTCTCACCTCGTATTTCTTGCTCATATGTTTGATAAAGTTTTTCTAAATAACTATTTACTGGTGGTGTCATTTTATTTTACTCCAAATCCTTCTTTAAGTATATTTATTGCGTCCTGGCAGGCATATCTACCATACCCATTAACAACAGCTAATCTAGTAGTATAATCATCGTTCCAATCAATAAGTTCACCAGTAGTAATTTGAATCGAACTAACTAATTTTATATTTTTAGCTGCTTCAATATATTCTTCGTTAATTGTATATATTTTATGTTCTTTTGGGATTCTTAAAACAACAGCATATCCTTCTTTTGGGATATGTTCATATTTCCATTTTCCTACTAAATATAAACTTATTAAAGCTCTTACCCAATCATCGCCTCCGACTAAATCTGTTATTTGTGAATTGCACCTTAAATGACATTCTATAATTTTATCATCTATAATTTCAAAATTTAAGAAGCCAGTATAATGTGTAAAGTAATCAAAGATAAAATTATATATCGTTGACATAGAGGTTGTTGAAATATCATGGTTAATTTTCCAATATAAGAAAACATCGTTGTCTCCTTTCACTCCTTCTATCGGGCAAAACCACCGTGGTTCGCCATTAGTTATTGCTACATCAACTGAAAAATGTTGACCCTCAAAGTATGGCATCCATAGATACCCAGCTTTATAATTAGATTCGTCCCAACTATCAAACTTTCCAGCACCAATTGACATACCATATAAGTTTGTAATTGGTTTACTGAATATTGGAAATTTTTTTGGAATAACTCCATGTGGAAATGCTTCAATACCTTGTACTTTATATAATTCCAGTTTATTGTATACCCAATTAAATTGTGGGTATAGAGGATATGATTCTTGATCTTGTAGTGGAATATCAACTGGTGTTTCTATATGATCAAAAAACTGTTTTCTACATTTTTCAACCCATTTAAATTCACCCAACTTATTCTCCTTTCCCTGTGTTAAATGAATCGTAGATTATCTCACCGGTCCATAAATTTAGAATTTGCCATAATGCTTCATCAGGTGTTTTAGAAAGTGCTTCCTCAGGATTCTCAAAATATTGCTCTCCCATTTGATTTTTTGGTTCATAAACAATTAATCCAAATGGTTTTTTAGTATTAACTCTAGTTGCTGCTCCAAATACATTTAAATATCTACTGCCTGGTTTAGCATGAGTTGGATATGAATAACCTTTCATAGATAGATATTTAGAGAATTGATCTTTCGTCATATCTCTCACATACCTCGTATCTCTATTAACATCTTTTAAGAATGATTCTAGTATATTAGACATTTTTATGTTTTTTAACCTTCTTGCCTACTTCTTGAGGAGTTTTTCCTGCGCCTCTCCAGTATGTAGAATCATGCGCTTCGTCCTTCACAGATGCACAAAATCCTTCTGGGTTGGCTACTTTACCTTCCATTTTCTTGACACATTTCTTGAAAAATCCTTCTTTAGTTCCGCCGCCTTTAACTAAAGATTTACCAAATTTCTTCACACTTGCATCAGTCCATCCTTTTGGTTTAGTTTCAAAACCTTTTTCCTGAAAAATTTCCATATCTTTTAGAAGTTCAGATTCCATATAAGGTTTTTCTTTATCCCGCTTTTCTTCTGCTTTCTTTTGTGCATCAGATTGGTTATAAGGAGAAAAGTTAACGCTACCCACAGGAACTTGAAAATCTGGTTCAACTTTCACTCCTTTTAAAGTAGATCTAACTTCTTCTATATCTTCTGCTGGATCCATTGGATTTCCTGACATAACAATCATTCTTCGACTGCAACACTCTAATGGACCAGTTCCATCTTTAACCATTGTAATAACTCTTCCACATTGTTGGCATTGAAGATCATATCCCTCAAGAATTGTATCTAATGCTTTTTCCTGTAAGTCTTCCTTATTTTTTTCTAAAATTAGTTCTGTAATTGGATCAATCATTTTATTATCCCCATTTTTTTATTACAACAAATTAAAGGACCCTTTCCCTTGACCGTTATTGTTAATTCACGACCACATACTTCACATCTAAGTTTAGATCCTTGGTCAATTTGTTCATTTAAGTATGTTAAAAATTGATTTATAAGTTTCATATTATGTTGCAGCAGCTACATCTGCTCCTCTTGTAGTAGCTTGTCCTTTTTTAGCGTTCATAAATGATTTCATACATGAAGTCTTTGCTCCTCCTGAGTAACCTCTACAAGCTCTAGCAGATTTACTAAGAAATCGTTTATATAATTTATATCCACCAAATGCAGCAGCTCCACCAAGAGCGGCCATTCCAATAGGAGAACCCGCAACTGCTTGTGCTGCTTGACCTACAGCTCCTACAGTTTCTGGACCGGCTCCTAATTTACCAGCTACTGTTTCTGCTCCCTTACCTGCTAGTTCCCCAGCTTTACCCAAACCAGTAACTGCTTGCTGGCCAATACCTGTAACATCTTTTTGCATTACCCCTTTTATAGCAGTATCAGCAGTCTTCATTACTTGACCTGTTGCTGCTATTCCCTGACCAGCTACATCTCCAAGCGATTGTTTAGCGGAAGCTAGTTTAGTAGTTAATGTTTGAACTAATGGGGTATTTCCTAATTCTTTCGCCTTTCCAAGTTGATCTGAAAGCGATTTAATTAGATTTTGAAGAGCAGTAGGTTGTTGTTCCTCCAGCTTACTTACAAACTCAGTAAATATATCTTGATATTCATTTACCTCATTAAGATAATCTAAGTATAACTCTGTCATGTAATTCATTTTATTTATAATCCTCCAGATCCCTTACTTAAACCTATCATGTGGAGTATGATAAAATGGATCAGAATATTTAGAAGCCTTTGCTCTTAATATATATGTTTTTATACCAAACCCCTTGTTTTTATAAAAAGATACTGCTTGTTCATTCCCACCTTTTATATTAAGTTCTATTTCATTAACCTGTTTTGATTTAAGCCAAGAAAACGCATTATCAAATAATTTATCAGTTACTACCTGTCTTCTATAACCTTTCGCAACATATAGACCCCATATGTAGCCAATTGGTATTTGCTTGTCGATTGATGCTGTTATAAAACCAACTATATTTCCTTTATCTTCAGCAATAAATAATCTAATATCTTTTATATGCTGCTTATCTTTTCTAATGATTCCAAATAATATATTATCTGGTATCGTTTTCTTTTTTGGAAAAATAGATCTAGATTCATTCCACCGAAGACTTTCAGCAAACATATTAATTATACCGGGTTGTTTTACTTTAGAAATTTCTTTATCATAATAAATTATCTCACTCTGTATCTCCTCAAGGTAACTATTTATTCCTTTCATTTTTATATGCCTCCAACGCCATTCGTGCTAAACCATAAGCGTCGCATAAGTTATGATCATCAAATTCAACACCCCACTTCTTATATACTTTTAGTAACATCAAATCCTTTTTTGAATTTCCTTTTCCTGTAACAAATTTTTTTAGGGTACCTGGAGCGATGATTTTGTAATTTACTTGTTTTTTGAACAAAAAAAGACGAACTAAGTAATGTAGCGCACCCATTTGTAGTACCGCTCGTCCAGTAGCTTGATAAGCTGGACCTTCAAGATATACAGATTGTAAATTAATAATATTTGGTATGAATTTAATTTCTTTTTCATACTTTACTAAACTCTCTTCGAATTTTTCAGATTTGACTGAAAAAAGTTTTTGCTCGATTATGTTTGCATTTTCGTCGAGAACAATAATCCCGGTTGCATTTATTGAAGGGTCAACTCCAACAAACAAAGGGTCTCTACAAGTTTTAATATCAGTACATTGTTCGTTTTTCATTTATTTACCATTCTTTTCATCTCATTTTTTATAGTTTGAAATCTATTATAACTTTTTTCTACATAAGTAACCACCATACTTTCTATATCTTCATCTATATTTCCATTTAAATCTTCCTTTATATATTCAGTATTAAATTCTAAAAGTTGGGTTTGATGTTCAGTTATAGGTTTAAAGAATTTCTTAAAAATTTCTTTGATCTTTTTCTGGTCTTCAAAAACAATAGAGAAAGATTTACTAAATTTATCTACAAACTCTTGTTGATCTATTAAGTATTTTTTTAATTTCTTCGGCAGTTGGTATCGTTTTTGAAAATCTAAAAACATTCCATCCATTTTCTTTAAGTTTCTTATCTCGTTTCTTATCGTAAATTTCGTTATGCCAATATGGTTCATCGTATTCAATTGCCACCTCCAAAAATGGTATTGCTATATCAATAGAATAGTTTAAACACGGATAGTTTAAAATAGCATAAGGACATAGTTTTAATACCTTTTTATAAAATTTAATTTGTGGTTTTGATGGATTCTTGATAAACATATTACAGTAAGCTGCTCCACCATTTCTCATCCACTCTTTATGTTCATTTGTTCCTACCCAATATTCATACCCATTATTTTTTAAGCATGTTTGTTTTTTCTTTTCTTTGATTACTTTTAACTGTGATATGTTTTCAACTCCATATTTTTTTAGACAAGTTTGTTTTATTTTTTCTATATTTTGAATGCCGTTTCCAAATTTCTTTTTTATTACAGGATCTTTTTTAGTACATTCTCGTGAACAATGTTTATTATAACCCTTAGTTAAGCTATAAAAATTACATATATTATTACAGTTCGGAGTTTCACATATTCCTTCGTCATTTTTTTTCAAGTATTTATCATAATATTCTTTGGTTGTTATACCATTATGATGCCATCTATGATGAGTCAAAAAAGCATTCATATGATTAAATTCTTTTTTGCAAATATGACAATAAACCATTGATTTCATTATAAATTACCCATGATCTATACGGACGTTCGGAATGAATAGTCTTTCTAACTTTTCTAATACCTCTCTTTTGAGTTCTTTTCCTTCCTCATACACGTCGCCTTCCAGTGGAATTTCTCCAAAAGGTGTCCTCAAATTTCCCCCGCCATATCTTTTCCTAATTCTACCAATAACCATCATAATATCTGCTAACGCTAGTTTTTCAAAATCAAGTTGTAGATCATTAGGAACATTCCCTAAGTCTCTTGGTTGTTGTCTTTCGTATTCAAATGTTACTTTATCAAGACTAGCAACAGGTTGTGGTGAAATTCTCACGATATTCGGTGGTCTAAACTCAAAAGTATAATCAAATGATGAAAACATTTTAGTTTGCATTGCAAGCTCTACATTATATGCCCAGTCCCTCAACTCTCCATGAGATAGAGCTCCTAACGGCGGATGACCATGTAGATAGAATTCCCCTGTATTGGTATACATATCAATTACATTTAATATCTCAATACCCTCAGCATCTTCGAGAAAATATTCATTTCCTCTACCTGGAACTTTATTTGCATCGTTATTAACATCAATAACGGTTTTTGCAACATCTGGAATATAGTAGGAGAATTCCCTTCTTGTATGATCCGTAAAGTACTCAACAATTTTTTCATCTTCTAATTCAAGCTGCATGAAGGGGAAGCCCAAATTATCTTTGATATAAGATAAAACTCTTTCTTGTGTTAACATTTATAAATCCTCATAAATATAAAAAAATACTAGTCTCTCTTACAAACTTAATTAATAACCAGCTGGTACTGCTGGGGTCCATCCACAACCGCAATGTGTCGTCCCTTCAATTACTGGAGTGTTACATCCACATCCACATACTTCTTGAGCATGAGATGTAATTATTCCACCGCTCAAAAATAAAGCGAGTGTTAAAATAATAGATAAAAATACTTTTTTCATCCTCCCCTCCTCATAGATATAAAAAGTCTACTGAACTTTCCTCGAGATATACTTGATGCATCTCAAGAGCCTTTTTCAAGGAGTTACATGATACATTATCCTCTGTATTTAATATTTTTTCAATTAGTTTTTTCTTTTCAAGTATCTCTGTTGAACCTGGATCGTCTAACTCACGAGAAATTAATTCGAAAGACACTAGTTTCAAATTTTTAGAAACTGTCTTATTTTTCACTTCTTCGTTTACTACTGTCCTCAGATATTTGTTCTTAATGCTAGTGGGGATAGGATCGAAAATAACTTGATTTTTTCTTACTCGATCATAAATCTTCGGCATATTACCGGTATATTTTATCATCTCATCAAACATATTAAGGAACCTTGCTGGCCCTACGTTCGCTATCCCAATAACATCGTCACCTGGATCTCCTATTACTGCCATTGCTAAAGGTAAAAATGAGTCATGTATTTTACATTCTCGTTTGAGGTAATCTTTCATTACTCCGCCATAACTCTTGAGTTTCTTTGATTTACCTGATTTAGCATATATAAATGAATGTTCAGTTAGACATTGCATTAAATCATGATCATTCGAATATACTACATGAGCTACAGATCCATCATAGGGGACTTTTCCTCTACTTAATAAATAGTAGGGAATAAAATCAGCTTCTAATCTTGGTAGTCTAAATACTTTTATCTTTGGAACTCGACTAAAAGCTGATTCAATTAATTGATAGTTAGCATTAAGTATTCTAAAAAACTTATCTTTATCTTCTCTATTAAGTCCATATAAGTCATCAACTTTTCTAGAAATTTTATAATTCTTATCAATATTTAAGTGGTATGATGATCGACCACTTTCAAAGAAGATAAAGAAATCAATATCAACTCCGCGTTTTATCCCATATATTTTATGGAAGGATAAAAATGAAACAACTGAAGAAAATATTGATGTGTCCATACGATTTGCTAATTTTGAATTTTCAAGGATATTAACTATAGCATGCTCCATATAAGTAGATTGAAGATTATTTTTCAAATCCATATAGATAATCATTTTTTTATAGTTATTTTTCGCAAGTATTTCGTCGAGCAAATTATATGTTGGGTAATAACTCAAAAGACTACTGGGGTGCATGCTCTACTCCTTCCACGAACCAATCTTTCCAATTTTTTCTACCAGGGTAAATATCATCAGCAAGAAAGTTTACAACCATAGTTTTTTGATTACATTGGACTGGCCATAAACCTTCAAATTGACCAATATCTATTTTATAAGCTTTATATGAAGTTTTAAAATAAGTACTACGAATATTACACCATTCTTCACATTCACTAAATAATTCTGAATTATCTTTTAAGTCTAATGTAATTTCGTTCCATGACATACCAGGAATTTTATATATTTTTCCTGCAAAGTTAGATTGAATTTGTTCGACATGTTTTATAACATTAACTTTTTGTTCATCTAACAACTTTAATTTTAGTTCGTGTGAAATTTTAATCATTATTCTTCCTCAATAATTGATGCTCTTGAGAAGATAGTAACATCAATCTCACCGAGAGTTGTTGAGAATTGGTTTAAAGTAACATTCTGATTTGGATCTTTATACATCTTAAATTCAATATCAGTATCGTGGTCAATATCAAATGGAATGACTGATATATATGCTGAAGAATTTTGAATTTCAATATTTGTCTCAATATTAGAAATGAATTTAGCAAGTTGATCTTTTGATTGAGTTGCAGCTGAAATAGATGCTGTGTCTCCCTCAAAACTAACACAAATAGTTTCGACATTGAAATTATCTGTAATTGCTGAAACTCTATCTGAAATTAACTGTGGTATATCATATTCGAGAATCAAATCATCTTCAGATGAATTGAAAATGCTTCGTAACTCTTCTTCACTCATAAATTTGTTATCAACAAACTCCGGAGTAGGTAAAACAATTCTAATTGATGAATATTGATCTCTGAATGTAAAATACCCTAAAGAGTTGGGTGAAGATTCAGTAATTTCAATATCAACATCCTGACCTTGAAATGTTTTTAATAGATCTAATTTTGTTTTTAGATCTGTAATAGCAATACTCATATTCTCAACTAAAGGTGTAATATCAATTTCAAAAATTGAGGTATTGCCAGTTGTTCGTTGCCTAATGATACCATCTCTAATATCTACATCGTTACATACTTCTTTTAGATTTGTAAGGCACCTGATAAAATCGTTGTATTGTTCTGCTTCTAGTGATACTCTTGTGCTCATAATTTCTCCTTCTTTCATTTATATATTTTTTCACTGCGTTCTGTGTTGGTAGTGAAGATGATGATGATGATGAAGCTGAAGCGTCTGATTCTTGAAACGGACATTCTTTTCCCATTATGTTTTCTATCCACTCAAGTTTTCCAGCTCCCCAACATTTTTGACATGGGTACTTATATGAATATTTATATGGTATGTCTTTTGGTGAATTTGGTTCTACTCCACTACCATCACATTCGCTACATACTATAAATCCATCTTCAAACTCATGAACTTGTTCCTGGTTTTCCTGTAAGTGGGGCATCAATAACAACCTTTCCTTTCATTTTTCTCATTTCCTTAGTTGTTGGCCAATCTTTGACCTTTTGAATTTCGCCTTTCTTATATAACTTTTTTGCTACCTTAAAAAGTTTACCATAATCCATCCCTTGTGTTGATTCTCAATATTTGTTCCTAATCAAGGTAATAAGGTCTGGATTTCTGGTTGATACTAATTTTCGCAACCATTTGACTTTTTTCTGATTCATTTTTTACCTCATCTCTGAAAATTTCTACACCATGGATTTTGACACTTTCCCCTTTCATCTAGTGGTTGCCCACAAAAAACACATTTCATTTTAATCTTCCTTCCCAATCTTTTTTATTGCTGTTACATAAACAACCTTATCCTCTTGAATTGGTTCAGATTTAAGATCATCTAATGTAACGAAACATTTTTCTATATTCTCAACAACTTCCATCACTCTTTCTGCTACATGTTTTGCGCCGCTCTCTTCGGATGTATTTATAGGTATTGAAAACAATATTAATATACTATCGGTATTATCTACTTCACAATTAAACATACATAAGTTATTACCAAGTAATTTATAAAGATGATCGTTTGCTGCTGCTTTACAAACTAACTCATAATATTTAGGATTTTCAGTAGACCCCTCATATTTTATTCCTGATTCTATAGTCGTTTCAAATACCTCTTTCAATTTCTCGATTATATAACTCATTTGCGAGCCCTCTTTCTTTCTAACATTTTATATTTGCTATTCCTCCAGTTGAGCATTCAGTTCCGGTGGGGTGACCCTTTTTATAATGACAGTCTTCACAACACGACCAAGCAAAGTCAGGGTCAAGTGCAAAAAATGGTTCTAGTTTCTGCGGTCTTTCATGATGAACATCTATTGCTTGTTCCTCACAAAATTGACAAATATGATGATCTCTTTCCAAAACAAATTTCTTGAAAGTATCATATTCGCTTTTAGTATATGGTTTATTTATACTTTTATTAGGATCACTTTTCAAATTATATAGTGAGCAGTTTTCTTTACATGTTTCAGAACAATATAAGAAACAACCATCATTTCCATCTAGGTTTTCTATTTGATTTATTCTATCATATAATTGTTGACTAGTTGGCGTAAACCATCTATTACATTTTTTACATCTAACTTGGATTTTTTTAGTATTTAGTCTATATCTTAATTCTTCAACTTTTGAGAATATCGGATATTTTCTAGACAGTTGTTCTATTGTGAATTTTGAATTATTTTTATGGTAATTATTCACATTAGTTTTATGTTTTTCTCTAAATTCTTTATTTAACCATATTTTTTTAGCAATTTCTTTCTGTTTTTCTCTTTCATTGTTGTCTTTATATTTTTCTATCATTCTCTCACTATAAACCTTTTTTAATTCTTTAGTATACCTGTTCTTTTGTGATCTGCTTTGTTTTCTTTTAGTTTCATTACTTATAATCTTACCTATTTGGTTTTTAGAATTTTTTTCTCTAACAGCGGGGCATTTTGTAAAGTAATTTTCACAACATATGTTACTGTTTTTAAATTTATAAATTCCTTTATTACCACAACCATATGAGCATTTCATTTTATATTATGTTCCTTTATATTGAAATTTTAACTGGAGTTATCGGCGAGTCGCCAAAATCTTTTCCTGTTTTGTTATAATAAACAGATAAAGTATTTATAATATGTTTGTTATAATACTTCATTTTGCTATAGTAATTTTTATCAATACCTTTGTCTGATAAAATAATAACATCTGGTCTGAATATTTGCTCATGAAAAACTATGCTTTGAATTAGAGCAATATATTTAGAAGATAAAGCTGACGCGTATAATTTAACATCATTTTTTATATTTAGGGAATTAAATATGGACTCGCAGAAAATATCAAATATTCCCTCTGCTAGAACGATTTTTGTTGATTTTGGATTATTTCCCAGCAATTTATAATAATCTAAGAATCTTTGCCACTTAACTTTCAATTTGAAAAACTTCATTGAATGGCTATTATCTATGTTTCTAAACATAACATTTGATCCATGCTCAGTCAGAAAACCAACAAAATTATTATGGAGATAATCTCTTAATCTAAAAAGAGTTTCATCGACTGGAATTTTATTTATATTGATGAACTCATGGATATCATATATAAGCCCTTTAATTTTTCTAGATGGTATGTTTGCGAATTTGAATCTTTTCTTGATATATAAATCTTTTAATGGATATGCATTTGCATTTATTTTAGGGAGTCTTAGTTTAATTCCTGTTTCTTCTTTGAATATTTTTTGATCTTTAACTTCTTTTGCTTTTGTTTTATCAATAAAAACATCAGAGTTATCATGCCCCGCTAGTTTTTTCAGGAACTTTGCTAAGACTCCTCCAACTTCACACCCTCCATGAAAACAATGAAAGATAGGAGCTTCTAATGAAATATATAAATGATAATGATCTTTAACTTTTCCAAATTCGCACCAACAACATGGAACGATTATATTTTTTGATGTTATTTTGACCTCACCCAAATTATCTTCTAAATACTTTTTAAATGAGTCTTGATATATTCCTATCAATTGTAAAACCTCCCGCTTTCTTTATCAATATGAATTCTTTGAATAAAAAGAGGTAGTCCTAAGTTATACCAATGACCACATCCACTACATTTTACATTTGTTGACATTCCTCCAGATGGACCTTCCATAAATTTATCACTGCCACAGTCAGGGCATGCCTCATACTTTGAGAAAAGTTCTATAATCTTTTTATCATCCATTTCAATTTTTTCACACGGTTTAGTACACGCTGCTCTTACTAAACAATTATCATCTTTACATGGAAATATATATTTATCATCTTTTATTCTTTCTTTGTCCTTCCAGGGATTCCATCTCATTTTAGTCTCCTTCTCAGTTTCTCATTGCGTGGGTTATCCAATCAATAAATCCATTATTTTCACATTTGCCACAACCAACGCTTTTACAATCTGGGCATATATATTTTTGATCACCATCAAAGCTCATCCCTCGTCTGATATGAAGATATCCAATTCCATAACAGTCATCACAATTACTTACACCATCCCAAGAATACCCACCTTGCTTTAATTTAGTTGCCCGTAAACCAGTACCATGACAAGTCTCACATAATTCTATTTCATTTTTGTCAAACCATTCTTTTGGTTGTCTTTGTAGTTTTACATAAAGATTAGTCGATCTAAATTCTTGATTGATATCTAATAGTGTCATTTCCCTATCACCGCCTTACGATAATCTTGTAATGTTTTAATCATTTCGAAAACCATTGCCATGAAATGCATTGAGGGCACAAGAGAATTTTGATGACTGTTTGAGTATTTATTAACTACAATTTTTGCTTGAACTGGAAATTTATCTTTGAAAAATAATGCTTCGTATAAGCTTCTATATTCAAAGTCTTCTTCTTTCAACTCCTCAATTAATGCTCCGATTAGGCTTCCTATTTTTGCGTTTTCTCCATTTTCAATTAAACCAATTACTTGAAGAATCATTCCAAGCATTTTTTTCTCTTTAGTCCTGACAGATTCCTCGCTAACTTCTAATTTTCCTCTGAGTGAACAATCCTCTGTTACTCTAATAACTTGCCTGACATCTGGGTATAAATTATCAATGATAAATTGAATATCTTTTTGTATAAATTCAATCTCTTCTTTTTCTAAAATAGTTTGCACATAGTCTAATACAAACTCTTTGGGAATCTGTTGAAATTTATATTGAGTGAATCTACTTTGAACTGGGCCTGGTATTCTTGAAACATAATTACAAGTCCAAATAAATCTTCCATATGACTCTTCAAATTTTTCAATAATTCCTCGCAACGATCTGTAAGCATCTGTAGTCATATTATCAGATTCATCAATGAGAACTACTTTGATTTTATCGCCGCCAGCTGGGGGGTATTTGAGGAAGGGCTCGATTACCTTTTCAACATAACCGATTTTTCGTGTGCTTTGTGCTGAACCATTAACAAATAATAGGTTATCTTTTTTCTTAAAAATGACTCCATGTTTTGAGCATAGGAGTCTTGCTAGAGTCGTCTTTCCACCTCCTGGTGGTCCATAGAAAAGAAGATTTGGTATTGATTTTCTTTCGATATATTCTCGGAATTTAATTATATGTGCTTCTGGCAACACTAAATCTTTTAATTCTTTTGGTCTATATTTATCTACCCATAGTCTTTGACTAATTTCCACATTTCTCTCCTTCTAGCATTCGTGACATTTCGCTTTTGTTAATACCTCAATATATGTTTGTCTCCTTGCAAATTCTTTTAATGCTTGATGTTGAATGGTTTCTTTGACTAATTTATGAGCATCATCTCCGCTTAAAAACTTATCATTTATATCATATACAAAAGACTCCATGACATAAATATCAGAGAGACCCTGTATCTCATTTAACACCATCATACTATTTGCTACTTCTTCTGGTTTTGCTGATGCATGAAATGACACTGCAATAGTATTATCTTTTTTGTCTAAATAGATGATCATATTATCAACCATAAAACAATGTTCGCTTTGTTCAATTGGATAATCTGTAAATAGTTTCATACCATATTCATCAAGTTTTTTTACTACCTCATCAACTCCAGCCATCTCCATATGAACCTCCAAGAATAATTTATATTTTGTTCTTAAAGGTAAGAAAATATTCTAAGGGTATTTGATAGGATCTTCTTCATCTTCATGTTTAACATGGGTGGCTTGGGGGCACGTTTCCCCAAACCACCATTGAGTATGTGGAAAAGGATAATAACTACATATAACTCTCCGATTAAGACACTTAAAAACTCTTTGGCACCCCTCACATTCAGGTATAATTTCCTCATGATCGCATATACTATATGATCCAGGCATTTTGGGTCCCTCATATATAAGCATCGCTGATAACAAGTAATTTTTTTCTTGCTCTAGTTATTGCTGTATATAACCACTTGGTATAAAATGAATCGTCCCATCTCTTAGTTCGTTGTTCAAATAATACTACTTTATTCCACTCCGAACCTTGGGATTTATGAACACTTATACAATTTCCATAATCAAAAAAATCAATTATATAACCTTTATAGAACCTATCTGATCTATCCTCTTTATTATACATTGGATATTCAACTTGACCAAAACATTTATCTGAAGTAACAACTTCAAAAGGATCTGTTTCTCCATCCATTTCCAATGTAATTCTATAAAGATTTTTTCCTTCAGGCATATACCAAATGACAGTTCCAATTTGTCCATTCATAAGACCGGTTGTTCTATTATTTTTCAAACATATAATTCGTTCACCTGGATATGGCTGTGGTTTCTTATAACTAAGTTTCTTCCGTATTATGTCATTTATATTAGCGCGTGAAGCATTAAAAGCACAAAGAACTATAACATTTTCATCAAAATTTATATTATTCCATATATCTTGACAGTAGTCGGTTTTCCAGCTTATCTTTAAAACATCTTTTGATTGAACTTTGAAAGGTATATATCCATAATCTCTTACAAACTGGGATAGTTTTATGATTGGAGAATTTAAAGCTTGTCTATGGATTTCAGTTAATAAAAAATCTGGATCATGCATGAGAGAGAAGCTTCCCTCACCAACTGGAGGTAGTTGACCATGATCACCAACTGCAATAATTGGTTTTTGAAATTTTAATAAGTCTTTCCAAATATCACGGGAAATCATTGATGCTTCGTCTATAAAAATAATGTTGAAGAATAGTTCTTCTTCTTTCTTTAGTTTCCAACCGATAATTACCCATTTCTTTAACTTCGAATTATATACGGTGAGTGGTTTATAAATTAAACCATGTATTGTTCCAATATAATCTTGACTAAAAATACTGTTCTGCTCCGTTAATTTTGTTCTTAAAACTGAAGAAGCTTTCCCTGTAAATGTAGCGAAAGCAACCTCAATTCTTGGTTGGATTTTATTCAGCTCCTTTCTCATATTGGCGAGCATGAAGGTCTTTCCAGTACCCGCATACCCGCCAACACGATAGACAAAAGGTAGCTGTTTTCCAGAGCAGTAACGATTTATTTCATATAATAATGCGTCACTTACTTTTTGTTGCTCTGTTGTCAGCAATTTATTCTCCTTTCTATTCAAATAACCATTTGATCATATATGTCGCTCCCAAACACCATGGGATAATGACAAAGATCACGATGAACATAACTATACCCAAGGACATTAATGCTCCTTGCCATGGATACTTCTCATCCTTATCATCCAACAGGTCATAATCTGTGTGTGTTGGGTCGGGTGGAATGTAGTCATCAGAGACTTCACTTACCAGCAATAGTTTTAATAGATTCATTATCATCCTCCATTTTCATTTTTTTCCCCATTAACAGAACTACTTGAATTTCATGTGCCTGAATGTCTTCGAGAATTATTATTCTCTTTCTTACCATATTCGCTAGAAAGACTAAACCAATAATAGCTACGAAACACATTCCCAAACCAATCCCAAACCAATCCCAAGAAATAGTGATGTGTTATTAAGAGTATTTACAACTTCCCAAAACAAATCATTGTTAATATAATCCATAATTATTCTCCTTCCTCATTTAAGATAGCTTCTTGGTTATGAAGAATATCTTTATCTTCATTGACCTCCAACAAATCCTTCACTTGTTTCTCTAGCTTAGTAATACGGCGACTGTCTATAAACGAAAAAGCCATAAGACCAATAATGGCTAGACAACCCATCCCAAACCAGAACCATAAGTTGTGTATTTCTAATCCGGTGTTAAGAATTATCTTAAAGTTTTCATGTATCATGTTGGTTATATAATCCCAATCTCCTGTTTTCACAATTACTCCCCTTTCATTATAAGAGTTTGTTCCATAAACTAAAACCTTTATCTTCATTTATTTATATATATAGTTCGGGATGTTATTATTGATAATAAGAACAAAAAACAAAACTATATATTAGGAGATGAAGAATAATGGATGATACGACACCCGAACAGATATTTAATAAAATGATGGAGAAACAAATGGAGCAACAACAAACAGCATTAAATAAAGGGGCTCCACAAACGCCTGGGGGTACTCAACAGGGACCTTCAATGGAAGAACAGAGAATTTTAAATCAAGTTAGAAGTCAAGCACCCGCTCCTCCAGCAGTGCCTACACAGGGACAGTGTCCGCAATGTCAACTTTTTCATCCCCCAGTTGGACCAGGTGAGAGATGTCCAAATGCTCCTTTAGAAGTTGAGGGAACAAAAACGATTAATGTTAATGAAATTGTTGTAAAAGTCAAAGACATTTTAGCTAGTCAATTGGAACAAAATGAAGTAAAGGATATTGATAAGTTCGTTGGAGGAATGATTGTAGCATTAATGAAATATTGTGAGGAGTATAAAGAATGATGTTAGAATGCCCTTGTTATATTTGTTTAGTATCTGTGTGCTGTCCTGGAAGATATCCAACACCTGAAGAATGGGAAAAAATAGAAGAAGAGTCGGCAGATTGGGCTGAAATGTGTGAAAGTATGGATAATAATTTAGATATGAATTTTGATGATCTTGAAATTCCTGAATTAGAGGCACAATTAGAATGTCCGTATTTTCAAGAATGGGAAAATAAAAACAATGAAGGAGAGGAGAATAAAGAATGGAAGGAAGTATTGAATTTCTGAAAATTATAAATGTCATAGGTGAATTGTATCATGAAGATCCAGTTATGTTCAAAATTAAGTTTCGTGGTTTCTACGCTGATCTTAAACTTCATAATAAAATTACTAAAGTATGTAAAGGCAATAAACAGAGTATTAAACACCTTTATAGTGCTTTAAGTAAGTTTGATGAGTATGCTAAGAGTTATAGAAAAAAATATGAAAGGGTTAACTATCAAATTATATATGAGAATGTGTCTAATTCTTACAATATACCTGTTAAATTTTTAATGTCTGCTGTTGGTTCAAGAAATAGTTTTAAAAGAGATCGACTAAATTCTCAATAATTATGCCCTCTTAGGTTAACTATATAATTAATTATATACTGTTCTTCCTATATAAATAATTAACCATAAACATTACCCAAGTATTAATGTAGATTTGAATATAAAAGTAATAAAAGTATTACAAAATTAGAGACAAGGTTTTGAAGCAGCTACATCCAGACCCTCCACCCTTCGGGCCGGGTCTTCCTGCTGCTTCAGCAACCTAAAAATGAGGATCAATCCCACCATTTGAGGAACAAATAAATAGAGATAAAAGTGAAAGGAGATTCAGATGTTTCAAGACGAAAGTAAGTGGATAAATCAAACATTGATAACTTACAAAGATGAGAAGTACGCTTCAGATGGATATTTAAGAGTTTCAATTTTTACAACTACAAGGGATTACAAATTCTTTAACCCACCAAAGTTTGGGATAAGTATAAGTAATCCAACATTTCAAAAGTCTTACAACCTCAATCTTATTGATGCTAGTGATCTATACAATTCCATCAAATATGCGTTTAAAAACTCAGATAAATTATTTGATGATAAATCTCAAATAGTCAAGCAAATGAGAGATATTCAACTTATAATAGAATTTGTAACTGCTTCAAATGAAGACTTATTAACAAGAGTAATGATCAAAACTGGAGAAGTAGATACTATAAGCGTATTGACTCCAGTAGAGGTATTTCAGTTAGTTGCAAATAGATTGAAATTCTTTATTGATAAATATGATCAGATATGTCTAACTCAATATCAGGCAGCATTACAGGGTGAAACTACTTCAATCCTTCTACAACTACCAGGATTGATTAAACAGATGCCGTCTCAGATATTACCTGCTAACTATCTAGATAGTGGGGCACCGCCGCCAGAGGCATCCGTTAAAGAGACCGAAATGACAATTGAAGATTTAGATCAATTTGTCGGGAAAGATATGAAAAATATCGAAGTGAAAGAACTTGGTGAAAAGAAGGAAGAGCCCGTAGTTGAAGTTGATAGTCCATTTATTGAAAAATTTATTAAAAATGACTTGAGAAATCTTGAAACGATTTTGAATAATACAAGTAGTATTGAAGAGATCGGACACAAGATGAAACTTGATATGGGACTTGGAGAAGATATATCGATTCTACCAGGTATTACAGACGATGAAATGATTTCATTATTATATGTATCTAAAGTGTTAGTAAATACAATTGAGTTAAGTTGGACAAAGTTTGAAACTCCAATTCCAAGTTCAACTCCAATCTTGAAATATAAAGCAAAGGATAATGTTAAACCTGAGAATATAGATTTAGCATATGATCTGTTATTATTGAGCGGATATATTAGAAGCGTCAGAAGAAGACTGGAAGATAAGATTGCTGATGCGAATGAGAATAAGTCATTGTTTCATTTGAAGTTCAGATGTTATCTTGATCCATTCTATTTCAGTTTAATTGAGAAAGCTGATAGAACTAAATTGACTTCAATCATTGTTAATCGTTTTAAATATTTTGATAGTATTGGAGTTTTTAAAGAATATAAAAATACTCTTTCAATGCATAGTTGTATAGATATTAGCGTTGATGATATTGCTTCATATATTAATGAAGTTGCTGAAAAAGTAATTGGTAAGAGTTTATTTATTTTAGATCAACATGATAAGCTGAAGATGCAAAATAACTTCAAGATAGGATCTAAAAGTAACTTTACTAAAGAACAAATTATAAATGAGATAGTACCGCTAGAAATCGCTGAGAAAATAGGTCAAAGTACAGCAAGTATTGAGGTGTCGGATGAAATTAAAAATTTCTTTAAAAGTAAGGGGAAGGTAGAAGCAAAGAAAGAAACACCAAAAAAGAATCATCTAACGAGAGTTATAGGTACTTTAGTAAATGATATACCTGAAAAGTATAGAGATAGTTTTCTGATTTTTGTTGAAACTTTTGCAGAAAGAAACTTTCGTTTTGGACCAGAGTTTCCATATTCTGAATTTGGAGATGATATTGTAAAAGCATTATATGTTTGGAAACCACGAGATGATTCAAGAATTGCTTCAAGTTTGAAATACTATCAAACTAAAATTGAAAGTGAAGTTATGGAAAAACAATATATACTAGCTATAGATGAAACTAAAAAAGAAGAAGTATCAGCAGCTGATTTTGGTACTTTAGATTGGGAATAGGAGAAATACGAATGCCATTAACTTTAGGAAAATCATTCAATCGAAACTATAGGATGCGAGTTCCATTCTTGGATGGGTATTATGATATAGGTATATTTTTTCATAAGAACTCGAGTATGCTACTTTTTAGTATTGATCCTATGTTTTATGGTAGTAATTTTGAACATAATGTGAAAGTAAATATGTTTAAGAATCTTGAATCATCTAAATTTTGTGAAACTTTTTTAAGTCTTCATAATTATAAAAAAAGCACTCTTGATATTTCAAACCAATTTGAAAAGATTAAACCTGAGTATTACAATGATTTATCGTTTGTGTTTAATGAATCTTTAACCTTATCAAAAATCGAAGTAGATGATAGAACATTTTTTGATCTATTAAATATTTATGGGTTTACAATTAATTCTCATATCAATGAATATATATTTCTACTAACTGAACGTCATAATATTGTGAAGAGGTTGGGAAAGAAAGTAGTTAGAACTAGCGGTTTACAAATTGCTACCACTCCTGCTTTAGAGATGTTAGATGATTATAATGAAGAAAGCAAACAGGTCAGAGCAGGTATGGAGCCAAGGACGCCAACTGATGAAATAATTAAATTGGTTGACGTCGATAAGGAGCTAGAGGATGACAATACCAGTTGATAGATGGCGTTATCATTTTATTCATAACGTCTTTGTTAGTTTTTTCGAAGATATGATGGAGTATATGAAGTATCTATATCCTAGGTTTCAGTACACAGTATTTGGAACTTATGATAAAGCAGTTGAATACTTGAATAAAAGGGCGCAATATTGTCGTGAAACGGACAAACCATTTTTACCTGCTTTAGTTTTGAACCCATCTGGTGATTTTGATATTGCTGATGGTATTGCAGGAGGTCGACAGCTTTGGAGATTTCCAAACTTAGCATGGGGATTTGGTAGGCATCTATTTGACCCAATTTATCAGGATAAAAATATTCAGGTTTGGGTTTCATTCATAAGGATAAAAGGGGAGATTGAATTTTTAGCATTATTAAATAGTTTTTATGAATACACTGATGTTAGAATGTTACTTCTAAATATTTTTGGTGGAAGGGATCGAATTATAGAACCTAATTTCTTCACTTCATTTATAATATTACCTGAAGAACTAGTTAATTATACTTATACCAATGAATATACTGGACTAACATATGGTATTGATTGGTTTGGTGCTGGAGCGAGAATTGAATTAGTCAAAACAACTGGCAAGAATGAAGTTGTTGTTCCTTGTAGAATTAGTCCGCAAATCTCTCTTGTTAGTCTTGGTGACGCAAGTACTAGATATGGTGGAACTGATAAATTAGCTGACTGGAGAATGTCAGGAACTATAAATTACGAAGTCGAACTTCCAAACTTTATTGTTCTTGAAGGAGATTATTTAGTAGAACACGTAGATGTAGAATTGAGATATGGATCAGCATTTTCAGCATATACTACTTATGATGTTCCTGTTAATAGGCAAAGGGTTGAATATACACTAAATTGGCCAGGTTTAGAAGAAACAACAGATAGTAGAATAGATCTAACACTCGATTCTACTAGCTTATGTGAAGTTACGCATACTGCAGATTTAGTATTTAAAACTAGATATTTTCATAATGTGACTGAAGCAGAAGTAGATTCAACTGGAGATCTTATTATTATAATTCCAGAAGCAATTACAAATAAAACTTTTCTAATTGTAAATTCTATTGAAGGGAAGTTAGACTATGGGGATCATTATTCGCTTGCAGATGATGGAGTTACTTTAACTATACGTAGCGATACAGTCAATTACATAGCAGGTTGGATCATTGAGTTGTACGTTTATCAGCGAATTGATATTGAATAAAGGAGTTTGGAGATGGTATGTGATTATGGGTGTGGAAAGATAGGAAAGTATAAATTTAAGAATGGAAAATGGTGTTGTGAAAAATACTACCAACGTTGCCCTGAAAATAAAACAGACCCGTGGAATAAAGGAAAAATAGGAGTTTATTCAGAAGATACTTTAGAAAGAATGCGAAGAAGAAATGGGAATTATTTAAAAGACAGGACATATGATGAGGTATATGGAATAGAAAAGTCTAAAAAATTACGAGAAGAGTCAAGTAAAAGAATGACTAAATATAACAAAAAAGTAGATCCATGGAATAAAGGGAAAAAAGGCTGTTTTAATTCTGAAACAATCAAGAAAATGAGAACTAAAGCTAATGAGAGGTGGGATGATCCAAGAAATAGACTTAAGTTATCTGAAACTATTCGTAAAAAAACACCAAAAGATATAAAAGCAAACTTTGATAAGTATAAAGAAGAAGTTTGTTTTTTAACTGAGAATAACGTAAGGATATATCGAGATAAAATAAAAAATATAGAAATAAGAGGTGATGAGTTTCATCTTGATCATAAATACTCAATTAAAGGTGGATTTGAGAATAATGTTGAACCTGAAATTATTGCTTCATTTGTGAATTTACAAATATTATCTTCTGCTGATAATTGTAAAAAATATACAAAATGCTCGATAAGTTTAAATGATTTAAAAATATTGTATAATAAACGGGATATATATGAAAATAAAGAGATTAATAGAAGCGTCTATTGAAAATAATACTCGAGTTAAAAAGATAAAATATAGTGCGGGCGGATTAATTTTAAGGAAAGGAGACGGTGGAGTAAATGAAATTTTGTTGATCCAACGATCTGAAAAAGATTTTTGGAGGTTGGTGTGGGAATTTCCGAGGGGTGGTTGTGAGGAAGGAAAAGATAAAAGTTTAAGAGATTGTATGGTAAGAGAAGTTAAAGAAGAAACAGGACTTGATGTAAAATCTCTTAGGTTTATAGATAAAACTAAATATATAAGACAGGTAGAAGGTGGAAGAATAATAACCTTCTGTTACAATTACGTTTGTAAAATGTTAGAACCAGACCAAGAAGTCCGTTTATCAAAAGAGCATCAGGCATATAAATGGATAAGCGAGGTTGGGGAGGTAGAGTTAATGGCAACGCCAGAGCAAAAGAAAACAATTCAAAGAGTACTAAATGATGAAAGATCTATTGTTTCATATCCGAGACATCAAAAGGTAGAGGAAAATTTAGATTTTTATTTGGGATCGATACAAAAAGAAGATGTATTTTCTGGAATTTTAGCGGGAACTCCAGCTGGAGTAGCTGGAGTTACTGCAAAGGCAGGTTTGTTGGCAATGGCGCCGAGTTTATTAAAAGTTTATTTTGCTGCATTACTTATTAAAATGGCAGTTGATGCTTATAAAAATAATTTTAGTAAAGCAGCAAAAGCGTGTAAGGGTTATGCAGCAGAGGAAAAAAGAATATGTATGTTGCGAGCACAAATAACAGGTAAAAAAGCAGGTCTTACAAAACTTCAAACAAATATAGATAAATGTTCGAAAGATAAAAATCCAGAAGGTTGTAGAATAAAAGTTTCCCAAAAAATACAAAAAATGCAACAAGAAGTTGGCTATCTAATGCAGAGAGAAACTGAACTAAGAGGGAAGGCGGCATAATATTGATAAAACTAAAGGTAAAACAAAGAGGACATTTATTGATTATACCAGGTATTGCCCCCTTTAGGACTCCAGCGAAAATTGATATTTCAAATGTAAAGATTCGTTTAGTAGTTTCAGCATTAAATAATGCTGGTATTGATGATTATGAGATAATTTCTAAAGAAGACAAAAAACAAGTTATATATACAAAAAAAGATTTTGTAATTCCAATAAAAAAAGAATTAGAAGGAATAGATAATGTTGGTCCAAGATTAGATAAGATTGAGAGAATACTTTTAGCTTTAAGTAAAAAAGGAAGTAAGAAATATATTCCTGAAGAACAAATTACAAATAAACTAAAGACTTTAGAAGAACTTTCTCAACAAATTTTAGAAAAGGAAATGGTTCGAGAAATTGTATATACTTCTACAAAAGAAAGTGAAGGATTACCTGTTGTAGAAGAGCTTGATGAGGATACTTTTATACCAGATATCGATATTAGTGATATGGAATTGAAGGGAACATCATCTAAAACAATTGGTAGTTTAGATGATGTTGATGAAGCTGCTGATGCTCTTTCACAACTTAAAAGAAAAGGGGGAAAATGATGTCAGACGATAAAACAGAAGATGTGAAAGTTGAAGAAAAACCAAAAGGGAAAAATAAAAACATAGTATGTATTGGACTAGACTGTGGAACTATGCATTTGGTTTGTGCGAGATCAGACACAAATGATGTTAGAGTAACAAGAAATGTATTTCTTCCAGTTGAAAAAGATCAGAAGGATGAAATAACTGAATTAACTAAAATTAATTATGTTGAAGGAACTGATGGAGAAATATTTATTATTGGTTCTGATGCATTTAAGTTTGCAAATATTCTTGGTCAACCTGTTTCAAGACCTATGGAGAAGGGATTAATCTCTCCAAAAGAGGTTTCAGCAATTGATGTATTAACTTTAATGATTAAAGATTTGATTGGTGAAACAAAGGATAAAGAAGTTTATTGTTCATACTCTATTCCTGCAGCACCAATCGATGAAGAAAGGTCGGTAATCTATCATGAAAAAGTTTTTGCAAGAATTCTTAACAATATTGGAGTCAATTATACTTCTGTTAATGAGGCCATGGCTAT
>SDBT01001791.1_pt1 | contig 38360 bp, 35 predicted proteins | sample 2277101 | NCBI WGS metagenome assembly SDBT01 (sample SAMN10404973, study PRJNA504765) | marine sediment metagenome | isolation source: marine sediment core GS10_PC15, 103 cmbsf | place: Arctic Ocean: Southern Knipovich Ridge | collected 2010 | reverse complement strand
ACAAGCTCAGGACAGGCCCTTTCCCAAGTAAGGCCGAGGGGCTCAGGAAAAGATTCCCCTCCCTTGGTGGGAGGGGATTAAGGGGAGGGGGATAGAAAAAATGCTACAACGCAAATTCCTCTGGGTGGACTGAAATTTTCAATTTGCAATTTCTTTGATATACTGGCATATTGCCTCCAACTGATAAACTTGTCCTGAGCCCCGATGGGCTCCGCCCCGTAGGGGACTACGCCCCGGAGGGGCATCGGGGTCGAAGAAATGGTTTTTTTATGAAAATCGGGGTCATTTCAGATACCCACGGATATGTGACGGGAGAGGTTCATACCCTATTTAAAGGGGTGGATCTGATTCTGCATGCCGGCGATATCGGAGATGAATCGGTAATCTTCGAGCTGGAAACGATAGCAAAGGTTGAGGCAGTCTCGGGAAACGATGATTACCACCTTTATGATCGCTACCCCTGGGATAAGCTAATCAATTTCCAGGGATTTAAGATAATTCTCTGCCACTGGTATGATAATTTCGGGATGATTCACCCGAAGATTTCCAAAGATATCCAGGTATTGAAGCCGGATGTTCTGGTTTATGGTCATACTCACTTTGCGGTTAACGAAACCAAGGGGGGCGTACTTTACTTTAATCCGGGATATGCGGGAGCGGATGTGGGGAAGCCAGCAAGATCAGTGGGCATCTTACAATCCAGTGATAAAGTGATAAAAGGCCAGGTCATTTATTTATAAGTTCGGGCAGTGGATGGGCAGTCCGCCAAGGAAGATAGACCGCTTGTGGCGGATTGAATGACTTTTAAGGAAATTCCAACTAAAAACTCTTGACAGCCTTAAACCGCCGTGTTATTTTCGTAATGACATAATGAATGAATGGTCATTCATTTCTTAAAAGGAGTAGAAAATGCCAGCAGAAATTATCAGTGGAAAACAAATAGCAGAGCAGATGCGGGAGGAATTTAAGGGGGAGATTGAACAGCTTAAGAAAGAGCACGGAATTACTCCCGGTCTGGCTGTAGTTCTGGTCGGGGAAGATCCGGCCTCCCAGGTTTATGTTAAGAACAAGAAAATCGCCTGTGAAAAGGTGGGGGTAAATTCAATCGAGCACCGCCTTCCGGCTGATTACCCCGAGGATAAGCTGATTGAGTTGATTGAGACCCTGAATAAGGATGACAAGGTGCACGGTATCCTGGTTCAGCTTCCCCTTCCCAAACACATCAGCGAAGTCAAGGTTCTTAACACTATCCTGCCGGAAAAGGATGTGGATGGGTTCCACCCGGTCAATGTGGGAAAGCTAATGATCGGTGAGGCTGAGTTTCTTCCCTGCACCCCCGCCGGCATTCAGCAGCTTCTTATCCGCTCAGGAACCAAGACTGAGGGAGCCGAAGTAGTGATAGTAGGCCGGAGCAACATTGTAGGTAAACCTATTGCCAATATTCTTCTCCAGAAAAAGGACGGTGCCAATGCCACGGTTACAATCTGTCATACCCGGACCAAGGATATGGCCTCCCATACCCGGAGAGCCGATATCCTGATCGTGGCTGCCGGAAAGCCGAAGGCAGTGACCGCGGACATGGTCAAGAAAGGGGCAGTAGTCATTGATGTGGGGGTTAATCGGCTGGAGAGCGGCCTGTGCGGGGATGTTGACTTCGAGGCGGTGAAGGAAGTGGCCTCGAAAATCACCCCGGTTCCGGGCGGGGTGGGACCGATGACCATTACCATGCTCCTGAAGAACACCATTAAAGCAGCAAAAATGAGGATTCAATAGGATCGCATGAGTAAATACATAAGGGGTTTCTAATATTTAATGCAGGCATCAAGTACGGCCGGCAAAACCGGGGAAAGGCTGAGCTGTGAGCACAACGATCGCAGTTGCGGGAAAGGGAGGCAGCGGGAAAACCACATTGGCCAGCTTGATTATCCGCTTCCTCCACCGTCAGGGAGGGCCAATCCTGGCTGTGGATGCCGACCCCAATTCCAATCTGGGGATGAGTCTTGGGATGCCGGTAAAAAGAACTATCGGTCAGGTGCAGGGGGAGTTTATGGAGGAAAAGCTCAATATCCCTCCGGGCCTTTCCAAGCAGGCGTGGCTGGAACTCAAGTTACATGAGGCAGTAGAAGAATCAGAGGGAATAGATTTTATCGTAATGGGCCGGCCGGATGGCCCGGGCTGTTATTGCTCAATCAACGCCTTACTGCGAGACTATTTGGAGAATCTTTCCGGAAACTACGAGTGGACGGTAGTGGATAATGAAGCAGGAATGGAGCATTTATCACGCCGTACCACGCAGAAAATTGATATTCTCCTGATGGTTGCTGAGCCCTCGCTCAAGGGATTACGCACCGCTGCCCGGCTTAAAGCCCTGGTCGATGAACTTAAGCTAAGTATTAGTCACCAGTTTTTGGTAGTGGATCGATCATCAAACGATCTGTCGCCCTCGCTGAAAGCGGAGGTGGAAAAAGTTGGCATCGATTTCCTGGGTACAATTCCTCAGGATGAAGCCATTATGCAGTATGATCTGGAAGAGAAGTCGCTGCTGAGCCTTCCCGATACCTCGCCGGCCGTAATTGCCATTCAGGAGATGATGGGTAATATTCTTAAACGTTAACTAGGAATTTGCAAATAGTTTAAAGAGGATTTCAAGTATAAAGAGGAGGTGATTTGACTTGGCAGAGAAGGAGGAAGAAAGGGAATCTTTCGATGGGAAAAAGGTGAAAATTCTGGGAGAAAACTACGAAGAGGGGAAGCCAGAGTCCCCCTATTCGTGGCAGGATAAGCTTAAAGACCGAAAAGAGATGCTGAAGTATCTGGAGACCGGGGAGCGCTACTGGTTTGGCAAGGAGCCCTACGGGAGTGAGAAACGCAGGACCCCGGCCTAACAGGTAGGGGTTCGATTTATCGAACCCGATAGGCTTGATGGCCTATTTCGTCCGCCTGAGGCGGATGAAACGGAGGAGCGGGTCGGATGAATCCGACCCCTACAATCAAGCCCCTACATTTATGTTATTAGCCTACGAGCTACCATAAAAGAGAGGAGGACGCTTTGGCAGTAGAAATTGAAAAGATAAAATACACGGGGAAGGTTAAGGAGATCAGCATCGGTAAAGAGGGAAAAGCAATAACCGTTGGGGGAGAGACCTCCTATCCTTTTTATCTTTTTGAGGGGGAGATGCCCCATAAGCCCAAGATTGCCATGGAGGTCTACGATTCAGCCCCAGAGGAATGGGCCGAGGCCGCCCTTGAGCCTTTTAAAGATGTCAGTGGTGATCCGGCGGCCTGGGCCAAGAAGTGTGTGGAAGAATACGGTGCCGATGCCATTGCCCTGAGACTTGCCAGCACGGATCCTAACACTAAGGATACAAGCCCGGAGCAGGCGGTTGAAGTGGTTAAGAAGGTATCCGAAGCAGTAGAGGTACCCCTGATTGTTCTGGGTTGCAGCAATGCCGAGAAGAATACGGCGGTGCTGCGGAAGGTAGCCGAGGAGTGCGAAGGCCTGAGCCTGACCCTCGGACCGGTGGAGGAAAGTAACTACAAGCAGATCGGAGCTGTCGCCATCGGGTTCAAACATACGGTAATCGCCAACACCCCGATTGATATCAACCTGGCCAAGGAGCTCAATATCCTTCTTGGCAACCTCGGGGTACCGGACGGAAGCATTCTAATGGATCCTACCACCGGCGCCCTGGGATACGGTTTGGAATATTGCTACTCGGTAATGGAAAGGGACCGGATGGCAGCCCTGACTCAGGAGGATGAGAAGCTTCAGTTTCCAATGCTCAACGACCTCGCCACTGAGGTCTGGAAGACAAAGGAGGCCAAGCTTCCCGAGAAGGAAGCACCTAATCTGGGGGATGCGAAAAAGAGGGGAGTCCTTATAGAAGCCGTGACCGCAGTGAGCTTGCTCTTGGCCGGGTCCGACATCTTAGTGATGAGACATCCGGAGGCGGTTAAGCTGGTTCGCGGCATTATTGAAGACCTAACCGCAAGTTAGGACAAAAGGAGCAAACTGATATGCAGAGAATGATCTTTGTTGATATAGAAAATTGCCTGGGCTGTAAAAGCTGCGAGCTGGAGTGTGCTATTGCCCATTCCCGTTCCGGCGACCTGTTTGAAGCATTGCTGGAGGAGCCTTCACCCTCTCCCCGGGTGAAGGTGCAGGAATCCTCTGGTCTGAACATCCCCAATCTCTGCCGGCACTGTGAGGATATGCCTTGCGCCAAGAACTGTTCACCGGGGGCAATTACCCGAAGCGATGACGGAACGGTTATCCTGAATCAGGAGCTTTGTGACGGCTGCGGGAACTGTCTCTCCGATTGCCCCTACGGCGTTATCACTAAAGTAGGGGATAGCTTCATTAAATGCGACCGATGTGCCGGGAGTGCCAGTCGTAACGGAGAGCCGGCCTGTGTCTCCGGATGCCCGGTAGAGGCGCTGGTACTTAAATCGGCCAAGGAGATCGAGGCAATTATTAAGAAGAAGAATCTACCCCCCGGCTCCAAGAAAATGCAGACAATCTACCCGCTGGTATATTCCATCGACCAGGAGAAATGCACTGGCTGCATGCTATGTCTGAAGAACTGCCCTGAGCAGTGCATCTCCGGGGAGAAGAAGCAGCCTCACAAGATTGACCAGAAAAAATGTATTCAATGCGGCATCTGCTTTGATAAATGCAATCTTGATTCCGTTATTCGTCAATAAATTTAAAGGAGCTTATTATGGCAAAAAAGAAGAAGGTAAGTGTTGATAAGAGCGTGGGTCCTTTGCTGAAGAAGGCAAGGGAGGATGGTGCCAGTACCGTTTGGGACCGGTTGGAAGATCAGTCACCGCCGTGCGGCTTCGGAAAGTCAGGCCTCTGCTGCCGGCTCTGCGCTATGGGTCCCTGCCGGATCAACCCTTTCAAAGAGGGTGAGCAGAGAGGTGTCTGCGGGGCTACTGCGGAGACCATTGTCGCCCGCAATTTCTCTCGGATGATTGCCGCTGGTACTGCTGCCCACTCTGATCACGGGAGAGGGGTAACTGAGGTCTTCCTGGCAGCGGTCAAGGGTGAGATTCCCGGCTACGAGATTAAGGATGAGAAGAAGCTCTATCAGGTGGCAATGGACTTCGGGGTGGAAATCGGGGAGCGGGATACTAAGGATATTGCCATTGAGGTTGGAGAGAAGGCCCTGGCGGAGTTTGGGCGGCAGGAAGGAGAGCTACTATTTCTCAAAAGAGCCCCGCTCAAGCGACAGGAGATCTGGAGAAAGCTGGGGATTGCCCCCCGGGGGATCGACCGGGAAGTGGTGGAGATCATGCACCGCACCCATATGGGGGTGGACCAGGATTACCGGAATCTCATGCTCCAGGGCTCTCGCTGCGCCCTCGCTGATGGCTGGGGAGGCTCGATGATCGCCACCGAGCTCCAGGATATCATGTTCGGCACTCCCCGGCCCATTGCCGGCCAGGTAAATCTGGGGGTGCTGAAGGAGGATGAGGTCAACATCATCGTCCACGGGCACGAGCCTCTGCTCTCGGAGATGATCGTGCTTGCCAGCCGCGACCTGGAGCTGGTTAAACTGGCCAAATCGAAGGGCGCCAAAGGGATAAATGTCTCCGGTATATGTTGCACTGCCAACGAGATACTCATGCGCCACGGCATTCCCATTGCCGGCAACTTCCTCCAGCAGGAACTGGCGATTACCACCGGGGCAGTAGATGCTATGATTATCGATGTTCAATGCCTGATGCAATCACTGGCTGATGTGGCAGAATGCTATCATACAAAGCTGATTACCACCTCCTATAAAGCCAAGCTCCCCGGGGCTGAGCATATTGAGTTCGAGGAGCACGATGCGCTTAATGTTGCCCGGAAGATCGTTCGAGCGGCCGTGGACAATTACGCTAACCGCAAAGCGAAGGTACTTATCCCTGATGAAAAAACGGACATGGTAGTGGGCTTCTCTCATGAGACCATCAACTACCTGCTGGGCGGGCTTTATCGGGCTAGCTACAAGCCACTCAACGATAATATCATCAATGGCAGGATCCGGGGCATCGCCGGCGTGGTCGGCTGCAACAACGCCCGCACCGTGCATGACAGTGACCATCTGACCATGATCAAAGAATTGATTAAAAACGATGTTATCGTTCTTACGACCGGCTGCGCTGCCATCGCCTGCGGAAAGGCAGGACTGCTCACTCCGGAAGCGGCTTCCGAGTTCGCCGGGGAGGGTCTGGCCTCGGTCTGCGAGGCAGTGGGGATTCCCCCGGTTCTGCATATGGGTTCCTGCGTGGATAACAGCCGGATTCTTATGGCTGCCACCGCGGTAGTCAAGGAAGGAGGCCTGGGCGATGATATCAGCGACCTGCCGGCTGCCGGTGCCGCTCCGGAATGGATGAGTGAAAAGGCTATCTCGATCGGTCATTATTTCGTTGCCTCCGGGGTCTTTACCGTATTCGGCGTTACCTTTCCCGTCCTCGGGAGTGAAAAGATGAAAAAGCTCCTGTTTGAGGAGTTTGAGGAAAGCCTTAAAGGAAAATGGGCGTTTGAACCTGATCCAAAGAAGGGAGCCCAACTGATGATCGAGCATATTGATAAGAAGCGAAAAGAGCTGGGGATTGATAAGGCCCGGGAGCGAGTGCTCTACGATATGGCTGCGCGCCGGGAACTCGAAGGATAAACGGATAAATCCCAATGAACAAAACAGGATTAATTCGTATAATTCGTGAAACATGTCCTGAGCCCTTCGACTTCGCTCAGGACAGGCCTGTCGAAGGATTCGTGGTTAAAATCCCAATAACCAAAGCCCAAAAGGGAAAATTTTTTCGTGTAATTCGTGTAATTCGTGGTTAAAATCCCAATAACCAAATCCCAAAAGGGAAATTTTTTTTCGTGTAATTCGTGTAATTCGTGGTTCAAATCCCAATTCAATCTTTTGCAATTTTTAATTTACAATTCGCCTTTAAGCGGATTATATAAGGAGGACTAAAATGTCAAAGCTTATTGCTTCCGCAGCCATTCGGGGCGCTCATAAGATCGTGACCAGGGCTGAAACAAAATACAAAGAGGTGCTGGAGAAATACGGCCCGGACCAGGAGGTTGGCTTTCCCAATACCGGGTACTATCTACCCATCATCCTGGGTATTCTGGGAATTCAGGTAAAGGCCCTGGGGGATATGAAGCAGGTCCTGGAAAGATGCCGGGTTTTGCTACCACCGCTGGTAAAGGAGAGAAATTGTCTACCATACCTTGCTCCTGCCCTCGATGCGGGGATGACGACCCTCTTTGCCGAGGAGATCATCGAGGCAATTAAATACCTGGAAGACCCCAATGTCTATGTCCAGGGAGAGGATCCAACGGACGATAACATCTGGTTGGGTGCTGCCGATGACATTATCCTCAGGAAAAGGGGGGTAGAATTCGTGGACGGAACCGCGCCCGGATTTGCCGCCATTCTCGGTGCTGCTCCCAGCCCGGAGATCGCTGCCAAGATTGCCCTTGAGCTTCAGGAGAAAAACCTCTATGTGTTCATGTGTGCCGAGCACAACGGGAAGCGCTTCTCGGAGCAGTTAGTGGAGGCCGGGGTTCAGATCGGCTGGCCTACCCGTCTGGTAAGCTTCGGACCCGATGTGAGCGCCACAGTTTTCGCAATGGGTTTTGCCACCCGGGCGGCAATGAGCTTCGGTGGGATCGAGCCCGGGGACTTCCGTAAGATTTTGATCTATAATAAAGACCGGGTATTTGCCTTCGCTATGCCCCTGGGATATGTCACCGATGAGTGGTATGCTAATGCCGCCGGTGTTATCAACTGGGGATTTCCCGTTATCGCCGATACCCCGATCCCGGAGGTGCTCCCCACCGGTATCTGCACCTATGAGCATGTAGTCTCCAATATCCCTCATGATCAGATTGTCTCCAAGGCCGTGGAGGTACGGGGACTCAAGGTGGCGGTAGCGGAGGTGCCGGTTCCAGTTTCCTACGGCCCGGCCTTTGAAGGGGAGAGGGTCAGAGGAGACGATATCTATCTGGAATGCGGTGGGGGAAGAACTCCGGCAGTGGAATGGACAACCACCCGGGATATGAGCGAGGTGGAGGATGGAAAGGTGGAGGTGATCGGCCCAGATCTCGATGATATTGAGCCGGGCTCTCAGCTGCCCCTGGCCATAGTGGCGGAAGTTGCCGGAAGGCAGATGCAGGAAGATTTTGAGCCCATCCTCGAGCGCCAGATCCACCATCTGATCAATTATGCTCAGGGAACGATGCATATCGGGCAGCGGGATATCGCCTGGCTCAGGACCAGTAAGGCCGCCAAAGAAAAAGGCTTCCGGCTCCACCATATCGGCTCCATCCTTCATGCAAAATTCCATCAGGACTTCGGTACTATCTTCGATAAGGTCCAGGTTAAGATCTATACCGAAGAAGAGAAGGTCAAAGAGATCCTCGAGAAGGCCCGGAAGGTATATAAAGCCCGGGATGAACGAATCGAGGGGATGACCGATGAGACTACCGAGACCTTTTATTCCTGCACCCTCTGTCAATCATTCGCCCCATCTCATGTCTGTGTGATCAGCCCGGAGAGAACCGGGCTGTGTGGCTCCTATAACTGGATGGACTGCAAGGCCTCCTTTGAGATCAATCCCACCGGTCCCAACCAACCGGTGGAGAAAGGAGAATTAATTGATGAGAAGTTGGGACAGTGGAAGGGTTGCAATGAGTTTATCTTCAAGGCCTCCCGGCAGAAACATACCCATTTCAACTTCTACACAATAATGGATTCTCCGATGACTACCTGCGGCTGCTGCGAATGTATCGCCGCCGTCCTTCCCACATGTAATGGGGTAATGACGGTAAATCGGGAATATACCGGGATGACCCCCTGCGGGATGAAATTCACTACCCTTGCCGGGACAATCGGTGGTGGCCTGAGCACCCCCGGATTTGTTGGTCACGGCAAGTACAATACCTGCCAGCGTAAGTTCCTCATAGGTGACGGCGGGATCAAGAGGATAGTCTGGATGCCGAAGATGCTGAAAGAGGAGATAATGGAGCGGCTTAAGAAGAGAGGGGAAGAGCTTGGTGTCCCCAATCTTCATGAAATGATCGCCGATGAAACGGTGGGTAGCACGGAAGAGGAAATCCTGCCCTTTCTGGAGAAGGTAGGGCACCCGGCCCTGAAGATGGATCCGATTATGTAATATTGTAGGTCGGGCATCTTGCCCGACATAAGGACGGGCGGGAAGCCCGCCCTACTATTGAAGAAGGGAGGAAAAAAATGGCACTGACAGGAATTGAGATATACAAAAAGCTCCCAAAGACCAATTGTGGGGAATGCGGGGTGCCAACCTGCATGGCCTTTGCCATGAAGCTGGCGACCGGCCAGGCCGAGCTGGCAGCCTGTCCGTATGTCTCCGAGGAAACCCGGGCCGAGCTGGATGAGGCCTCAGCTCCTCCCATTCGTCCACTCACTATTGGAAAGGGAGACCGGGCCCTCAAAGTCGGGGGAGAGATAGTTATGTTCCGCCATGAAAAGACCTTTTACAATCCCCCGGGGATTGCGGTTCTTATTACCGATGAGATGGAATCGGCCGAGGTCGACCGGAGGCTTAAGAGCTTCAAAGAGCTTGAGTATGACCGGGTCGGCCTGCTGCTCAGGGCTGATCTGGTTGCCTGTAAATCAACATCCGGGGAGGCAGCTAAATTCGAGGCCCTGGTAAAGAAGGTGCAGTCAGAAGTAGAAGGTGGATTGATCCTGATGAGTGAGGATGCGGGTGTCCTGGAGGCCGGGCTCAAGATAAGCGCTGAGAATAAACCCCTGATCTATGCGGCAACCTCTGATAATGCGGATGCCCTGGCAAAACTGGCCAAGGATAACTCCTGCCCATTAGCCGCTCGGGGGAAGGGACTGGATGAGCTGGCCGAGCTAACGCAGAAGCTAATTGATGCCGGGCTTAAAGACATCGTTATTGACAGCGGGGCCCGGGGACTTCGCCAGGCCTTTCAGGATCAGATCGTCATCCGGCGTAAGGCAATTCAGTCAAAATTCCAACCATTCGGATTTCCTACTATCACCTTTCCGTGCGAGATGACCGATGACCCGATGAAGGAGACCCTGATTGCCTCGACCTTTATTGCTAAATACGGAGGAATTATAGTCCTTTCCGACCTGAACGGACACTCCCTCTTCCCGCTACTGCTGGAAAGGATGAATATCTATACCGACCCCCAGCGCCCGATGGCTACTACCCCGGGGATCTACGAGATCAACAGCCCGGGCGAAGATTCTCCGGTATTGATTACCAGCAACTTCTCGCTAACTTACTTCATCGTCTCCGGAGAGATCGAAAGTAGCCGGGTACCGGCCTGGCTGTTGGTATTCGACACCGAAGGCCTCTCGGTTCTGACCGGATGGGCCGCCGGCAAATTTGTGGGCGATGCCATTGGCCCCTGGGTGAAGAAGTGCGGGATCACTGATAAGGTAAAGCGTTTAAAATTAATAATTCCCGGTGTCGCCGCTACCATCAGCGGAGAGCTGGAGGAGGAACTTCCGGGCTGGGAGATCACCATTGGACCCCGGGAGGCAGTTTATCTTGGCGGCTTTCTGAAGAAGTTATAAGGAGGAGTTAAATGATTTGCGTAGCAGAAAACATTAACATTATGTCTAAGACCATCGGCCCGGCGATCAAGGAACGTAATGCCAAACCGATCCAAGAGCTTGCCGTTCAGGAGGCCGAGCAGGGGGCGGACTATCTGGATCTGAACATCGGCCCTGCCCGTAAAGGGGGAAACGAGACCATGGAATGGGTGGTGAAAACGGTGCAGGAAGTAGTTGATCTGCCCTGCTCCCTCGATACCACCAATGTGGAGGCAATGGAGGCTGGGCTTAAGGTGCATAAGGGAAAGGCGATTATCAATTCGGTCTCTCTGCAGCCGGATCGGCTGGAAAAGGGTCTACCCCTGGCTAAGAAGTATGAAGCGAATGTTATTGCCTTACTCTGGGGAGCGGAGGGGATGCCCCGGGATGAGAATGAGCGGGCAATGCACATGGTGGATTTCTTCCAGAAGGCCAGCGACCTGGGTATCCCGGCCAGCGATATCTGGGTCGATCCCATTGTTTCCCCGTTAAGTGTAGAGATCAATCAGGTCAAGGCATGTGTTACCTTTATGAGCATGCTGAAGGATATCTCTCCGGAAGCCAAATCCATTGTCGGCCTGTCCAACATCTCCAACGGCACCCCGGATGAGCTGCGGCACTGGCTGAATAAGACCTACATGATTATGCTGATGAAGTATGGCCTCTATTCCGCCATCGTTGATGCCTTTGATAAAGAACTGTTGGAGATCGCTAAGGGGGGAAAGAAAAATATCGCTGAGCTGATACACAAGATAATGGATGGCGAGTCAGTTGACATGGGTAGTCTGAGCGAGGAAGAGGTCAAATATGTAAAAACCACCAGGGTACTGATGGGTCAATCGCTTTACTCCCATTCGTGGCTGGAGATCTAGACCTTGATTAGAGACCGGAAATTGCTATTCAATCGGCTAATTTCCACTTGGCGGTTTTATTCAATACTATGGACACTTTCCTTTTGGTTTCTTCAATCTCTTTTTCCTGTTTCTTTATATCACGATAGGAAATAATTGTAATTATCCCAGCTATAATCGTAAAGAAAGCAGCGATGGTTATTTCAAATATTTCCATCTTGTACTCCTTTTTCAATGATTTTGCCCAGTAATTTTTCATTTTGTTTTCTTAAATGTTCTACTTGTTCTTCTAAGCCTTTTATGTGCTTATCATAACTAGCTTTATTCCAGTAGAGCACCAAAATTAATAAAGTTGGCGCTAACCCAATCTTTAATACAGATTCTATTATTATCCCAATATCCATAGTTATTTTCTCTCCTAACTGTGAGAGTAATTATATTATCAAATAATCTTTATATAAAGTCAAAAAAAAATATATCTGTGCTGCAATTCGGACATAAGAATAGAAGAACGAAGGCGGACAACATAGGGGCCGACGTCTCTGTCGGCCCCTACAATAGAGGTGTTAAAAAAGGGAAATAGCCTTCCCCTAGGGGAAAGATCCTTAAGAATTCTAAATCTTTCCCTTATGTCCGAATTGCAGAAAATGTATGTCAAGGCCAATGTCAAGGCGAGCTAATTTCGTTGTTAAGAGGGTCAGTGTACATGCGGAGTATAGAGCCCCCAATTAGCACAGTTTTTCAAGGTTTGCGGGGTATTGTTTATGGGAAAGGTAAAAACTCACCCCCACTATTCTCCCTTGTAGCCGCTGACCTTCAGGTCAGCTCACTAAAGCGGACATAAATGTCCGCGGCTACTCCCCCATCCCTTCGACCCCGCCACAGGCGGGGCTCAGGACAGGCAAGGGGGAGGAAACTGTATGGCACTCTCCCATCCCTTCGACAAGCTCAGGACAGGCCCTTTCCCGAGTAATGCCGAGGGGCTTAGGACAAGATTCCCCTCCCCTGCCTGTCCTGAGGAGCGAAGCGTCTCGAAGGAGCGGGAGGGGAATAAGGGGAGGGGGATAGAAAAAATGCTACAACGCAAATTCCTCCAAGGCAAAATAGAGTTGCTTATTATTATGGACTATGGTAAAGTCTCATCTAAGGGGTGAATAACGGTTCTTTCCCAAAGCCAATCTTTATTCCCATCAAAACTCACCTAAAAGAAAGGAGGTTTTATGAATTTTTCGATAATTCTATTAAACTTTATCTATGCTATTGTCGGGGGATTTATTACAATTTTCTTTATGTATCTGGGCTATAAGATATTCGATAGAATAACCCCATTTGATACCGCCGAGGAGCTAAAAAGTGGGAATCGGGCTGTTGGTGCAATGGTTCAGGGAATTTTAATCGGGATTGGTATCGCGATAGGACTTGTTATTGGAATGGGGTTGAACTAACACCGTTCCATACTTAATCCCAAATAATGCGCGAACATCCGAATTATTGATATATTAACAATTCACTTGTACCTATTCGGTGTAGGGGCTCCGATGTTCATCGGAGCCCATCGGGTTCGATAAACCTGTTCCTGACAGGTTCAGGAATCGAACCCCTACAATTATGCATTAATGATGGATAAATCTTCGTAGGGGTCGGATTTATCCGACCCGCCATTGGACCCCTACGTTAACGCATTATTTGGGTTAATCAGTATAAATAAGTCGGAACCGCCCTGGACATGAAAAAAATCCGCATATTCTTAATCTTACTGCTTTTGTTTACCATTAACTTCTGTACCACTCCCTCCGAGAAGCTCCCCACCACTCCTACCAAGAAGTCCTTCACCCCTTCTTCCGAGAAATATACAGGCCGCTATGACCGCTACTTTAAGAAATATTCGAAAAGATATTTTAGCTCCGCCTTCGATTGGAAATGGTTCAAGTCCCAGGCGATTGCCGAGTCGAATCTAAGGGAGGATGCGGAGAGCTGGATGCGGGCTCAGGGGATTATGCAGGTTATGCCTAAAACTTTTGAATATATAAAGGAAAAAAACCCGGAAATGAAGGACATCCACGATCCTAAATGGAATATCGCCGCGGGAATATACTATGACCGGCTTATGTGGGGTAAGTGGAAGGCAGAGAGGCCCCTTATGGACAGGATAAACTTTATGTTTGGAAGCTATAATGCCGGCCACAATCGAATATTTAAGGCGCAAAAAATTTGCCGGAAAGAGGGATTAAATGAAAATCTTTGGGATTCCATTGTTAAAATCGCCCCTTCCGTCCCCAATTGGAGACATAAGGAAACTGTCGGCTATGTGAGAAAGATCGGGAATTTCAAGAAGGAGTTATAAAGGTACCGGCCCTCTCCCCAATTTCCCCCTTCCCTATAATGGAGGTGGGTTGGCCCTGTTATTCAAAAGTTAGCTGTCTGCGTACTACCCACAGGCAGAACAAAAATTAAGCCTGTCCTGTTCCTCCCTTGATAAACTGCCTGAGCCGATCCCTTTGCTCCTTTTCCAGGAATGAAAATCTAACTCCAATTCCTTGTACACTAAATGTTTTTTTCTTTGGAGGCTTTCTGGTTGACCAAACTACCTCCCCGTTAACATCAAAGGGTTCCTTGATCCTGGGAAGGAAAACTCTTAAACTAACCTTCTCTTTCGGTTTTGAGGGCCGGACGGTCTGTAAAAACGCCCCACTCTCACTGACATTCATTATTTCATCAAATGTGAATACATCGCTCCCGAAACAGCCAGTTCTCAGGTTACAGCTGATACGAGAATGTCTTCTGCTTCCCATAGCACTTCCTCCTATCGTTGAAACTATCCTGCTCGGTTACCTTAAATTATCCAATAGGATAACCACTTGAAAATCATTTTGCAAGAAGAAAGTGATCTAAATCACAAAAAATGTCATAAGGTCAAATTGCGCTGAATAGCCTCATTTTCTCTATTTTTGAATGTTTTATGGAATTAGGAGCTGTTTTCTCCAAAAATTTAGTAAATATTACCACTTATTTTATCCAGATGCAGAATATTGGAGAATTAAGAGGGAAATGAAGGAGAGTAGAGAATAAAATTTATTAAAAATCAGGAATAAAAAAATGTCGATCGTTGAGACCTGCCCACTACTTCAGGGCACCTTACTATGTCCTCATCTCTGTCTCAAATATTCTAATCAAATCAAGGCGATTTTCCGCAGGCTTCCATTCCTGGAGAAAAGCGCTTGGCTCTGAGCATCCCTTTTTGTAAATAATCTGAATAAGGGAAAATTGCTTATCTTCACGAATTAGTCTATCCTCCTCGTCGCAGAAAACCTTCGTCCATGTCCCCGTGTTAAAGTACTGGTGTTTTCCATCTCCTAATCTAATAATATCTGCTTCATGATAGTGCGATAGAATAACATACTTGATTCCCCGGTCAGCCAAAATTTGACATATTCTCTTGGCCACTTTGCTCATATATGCAGTCTGCACCGGATACTGATAGAATCTTGAGTGAAATCTTCTTCTAATACTATATGGGAAGAAATTCAATAAAAAGATATTAAAATTTCGTATCTTTCTCAATAAATTTTCAATAGTCCTACCCCCGAAATATATGGTAAAGGGGATAAGCGCCAGGAGGCCGAGGGAAAAACCGATGAATACCGCTGTCTTTTCCCAGGAACCTATCATAACCTTTTCCTTGGCATAGGAATGGATTATGAGCTCCGATAAGTCCAGCTGCCACCATCCGAAGATATATAATAAGGTTATTAATCCAACCAGATGATAAAGATACTTACCGATAATTCGTGGATACTCGAAAATTGGCATTTTATGTAACGAGCGTAGCTTTTTGATTTGATCCGGATTTAAATTATACTCATGTCCGCATTGCTCCCATTTGAGCTGATTTAATTCTGCTGATCTTTTTCTCTCCTTATGCTTCCAGAGAAAAAAGTAGGAAAGGATTTTTTTGAAGAAGATAACTAAATACAGGTGGATATAGTGTCTTTGTATTAGTAATGCCTGGAAAGGATGATGGGAAAATAGCCATTTGATAAAGCTTGATCTTCCTTTAAAGTTATCTGCAAAAGGAAATTTGTGTTCGACCCGGTTGAGGACATACTTAACGAAGTATGAGCCAAAAGGCATCTCTAATCTTATCTTGTTAGAGAGTTTTACTATATAGGGGGCAAGGAAATTCACAAAAGAATTGTATTTATCATATTGATTTCCATGTTCTATATAAACTCCATCGTCGATATGAAAACAATCTTTGAAAACAATATTTTTATTTTTAGAAGAATCTTTCACGAATTTCATGACCTCAGCTTTAAATGCCTTTCTAACATCTGAGTACTGAAACTCAATGTCGTGATTTCCAGGAATGATTATTATACGATGCTCGTGCTCAATTATTCTTGCCAGCGCCCTGAAGAAAAGAGTGTGTCCCTGAACAACCTTTCGTAGTTTAAGTACAGAGTTGTATTCAGATGTATCAGGTCCATAACCTGAGTAGTACCCCCGATAATTTATTAGCTCTCCATTTTCATCGTAAACCGGGGAAATTACCTGAGGCAAGTCCAGAAAGTCTCCATTAATCACAAAATCAAATTTATACTTGTTCTCTTTTGCGTGTTGCAGGATAAATGTCACAAAATCGGAGAACTCTTCATCAAAAAAGAAATCTTCATTCTTAGAGAATTTCCTCGTCATCACATCACGGCCTTCACTTAAGTGCAGATCGCCAACTATATAAATCTTTCTATCCACATCTCCTTGAAATGTGTAGGGATGTATCCTCGAAGGGCTAAATACTTCTTCTTTATGGTTGCTCACCTGCTTATTAACCTCTCTTAAAAATATTTTGAATTCTTGTTAATTTTACTTTCTTTCGGGAACCTCTTATCTTCAATCTTTAACTTGACTATTCCCTGTAGCTTGCTAAAAGGTTTCCTCTATTCCCCTCTCCCCTGGGGGAGAGGGGAATAGCCTGTCCTGAGCTTGTCGAGGGAGTGAGGGGGAGTAAAATACATTTCTTATGATACCCTGCAGCTTGCTGCAGGGAGGTTCATTTGGCCCTAAAATATTTTCTATCTAATGATTATAACTAATACCGTATTAATTTCAAGCTTCTATTGCTTCAGGAGTTTCCCCATTTTTTAGGCAAAGTGGATAGGCGGGACTTTCCAGCCCCGCAATGAACCACGAATTTCACGAATTATACGAAACAAGCCGAGGTCCTGAGGAGCCCCGATGGGCATCGGGGCGTCTCGAAGGGTTGATATTTGGATTTAGGATTTGATTTGAACTTTGCCTTGCTCTGCCGAAGCACTCAGTCTTCGTAGCCATTCAGGCTAAGTCGGCCTGTCCTCCGTCTTGTCCTCCATAGCTTTAGCGTAGGGGGAAGCTTTAGCGGAGGGGGAGGATTTGAACCACGAATTTCACGAATTACACGAAATAAACCGCATATGGGCAAGGGGAATTGGGAATTTAAAAGGATAGGCGGGGCTTTCGAGCCCCGCAATTAGACACGAATTACACTAATTAACTTTCACTTTTTAGCATTTGGGTTTTGGATTTTGACATTTGAAATTGGGAACTGGAGGTAAATGTGGACAAAACCACTCTCGATAGTCTTTTGAACCTCCCCAAGCCCCGCAATGAACCACGAATTTCACGAAACAAACCGCATATAGGCAAGGGGTAATTTGAGCTTTGCACTGTGCACTCTGAACTTACTATGTGAGCTGTAGGGGCTTAATTGTAGGGGTCGGATTCATCCGACCCGCTCCTCTCAGGTAATTTCCCTCAGGGTTTGATGACCTGTCCTGAGCCCTTCGCCCCTGTCATTCTGAGCGAAGCGAAGAATCTGGGCTCAGGACAGGCTCCGCGAAGAATCTAAAGAATAGGCTCAGGACAAGCTCCGCGAAGGGCCTCAATCAGCTTCCGGCGGACTCAGAATGACGATTTATAGGATTTCCCAGCAATCTCATACATAATTAAAGTAATAAAGTGTTTGTGACTTATTCTGTCATGATCTAGCATTATAATATCTCCCGCAAGGCTACAAAAGCCCTGATCTATGGTCAGGGCTTTTTATTTGCCTGGGGATTGAAAAATTCAAGGAGGTCATAATGGAAGATCAAAGGACTCAGAAAAAAATAGCTGAGGAGAGGCATGACGAGATCCGGACTTGTCCTGAGGCTGTAGTAAGGAAAAGATACCTCACTGTATTAGGGGAACTCTTCCGCCTCTGGATGAGGAGGAAGGAACTGAGGAGTGAACTTCTTGATAATTCTAAGGGAGATTCCCCAGAGGATGTAATATTGGATAAAGTAATGGAAGGATTGAGACAAGGCTCAGGGGAAAAGAGAAAGCAGGAGAAGGAAAGCAATTCCCTGCCCAAAAAATTAGGGAGAGTTGAAGAGGTAATAACCCAGGTGGAGTCGGAGCTAAAAAAGATAACCCGGGAGGCTGAAAGGGACGATCTTACACTTCCTCTGGAACAATTGGTCAATAAATACCACCTATCTCCAGTGGAAAAGAATATCGTCATCATCCTATTTATGAGCGATCTTTGTGAACGCCCTAAAACTTCCGGGATTGAGATACTCGACCTACTCTTTAGCAATAAGGTTGAGATTCTATCCCACCGTCACCTATTTTATGCTGAAAGCAAGTTGAGAAAGAATAAAGTGATCATTCAGGAGCATATGTGGAGTTCAGTCCTTCAGGCTAACTATAGACTCAGCGAGAAGACTATCAGGGCACTGTTAGGAGAGGAGATAGGCCCGGAAGAAGAGAAGGATTATGAAGAGAATGTTTCATATCCTCTTCATCCTTTTCAGGAAAGAAGTAACCCGAAAGGGAAGTTACTGGAGATCATAACTCCGAAGGTAAGTTGGGAGAAAGTTGTTCTTCCTCATGGGCATCGGCAGCAGATTGAGGAAGCTCTATATCAGCTTAAGGCTGAAAAGATTATCTTCGAGGACTGGGGATTGGGGCAGACTCTGAGCTATGGTCGGGAGATAGCTATGCTCTTCTCCGGCCCACCTGGAACCGGAAAGACTATGGCTGCCGAGGCAATTGCCCATAAGTTGGGGAAAGATATGGGGATTGTTCGCTTCGATCAAATTCAGAACTGCTGGGTGGGGGAGACTGAGAAGAATGTGGTCAAGGTATTCCGGGAGGCTGAGGAATGTGGCTGTGTGCTCCTTTTTGATGAGTGCGATGGGCTATTTAATCGGAGGATCTCGGCTCAACGGGCAGTGGATATGATGGAGAATCGATCTACTAACCTGCTGCTCCAGCAGATAGAGCGCTACTCTGGATTGGTGATCCTCACCACTAATCATCCGGTTGACCTTGATAAAGCCCTGGAGAGAAGAATTAGCCTGAGGCTTACTTTCGAGGTTCCGGATGTAGAAGGCAGGGCTCGGATATGGAGATCCTTTTTTTCTCAGAAATCTCCCTTGGCCCCGGATATTGACTTTGAAGCCTTAGCCCGGGAATTTAACTTTCCTGGGGGAAACATCAAAAATGCTGTGCTGAAAGCAGTCAGGAAATGTGCCTTTGAAGGCCAGACCGGGAAAAGATCATTGATTACCCAAAAGATGCTCCGGGAGGCAGCCCGGGATGAACTAAAGAGTTCCTGGGAAGGAACTAAAGAAAAGATTGGGTTTTAAGGTAGGGGCAAAGAAACCTCAACAGAGATACTGTTTTTATCCTATATTTCAGAAATTTGTAAATTCATGAATTTGCAAATTTGGAAATTGACATAAATGATTGGGTATAGTATAGAGAGAAGGTGGTGAGGAAATGACTGGAGCATAAGGCTAATGTAGGGGCCGACGTCCCTGTCGGCCCGACCTGTCCTGAGCTTGTCGAGGGAGTGAGGGGGGAAATATATTCCTTATGATACCCTGCAGCTTACTTCAGGGAGTTTCATTTCGAATAAATAGAAGTAGGTGTATCCAAAAGGAGTTAGCTGAAATCGTATGTTAGGTAATAAAAGGTTTATAAATTAGAGAGGGGTGTAGTATGCAAAAGTTTGAACTCAAACAAAAATTTGAAGCGATAATCAAAGCGCTTCCAGAAAGCAAATTGAAAGCAGTAATAGACTTTGCCAGTTATTTAAGAGACAGAGAAGAATCTGAAGAGTTCTTAAGGATCCAAATGAATTCGAATGCTTATCAAGAATGGCTGAGTTCTGAAAATGATATTTATGATGAGATATTCAAAGATGAAATTGAATAGAGGCAACATCGTCCTTTGCAAAACTCCAATGCCCTCAGAGGAACTAAGGAAGTTTAAATTGAGACCGGGTTTAATTGGGGGAAAGGGTCAAAGTCTCAACATTTAACAAATTGAACCGTGAGGGCATAGGCGGACTGCGGTCAAGGTCATCGAGTTCCGGGGGGAATGAGGTGCTGAGAGTCTTGCCAATAGATAAGGCAAGTTATATGCATTACAGGAGGTGAAAAAAGTATGGAAATCCGCCATTACAAATTCGACCGGATCACCATGGATCCGGAGAAGTGTTTCGGGAAACCCTGTATCCGTGGACTAAGGATGCCCATCGCTTCGATCCTCAGTTATCTGAGTTCAGGAATGACTGTTGACGAGATCCTGAAAGAGTGGCCCGAACTGGAGCCGGATGACATCTACCAGGCTTTAGGCTATGCAGCCTCGGCAATGGAAGAAAGTATCGTGCCCTTAAAAGAGGCAGTGACTAAATGAGATCCTTGCTCAATATGAATGTTCCACGCGAACTCGGCAGGCGACTGAACGCCAAAGGTCACGAGTGCCGCCATAGCGGGGATATTGGGATGACTCAAGCCAGTGATGTAGCAATTATGGAAAAGGCGAGAGCCAATAAAGAAATCATAGTGACACATGATCTTGACTACGGGCACCTGTTAGCTTTTTCCGGCGAACCGGAGCCTTCTGTCATTATTTTCCGTCTTCGCAATACACACTCGGACAACCTGTATGCCCGGATTATAAACACATGGCCGGAAATCGAGAAGCCGCTGCTCGAGGGAGCAATTGTAGTGTTGGAAGATGCTGCTCTCCGCATTCGAAGATTGCCCATTACTCAGGAGGATTAACAAGAAAAGTAGAGACTTTCTGCAACTAAACCTGGGACATTTTCCATATCAGAGCGAAGAAGCTATTCTTTTATCCCAAATAATGCGTAAAAGTAGGGGCCGACGCCTGCCTGCCATAGCTTTCAGCCTTCATAGTCCCGCGTTCACGCGGGACGAAGTATGCTTTGAGCTTTAGAACCTGGATTTTAGTGGGATAAATTTTTGACAAAAGCGACAGTATGGAATAAAGATAAAATAAGTTGGGAAGGATTGACAAATGAGCAAATGATGCCGCAGATTGAATTGAAGATAAAACGGGCGCTGTCACTATTTTCCAATAGAGCGTATCTATAGAGATATTAGTCAATAGTCAAGGTTTGACCCTGATCTCTTCTGTTCCGTGGGCAGATATTTGGGTAAATGGGATAGAGCAAAAAGTGGCCGGTCTCCCCTTAAAGCTGACCGTGGGAAAACATAAAATAAAATGCAATAACCCCTTCCTCAAGATTACGAAGGAGGTAGAGGTTGAGGTTGTTAAGGACAAAAAGATAAATGCTACTGTATATATGAAGAAGGAACCGGGCAAAGATGTAAAGATTAGGTTTATTGACGAATAATCTAATATTCCCCCTATTTAGTCATTTGGACTTAGGATTTCATTTGGCATTTGAGCTTTGTCATTTTATCCTGAGGAGCGAAGCGTCTCGAAGGGTTGGATTTTTGTGGGATAAATTATTGATTTAGCCCACAAAGAGAGATAAGATAAAGCAAGCTGGGAGGGTAAAAAACCACATCTTATTAATTTGCATAATTCAATGATGCGATCATATTACACAGGGAGAAGAGAAGAAAAATGAATAATTTCGGCGAAAAAGCCAGTTTTATTTGGTCTGTGGCGGACCTGATTCGAGGACCCTATCGACCCAACCAGTATAAGGACGTCATGCTGCCTATGACCGTGCTGCGGCGGCTGGACTGCGTACTGGAACCTAAAAAGGACAAGGTTCTTGCTAAGCTCAAGAGCCTAAAGGGTAGCAAGGTCAAGAATCTGGAGCCGATCCTGAATAGAGCAGCCGGGCAGACATTCCATAATACCAGTCGCTTCACCTTCGAAAAACTCAAGGGCGATCCGAATAACATCGCCGCCAATCTAACGCAGTACATCAAGAGATTCTCCAGTCGCGCACGTGAGATTATCGAGTATTTCGGCTTTGAGGAACATATCGCTAAGCTCGACAAGGCCGACCGTCTCTACTTGCTAGTTTCAAAGTTTTGTGAGATCGATCTACATCCCGATATAGTATCCAACATCGAGATGGGCTACATCTTCGAGGAGCTTATACGAAAATTTAACGAGGCTAGCAATGAGGAAGCCGGGGATCATTTTACACCACGCAAAGTCATCCGCCTAATGGTCAACCTGATCTTCGCTCCCGACAGCGATGTACTGACCACCAAGGGCATCGTCAAGACTCTCTACGACCCGGCTTGCGGAACAGGCGGGATGCTTTCCGTTTCCGAAGAATATATGCGCGAACTCAATCCCGATGCTAGCCTGGAAGTCTTCGGCCAGGACTACAATGAACAAGCCTATGCCATCTGTGGGTCTGATATGATGATCAAGGGTCAGAGCCTGGACAACATCCGCTTTGGCAACAGCTTCACCCAAGATCATATGCCCAGCAAGAAATTCGATTATATGCTGGCTAATCCTCCCTTTGGAGTGGAGTGGAAACCCGAGGCAGACTTTATCAAGAAGGAACATGAGGAACAGGGCTTTGGCGGCCGGTTCGGCGCAGGGCTACCGCGCATCAATGACGGTTCCTTCCTGTTTTTACAGCATATGATCAGCAAAATGAAGGACCCCAAGGAGGGCGGAACACGCCTGGCTATCGTTTTCAACGGTTCGCCGTTATTCACAGGTGCAGCTGGGTCAGGTGAAAGCAACATCCGCCAGTGGATCATTGAGAATGACTGGCTGGAAGCCATTGTCGCTCTGCCGGATCAACTCTTTTACAACACTGGCATCTTAACATATCTCTGGATCGTCACCAACCGGAAGGAAAAGCACCGCCGGGGCAAGATTCAGATCATCAACGGAACTGGCTTCTTCACTAAAATGCGCAAAAGTCTCGGTAACAAGCGTCACGAAATTGGTGATAACCAGCGCGACGAGATTACCCGCCTTTATGGTGAATTCAAGGAAGGTGAGCACATCAAGATTTTCGACAATGCCGACCTTGGCTATCACAGGATTACGGTCGAACGTCCCCTACGGCTTAACTTCGCCGTCACAAAGGAGCGCCTTGCCAAGGTCGAGGAAGCCAAACCGTTCGAGAATCTGACCACCAGCAAGAAGCGCAAGAATACCAAAGCAGCCGAAGCTGAAATTACTGAAGGCAAACGCATGCAGCAGACCATCCTAAAAGCGCTTGGCAAATTGGGCTCCAAGGGTATAGTCAAGAACCGGGAAGATTTCACATCGTTGATGAATGAAGCGTTCAAGGAAGCCGGGCTTGCTGTCCCGGCAGCGTTGTTTAATACCATCTTGATAGCTCTGGCCGAGCGGGATGAAACGGCGGATGTCTGCACCGATAAAAAGGGCAATCCCGAGCCGGACCCGGAACTGCGGGATTATGAGAACGTGCCACTCAAGGAGAATATCGCTGACTACATGGCCCGCGAAGTCCTGCCGCATGTGCCAGATGCATGGATTGACGAGAGCAAGACCAAGGTCGGCTATGAGATCAACTTCAACCGCTACTTCTATAAGTACACTCCACCACGGCCGCTGGAAGAGATAGAGACGGATCTAAAAGACATAGAGAAAGAAATTGCCGGTATGCTGATAGAGGTAACAGAATGACGTGGCGAGCATATCCAAAATGCAAAGATTCCGGTATCAAGTGGCTGGGGGAGATTCCAGAGGGATGGGAGGTTAAGCGGTTAAAGCACTTATCCTCAGTTAATGATGAAGTCTTAGCTGAGACAACAGATCCAGATTACGAAATACGTTATGTTGATATCAGTAACGTTGATGCAGTTTTAGGCATTGAACACAAGGAGAGCATGACTTTTGGAAATGCACCTTCAAGAGCAAGGAGAAGCGTTAAGCATGGCGATATTATTATCTCAACTGTTCGCAGCTATCTAAGAGCAATAACACCCATTGATAACCCTGAATCGAATTTGATTGTCTCAACAGGATTTGCTGTTATTCGCCCTAAGAATGAATTTGAGAGTCAATTTGCATTTCATGCTCTCCGTGCAGCATATTTTGTCGATACAGTTGTGGCAAATTCAGTCGGAGTCAGTTACCCAGCTATTAACGCAAGTGAGTTAGTAACATTCTATATTGCTCTTCCACCAAAGAGTGAACAGCGCGCCATCGCAGCCTTCCTCGACCGCGAGACGGCGCGAATAGATAAGCTGATCGAGAAAAAGGAGCGGAAGATTGAGTTGCTCCATGAAAAACGTTCCGCCCTCATCAGCCACGCCGTCACCAAGGGACTCGATGCCAACGCTCCGATGAAGGACTCTGGCATTGAATGGCTGGGGCAAATTCCGGTGCATTGGATCTCGTGTCCCGTCAAGCGTGTATCCATACGCATTCAGACTGGATGTACGCCGCCGACTGAAGAAGAGCGATATTACAAGGATGGGACGGTCCCATGGTACGGCCCTGGGAGTTTCGGAACAAATCTTGTTCTTTCCGAAGCAGTCAAACTCCTGAATGAGGCTGCTATCCGCGAAGGTGCTGCACGCTTATTCGCTTCCGATTCCATTATGGTTGTTTGTATCGGAGCAACGATTGGGAAGGTTGGATACCTGGCAGGCCCCGCGTCCTCGAATCAGCAGATTACCGCTATAACGCCGAACCCGAGGAAAGTGTCGGGGAAGTTTCTCGCTTACCAGTTAAAGAGCCTCGAACATGTTCTTTGTGGAATTGCACCGAGTACTACTTTGCCGATTATGGATCAGCAAGAGATCGGGTATCTGCCCTGCGCTCTCCCAAAATTGGAAGAGCAGAACATCATCATTGGGTATCTTGACCGATTACTACAGAAGAGCGATGCTATGACAGAAAAGATCCTTGAAAGCATAACCATGCTTCGTGAATATCGCACAGCCCTAATATCAGCGGCAGTGACGGGTAAGATCGACGTTCGCGGGAAAGACGGCAAGACTGTTGAGATGGAGGAAAAAGTCGGCAGATCGGGAGGACGATATGATTCGTGTTGATGTCAAACCCGAATTATTTTTATGGGCTTGCGAACGTGCCGGACGAGACATCGATTCGCTGGCCCGGCGGAAATCCTTTCGCAAGCTACCCGATTGGGTGAGCGGCGAGGCGAGCCCCACCCTCAGGCAGTTGGAAAGTTTTGCCAGGGTGACGCACACGCCTTTCGGCTACTTTTTTCTGCCCCAGTCGCCGGAAGAGTCCGTACCGATTCCGGATCTTCGCACCGTCGGCAACGAACATATCGGGTATCCCAGCCCCGACCTGCTGGACACCCTGTATATATGTCAGCAGCGCCAGGAATGGTACCAAGACTTCGCACGGTCCATGGGGGAAAGCCCGCTGCCGTTTGTCGGTTCCGTTACCCTGAAAAGCGATGTTGTTGCGGCTGCCCGGAGCATCCGGCAGGCGCTTCGCTTCAATGTGGAAGAGCGCAGTAGCATACCGACCTGGACCGAGGCTTTGCGTCGTTTCATTGCGCATGCTGATTCGTTCGGCATAATGGTCATGGTGAGCGGCATTGTCGGCAGCAATACCCGGCGTCCTCTCGACCCACAGGAGTTTCGCGGCTTTGCACTCGCCGACCCACTGGCACCGTTGGTTTTTATCAATGGGAAAGATACCAAGGCAGCACAGATGTTCACGCTGGCCCATGAACTGGCGCATATATGGCTCGGTGAAACGGCGCTGTCCGATGTAGGGCCGGCAACGATGCCTTCCGATAAAGTGGAGGTCTGGTGTAACCAGGTCGCTGCTGAGCTTCTCGTTCCTCTTGTTGTTTTGCACGATACATATAGAGGCGACGTGCCTTTACGTGAGGAATTGGACCATCTGGCGCGGCGGTTCAAAGTAAGTACGCTGGTCATTCTGCGACGGCTCCATGACACGGGGAAGCTTTCCCGTGAGGAGCTTTGGAGCGCCTATGAAGGGGAGTTAGAAAGACTGCGAGCGCTGTCGAAAGGAAGCGGCGGTGATTTCTACCTGACACTACCGGCGAGAGTCAGCAAACGGTTCGCCCGTGCTCTGGTCATCAGCACGCTCGAGGGGCAGACGCTGCATCGAGACGCATTCCGCCTGCTTGGCTTTTCCAAACTCGCGACCTTTCATGAGCTTGGTCATCAATTGGGGGTGGTTTGATGGCTTATCTACTTGACGCGAACGTATTTATCCAGGCGAAAAACCTTCATTACGGCCTGGATTTCTGCCCGGCGTTCTGGGATTGGCTTATCGTAAACAATGATCAGCAGAAGGTCTTCAGCATCGAGAAGGTCGGCGACGAAATCGAAGCGGGCAACGACGAACTCGCACAATGGGCAGACCAGCGAGGTCCGGATTTTTTTCTTAAGCCGGATTCTTTAATGTTGTCAGCGCTTGGAAAAGTCAGCGCATGGGCGACAGGGCAAGACTATGATCCCGCTGCTGTGAACACTTTCTTCCAGGTGGCTGATTATTACCTGGTGGCCTTTGCGGTTGCGCACGGACATACAATCGTAACCCACGAAATCGCTTCTCCATCGACGAGGAAAATCAAAATTCCTAACGCTTGCATTGGCCTTAAGGTTAAGTGTGTAACGCCATATGAGATGCTGCGAAAAGAGCGCGCCCGCTTTGTTCTGGGACCAAGCAAATGAAACAAACGACTGAAAATGCCTTCGAAACCGTCATCGAACACCACCTGACCACGTTTGGTGGATACGAGAAAGGCGACCGAGACAGGTTCGACACCGAGCGGGGCCTGTTCATAAACGACGTGATTGCCTTCATCCAGGAGACCCAGCCTAAGGAGTGGGAATACTTAAAGAACATCCAGAAGGATAATGCTGAAGAGACTCTGCTGGACGATCTCTGTCGAGCCTTGAACTCGGAGCATGAAGGTTGCCTTATGGCGCTGCGTCATGGCTTCAAGTGCTTCGGCAAGCTCTTCCGCGTAGCCTACTTTGCCCCGGCCAGCGGCTTAAATCCGGAAACCGAGAAGCTCTACGCTGCAAATCGGCTGACCGTGACACGCCAGCTTCGTTACAGCAACAAGCACGGTAGCACGCTGGATTTGGTATTGAGTCTGAACGGTATTCCCATCGCTACGGCCGAACTCAAGAACCCTATGACCGGCCAAACATGGCGCAGCGCTATATACCAGTATAAAAATGACCGTGACCCGAAAGACCTTATCTTCCAATTTAAGAAGCGGACGTTGGTGCATTTCGCTGTTGACCCGGATGAGGTCTATATGACCACGCGGCTTTCGGGCAGGGCTACATACTTCTTACCCTTCAATTTGGGTGATGGCACTGGAGCAGGTAATCCGGAGAACCCCGGCGGATACAAGACCGCTTACTTATGGGAGCAAGTTTGGCAGCGGGACAGCTTCTTGGACATCCTGGCACGGTTCATCCATCTCCAGGTTGAGGAAAAGAAGCTCGGCGGCAAGAAGATTAAGAAAGAGACTATGATCTTCCCTCGCTACCACCAGCTCGATGTGGTGCGCAAACTTGTGGCCGATGCGAGGAAGGTAGGTACAGGCACCAACTATTTAGTTCAGCACTCCACAGGAAGCGGTAAAAGCAATTCCATCGCATGGCTTGCCCACCGACTTGCCAGTTTATATAATGACAAGGACGAGAAGGTCTTTGACTCGATCGTCGTTGTCACTGACAGGATCGTACTCGACCAGCAGTTACAGAACACTATCTACCAATTTGAGCACAAACAGGGCGTGGTCCAGAAGATTGACATTGATTCCACTCAACTTACTCAGGCGCTTGGCTCGGGCGTGCCCATTGTTATTACTACACTTCAAAAATTTTCTTTCGTGACCGAAAAGATCGGTGATCTGCCCGCCCGGAAGTATGCCGTTATAATTGATGAAGCGCACAGCTCCCAAGGAGGTGAAAGCGCCACGGATTTAAAGGGGACACTCGCAGCATCCCAAATTCGCGAGGATGCAGCAGAGTATGCTGCGGAGCATGGCCTGCCGGACTACGAGGAGGAAATTATCCGCACTATGGCAAAGCGCGGCAAACAGCCCAATATTAGTTTTTTCGCCTTTACTGCCACACCCAAATACAAGACGCTGGAAGTATTTGGTCAGCCCGGCTCGGACGGTAAACCCCTGCCCATTCATCTTTACAGCATGCATCAGGCCATTGAGGAGCATTTTATCCTTGATGTGCTGAAGCACTACACAACATACAAGACTTACTACCGCCTGATTAAGTCCATCGAGGATGACCCGGAGGTCGATAAGAAGAAAGCGGCGCGTGCACTGGCGCGGTTCATGAGCCTGCACCCGCACAACATTGCGCAGAAGACCGAAGTCATGGTGGAACACTTCCGGCACTTCACCATCCACAAGATCGGCGGGAAGGCCAAGGCCATGGTGGTGACTTCAAGCCGCCTCCATGCGGTGCGGTACAAACAATCCTTTGACAAGTACATTGCCGAGAAAGGCTACAAAGGCATCAAGACGCTCGTTGCCTTTTCTGGCAAGGTGATTGACCCGGACATATCGGACATAGAATACTCTGAGGTAGGCATGAACAATGGCATCAGGGAGAAGGAGTTACCTGAGCGGTTCGGTACCGATGAGTATCAGGTGCTCCTGGTAGCCGAGAAGTACCAAACAGGATTCGACCAACCGCTCTTGCATACCATGTATGTCGATAAGCGGCTGGCGGGACTCCAGGCCGTGCAAACGCTATCGCGTCTGAACCGTACCCATCCCGGAAAAGAAGACACTTTTGTGCTCGATTTCGTCAACGATACCCAGGATATTCTTGACGCATTCCAGCCCTATTACGAAAAGACGGTTATTGGTGAACGGGCTGATCCAAAACAACTGTATGAATTACATGCAAAGCTGGACGCACAGCAGGTGTACTACAAAGCCGAGGTTGAGGAATTTTGCAAGATTTTCTATAAGCCCAGGAAGAGCCAAACGCCTGCCGACCACGCCAAGATGAACGCCTGCATCGATCCAGCTGTAAATCGTTTTAGTAAGCTTGAAGAAGGCACGCAGGAGGAGTTCCGCAAGGTGCTTGTGGCCTATCGGAATCTGTACGCCTTCTTGTCGCAGGTGATTCCGTTCCAGGATTCTGACCTGGAGAAACTGTACTCATACATCCGATTTCTTTTGGCCAAGCTGCCTAGACGGGACTCGGGGCCGGCCTACAAGTTCGATGACGAAGTCGCGCTCAAATACTACCGGCTCCAAAAAATCAGCGAAGGGTCGATTGATTTGCAAATGGGGAAAGGCGGTGAGGTACCAGGACCAATTGATGTGGGCACAGGTGTCGACCATGAAGAGAAAATCGTGCTCTCACAACTGATCGATATCCTCAACGAACGCTTCGGTACGGAATTCAAGCCCGCGGATCAACTGTTCTTTGATTCCATTCTGGAAGACGCATTAGCTGATACAACGCTTCGCCAGGCCGCCGTTGCCAACACTATGGAAAATTTTGGCTATGTTTTCTTAAAGGCCCTCGAAGGGCTCTTTATCGATAGGATGGAGCAAAACGAGGAAATTACCGCTAAGTTCATGAACGAAAAAGAATTTCAGGAGGCCGTCAGCCAAAGTTTGATGAAGCAGGTGTACAAGCAAATTCGCTCGGAGGAGGCACAAACGGAGTGATTGCAAAGGGGAAAGCCAGCTTAGGCTGAAGAAGAAAAGGGGTCAGAGTCATTTTTCTCTATGAGAAAAAGTCAAAATATTAATTACGTCCCCCTTTTTCCTCCTGAAGAATCTTTGGTGTAAAAAATGATAGTGAATATTATGACTTGTGGAATCCAAGAAAAACAAAATCTTATTCGCTATCTCGAAAATACTCCTATAAGTGGCCTTGTAAATGGTCTTCGATCCGGAGTTTTTGTATTAAAAAAAGGTAATATTATTTCTCTTGAATATTTAGGTTCCTTAAAAACTGAATATGGGGATTTAGGAGGGATTATTTCTAGAGAAATTATTAAACGAAGTAAATTTCTCGTTAGTGAAGTGATGGCAATCTTAAAAAGGCCGGATTGCTCAGATGAAAAATCACTAGATAGTATTGAGTTTTTTATTAAGAAGAATGAAGCAGAAGAATGTGAATATATAATTAGTATCTTCCACGATAAAACAGATTATATAATTAAAGATGGTAACAAAAGAGCAGTAGCATTTTATGAAAAAAGAAAAGCAATCAATAAAGATAATATAACATTCCCAATTTATATCATCGAAAGCGGATAAAAAAGGGCTATGTCTAAATGTCTTCAGTCAATTCACAAACAGCAAAAACATCATCCACATATATTTCAAAATATTGAACTAATTTATGCCTGACTTGGAAACAATTGGAATAATAGTAGGAATAGTGGCTGGAATTATTGTAATTTGGACGAGTTTATCAAATTGGGGACGTAGTCAATATAAGAAGATATGGTCTTTTTTTACTCGCTATCGTCCTAAAGTTCCCAAGGAAACTATAAGACTTATTCCACAATATCATCATAATCATTGGAATTTAGGATCTTCAAAAGGTGAACCTGCGATGCAAGTAGTTTGTGACTGGTATATTACTAATATTTCTGATGTTGATATATTGATTTGCGGAGTTAGTCTAAGAAAACCAAAAACTATAGGACATATCTCTGTCCGCCATGAAAAACAAAATATTTACGGAAGCTATCCTATACTACGTGGTCACACAACAGAAGCAAGAGCGGATTTTTGGATTCAACCCCCAATCTGCAAAGAAGATGAGGAATTAGTTGTTGATATTGATTTTGTGGATCAATTTGGAAATTCTCATCGAGTTCGTAAAGTGAAGTTTCGCCCTGTACCTAAAAAGAAAGAAGAAAAAATAGCTTCTCAGATGGAAACAGTTAGTGATATAAGCAATATTGTTGAAAGAGAAATTGTTGCTGTTTTAAAAGCTGAGATTAATCATTACAAACGTAGAGGTCGTGAAGTAGGAGGTCTAGGTAGTATACTCACTACTTTGCCAGAACATGGATTCGGCTTTAATTCGAAACGAATTAAATCAGACAATGCATCAACATTGGTTGAATTCTATCACTCTCTGAACAGCCAACAAAAGAAAGATTTTGTGGAAAACTTGCTAAAACGTCTTTCACGAGAATCGCCATACGCTCCAGTAGGTTATTTTATCCTTTTTGTACTTTATCATATTGGATTCTTAAACAAGGCATTAAAAACTGCCAAAGAAGAACTTCAGGGTGATTCAGCCCATGGATTCAGTGACTTCCTACGATTGTTAGACCGTTTACTCCAATATGAGCCTCAAGGTTTCTCAACAGAAATGATTGATAATATCGAGCAGTTTTTGAAAGGAATAGAAGAGCATACGTTTAGAATTTCAGAAAGATTACTGGATATACGAACTACTTTACTAGCTGGAAAAGTAGAAAAAGAAAAAGATAGAGATAAAGATAAAGACTAATAAAAGGGGGACCACGTTATTGAAATATTGACTTATTTAAGGCTCAGTCCCGCAGTCTTGAGAGAATAAAGAGGAGGTAGAAAATGAATTCAAGACTGATAATTGACATCGTAATAAAAGCTATAAAAGACGTTGATTCACCCAGATTCTTTAAAACTGAAAGAGGTTATCAAGGAAGATTTGCATGTGCATTGTATAAGGAACTTGATGAAAAGGAAATATTTCCAGATGATGCAATAATTGAGGAAGAATATCAAAAAAATCTGAAAGATCATCGCACAAAACAGCGGCCGGATCTAATAATTCATGTGCCAGCTGAATCTAGCCAATCAAGAAGCAAAGCAGAAAACAACTTTGTTGTATTCGCATTTAAAAAGCGAGCTAGTGAACATGATGCAGAAAAGGATTTCAAAAAGCTTAATGAATTATTTAAGAACTTGAAATATCCACTGGGTATATTTATAAACATTAATGGAAACTCAAAAGTCTTCATGGATAAATATATAGGCTCATTTAGAAATAGAATTCATGAATTATGTGTTACGCAAACTAATGAAAAATTAGATATCATTCATGCATACTTTCAAGATGATAAAGTAATAGCAGAAAAAATTGATTGCAAATAAATGAAAATATGACTGAGATGCAGAATAGATTACTTTAAGTGGGGAGTTCAGATTGACAAGAAGAAGAGTTTCAGAAAAGACACTAGAGTTAAATATATGTGCTGGAATAATTTACATGGTTCGTACATTATATAATTGTCAAAAAGTATTTTTGTTTGGAATGACGCAATATCAAGAATCTCAGAATGGTATTGACGAACTAATAACAAACTTGCCTAAAGGTAGGCATTTAGCATTTCAATTCAAAGCACCAAGGCCTAGACCCGCTAATCAATTGCCATATAGGTATAGTATAAATGATAGACAGAATAGCAATTTATTGCGTTTGGCAAACAACCGCCCCGATGCTGTTTACTATGTATTTCCGCATTACAATACCGTTACAAAAATACATGGAGATTTGCCGAATCTAATGGAGGATACCTATTGCTTGAGAGTATATGACCTACATGATCTTCCTCCTTCTAGAAACATGCAAGGAACTCACAAGATAGAGACAGACCCGCCAATTGCTGTTGTGCATTCAGAACCGTTAAAGATGAAGCTTATGGATATCTCCGTTATATTTCAAAATATCTTTGGTAAAGATAGTGCCACATTGCAAGATACACTAATTAGCCACGAACACATGAAGGAATGGTTAAATGAAATAATCATAAAAACAAGATGGAATAAACGTGTGATAGGCCAGAGATTAAGAGGATTTTATACATTATGTATAAGCTAGAGTATAGGTAGGGAGTCAAAAAAGGAAGCAAGGGGTTACCCATTAAAGGGCACATGTCAAGAGGTTTTTTTAAAAGAATAAAGAAAGGAAGCTGGAGATAGGGTAGGAAAAACAAACTTTGACCGATAGCCACTATGCCAGTATTCTACTCTACCCTGAATCCTCTATCGGAACCGTCAGTGTAGATAGGCTGAGGTCTAAATAACAAAAAGATGGGAGTTGGAATGAACAAGTTGAATATTGACATAGAAAATTGCTATGGGATTAAGAAGCTAGAGGAGGAGTTAGATTTTTCGCAGCACAAAGCTTATGCAATCTATGCCGCGAATGGTGCGATGAAGACATCGCTCGCACAGACCTTCAAGGATATAGCTGAGGCGGCTGCATCCAAGGATCGGATATTTCCAGATCGAGTGTCCAAAAGAAAAATCACCGACGAGAACGGTGTTGATTTGTCTAAGGAAAGCGTCTATGTCATTCGGCCCTATGACGACGGAGTTATCGGGCACACGGAGAAGACTTCGACCCTGCTCGTGGATAGTAAGCTGCGAAAGGAATACGAGGAACTTGGGAAAGTTGGGGACGTTGTTTACTTGTTGCGTTGTTCGTTATCGAGCAAGGAACCGGGGTCACCCATTAAAGGGCACCTGTCAAAGGACAATTGGTCAGAGTCATTTTTCTTAAGTTGTTTTAGAACCAACGCCCTATTAACCCAAGAAATAAGTATGGTGTCCCAAGAATAAACGCCTGATTTGGAGGAATAAATAATGGCAGAATATAAGGAATACACATTACAAGGAATACCGGATTCGGAAATAAAAATTGATTATAATTTAATATTCATATGTATGCCATTTAAGAGTACGCTCTACAAATTACTTGAGAGAATTAATATTCTAAATAGATTTGACAAAATAAATATGTTATTTAATAAAATTATTCCAAATAAGTTTGATAAAATATATGAGATGATAAATGGAAAAGTAATTGAAGGTGGGGGGCTGGTTAATGAATATAACAACAAATATAGGACTGAATATAGATGTGAAAGATCTGATATATCTTATGAAGCAGGGAGAATAATGGCTAGTATCTGGAATAGAATAAGAGAAGCGAATATAATAATATTTGATTTAACTGGAAAGAACGAAAATGTAATGTATGAACTTGGATTAGCTCATGCAATTGGTAAATACACGATATTAATTAGTTCAGATAAATTGAAAATACTTCCTTTTGATATAAGTCAAGAGAATTGTATTCTTTATAAAAACAGCAAAAAAGGATTAGACAATTTAAAGGATAAGCTAGAAGAAGCAATTAACAAATCAAGATATATTATCGATTTCAAAAATATTACTTCTCCAACGCAACAAGGATGGCTTTCAGTTCAAGGGACATTTGTAGGAGACACCTTAAAAGTAAAAAGAGATGAAGTATTACAAAAAAATGTTCTCTATACAGACACAGATCCGGAAAAAGGAAGATTTAAAGACAGATATAAATGGACTGTAGATTATGCAATTATGGTTAGACCTTCGAAAACAAATGTAATATTTTGCGTAAAAGCTATTGGTAATCAAAGGTTTGGAATATATTTTAGAATTAGAGTTCAACAAAACCCTAACCTCGATTTCTGGATAATTTATACATACAAAAATGATGATGACAAGAATAATATTAAAATATCTACTGATAGAATGTTACGATATGATCCTGATTGGGCTAACGAAATCGTTTATGATTTAGAAATTCTCGAAAAAAGAGATTGGAGCAGTTGGGTTGAATTTAAAAGAAATTTAAAAGAGGATTTTTCAAGAGCAATCAATGAATTTCGTGACAATTTAGATAAACATGATTTTAATTTGGATGACTTTGATTTTCATCAAGTTACCGGAATAAGAATTCATGGGCCATGTTGTCTTGAGTTCATAGAATTCAAATAGGGAGCGAATACGGGTGGATCTGCGGTCAACCATTAAAGGGCACCTGTCATATCTTTGACATTGACAAATGAGCAAATGATGCCGCAGATTAATATGCATAATTCACTATTCAAGACGCGACCCCATTGCCCTCCGAATTTTCTAAGCTAAGCGAAAAAATCGCATTAATGGGAGGATAAAGTGTTAAAGGGTAAAGTTTTGCTTGTTTTGGCGATGGGATTGGTTTTTATTGGCTGTGCTACAACTACTCGTGAGGTGCGGAAAGGCAAACCGGCTTTTAAGTCACAGGAACCAGCATGGCTAAAAAAGACCATTATACCCAAAGAAAAATTCATATACTCAATAGGACATTCCCAGCCTAAAAAGATTGAGCAGGAAGCAAGAGATGAAGCCCTTGCTAACGCTACTAAAGAATTTGTAAGATATTGTAAAGTCGATGTTCAGTCATTTGATAGGAGTATGGAGATTTATTCAAAGGAACAGGGTAAAGAGTTTTTTAAATCTGATTTTGCCGCCCAGAGTATCATTCGGGCAAAGGCATTTGTAACCAGAGCGATACCGGAGGACTGGTATATCCGCAAAGAGAAGAAAAAATTTATCGCATCTGTCCTACTGAAAGTTCCCAAGGAGGAATTTGACAGGATTGCCAATGAAAAGAACTTCAAACTTTCCCTGGATGTCTTATTTTATTATGAAGATGAAAACAGAAGGATGAAGCTCTTAACTGAGGGAAGTGTTCTTAAATCAGGAGATGGTTATGCAATATATGTGAGACCGAGTGATAGTTGTTATCTCTATGTATATCAGGTTGATGCGTTAGGGAAATCATACAGGTTATTTCCCAATTCTGACTTTAAAACAAGAACTAATCCCTTGCCGCCGGCAGGTGACAACTGGATTCCCAATAAAAACGAATTATTTGAACTTGATGAGACGACAGGAAAAGAATATTTCTACATTTTTGCATCACCCGATAGGATAAATGAATTTGAAGGCAAGAATGCATTAAATCTTACAAAGAAAGATATTGATAGTGTAATAGAAATAAAGAAAATGGGTGTTGCCGGTGTCAGACAAAAAAGGGATACAGAAAAAGTGGTTCCGCCAAAACGGACCCGGCAAGTAGCAGAAGTAAAGAAGAAACTTCAGGCCGAGGGTGCCTTTGTTTATGAGACCTGGTTCTGGCATAAATAAAGATGTGCATTAATGGAGATAAGATGAGAAATGAAGCGAAGTCCGCCTTAGGTGGAAAAAAGTTAATTATTGGTTTTGTGGCAATGGCTGTATTTTTTTCTGGCGCATTGGCTTATGGTCAATCTTCCGAAAGAATGCAAACCCTTTTGAATGAAGGGATTGAACTTTACAATCATTCTGACTTTCGTGGTGCCGCACAAAAATGGGAAGCGGGACTTGAAATTGCCAGAAAAATGAATTCGGAAAATATAAGTGTTTTCATTGGGAACCTCGGGGTTGTCTATGATAATCTAGGTGAATATCAGAAGGCAATCTCATATTATGAAGAGGCATTGAAAATTGATAGAGAAATTGGAAACAGGAAAGGAGAAGGGGGCGACCTTACAAACCTCGGGATTGTCTATACGAATCTTGGTGAATATCAGAAGGCAATCTCATATCATGAAGAGGCTTTGAAAATTTTTAGAGAATTTAAAGTTCCAAAAGAGATTGGTTCAGCCCTTACAAACCTCGGGGTTGTCTATACGAATCTTGGTGAATATCAGAAGGCAATCTCATATTATGAAGAGGCATTGAAAATTGATAGAGAAATTGGAGACAGGAAAGGAGAAGGAGCCGACCTAGGGAACCTCGGGGTTGTCTATGATAATCTAGGTGACTATCAGAAGGCAATCTCATATCATGAAGAGGCATTGAAAATTGATAGAGAAATAGGAGATAAGAAAGGAATTGGAAACAACCTTACAAACCTCGGGATTGTCTATGATGATCTTGGTGACTATCAGAAGGCAATCTCATATTATGAAGAGGCATTGAAAATTGATAGAGAAATTGGAAACAGGAAAGGAGAAGGGGGCGACCTTACAAACCTCGGGGTTGTCTATAAGAATCTTGGTGACTATCAGAAGGCAATCTCATATTATGAACAGGCATTGAAAATTAAAAGAGGAATTGGAGACAGGAAAGGAGAAGGAGCCGACCTAGGGAACCTCGGGGTTGTCTATGATAATCTAGGTGACTATCAGAAGGCAATCTCATATTATGAAGAGGCATTGAAAATTGATAGAGAAATAGGAGATAAGAAAGGAATTGGAAACGACCTTACAAACCTCGGGGTTGTCTATACGAATCTTGGTGAATATCAGAAGGCAATCTCATATTATGAAGAGGCATTGAAAATTGCCAGAGAAATTGGAGTTCTAACGAGGAGAGTAGAAGCAAATATTGCTGATGTTTATCTTGAAATCGGTGAAGTTGCTAAAGCAGAAAAAGAATATTTGCGACTTGGTCTTCCAATAAGACTGGGGCGTCTGAATCTTGTTAAAAAGAATTACATTAAAGCAATTGAATACTTTGACAAATCACTTAAAGATAGCCTCCAGAGCCGAAATGCTGAGTTTCTCTTTGCTGATTATTGTGGTCTCGGGCAAGGATATTTTGGATTGAAGGACTATCAAAAAGCAAAGGAAAATTATGAGAAGGCAATAATATTAACTGAGGAGCAAAGAGAAGGACTTGGAGAAGGAGAAAAATCAAAATTCTTTGCTGCTAAAATTCAAGGTTTCAATCGCACAGAGCCGTATGAAGGTATGGTGCAGGTTCTTGTTAATTTGAAAAGTTTGTCTCAGACATTTCTCTATTCAGAGAATCTTAAGGCAAGGGTTCTTGCCGAGGCGATTGCCAAAGGGCATTCATCAGTAGTTAAGACACTTCCTTCTGATTTAGCAAAAGAGGAAAAAAACTACATAACAAAAATCCGTGGCTTAAGAAAAGAAATGGAGGCACTTTACCGAAACAAGGCAATGGATACATATTATGAGAAAGAGAAGGAGCTGAAAGCTGTGAAAGCGGAGCAAGAGAAGTTCATCAGCAAACTACGCAGGTTATATCCTGAATATGCCTCCATTAACTATCCCCAGCCGATAAAGCCAAGTGAGGTTAAACTCAAGAAAAATGAGATCTTAATAGAATTTGAAGTAACCGGTGAGAAGACCTATGTTTTTCTTCTAGGCGGTGGAAAAATAAAAGCGAGAGGGGTTAGAATATCAAGGGAAGGACTTCAGGAACTGGTTTTAAAATACCGGAACTATTTTGAGGGGATAAGCAAGGCAAATGACTTGCTTAAGTTTAAGGCTAAAGTGGGGAAGAAACTTTACTCAGTTCTGTTTGGCAGTATGCTGGATGCTCTACCGGCAGGGACTTCCATTATTATCGTCCCCGATGAAATCCTTGGGATACTTCCCTTTGAGGCATTGGTTACTGATTTACCAAAAACCGAGAAAATGGGAGAAGGGAAATACGGTCCATTCCCTCTCGGGGTAAAATATCTTGGCGATAAATATTTAATCAGTTATGCCCAGTCAGCAACTTCTCTTATGCTATTGAGGTCACTTAAAAAAGGAATTTCTACCGAGAAGATGGCACTCGTAGTGTGTGACCCCATATTTTCCGTGAATGACCGCAGGATCAGCCAGGTAGCAAAAGCAAAGATGAATGAACAGAGTATCAGGACGATGGGAGCGATAAAAAACTGGAAGAAGATGGGAGTTGCTGGAGTAAAGAAAAGAGGAGAGGGAAGAGAGAAAGAAGTAGAGGAGGAAATATTCCCTCGTCTGGAGAAGACTCAGGAGATTGCCAGAGGGATAAAGG
>SDBT01001790.1_pt1 | contig 38364 bp, 26 predicted proteins | sample 2277101 | NCBI WGS metagenome assembly SDBT01 (sample SAMN10404973, study PRJNA504765) | marine sediment metagenome | isolation source: marine sediment core GS10_PC15, 103 cmbsf | place: Arctic Ocean: Southern Knipovich Ridge | collected 2010 | reverse complement strand
ACGGCCTCCCGATCCTCCGCCGACGGTGCTCTTCGCCTCGCGCCTTGCCCCACGCTCGACAAAACGCCCCGCAAACGCCCCACTCAGGCCAAACTTCGCCCGCGATGAGATATCCGGGCTAGGTCGAGAGTCAGCGTGATCGGTCCCGGCGGCTCGAAGGCGGCGAGGAGTCGCGAGGTCCAATAGGCCAGAAGCAGGCCGACAGCACCGCCAAGGACGGCGAGCAGCACGCTCTCGGTCAGGAGTTGTCCTACGAGGCGCCAGCGGCCCGCACCCAGGGCGAGCCGCAGGGCGATCTCGCGCGCCCTGGCAGAGGCACGAGCCAGCAGCATGTTGGCGACGTTGGCGCAGGCGATCAGCAGGACCATCCCGACCACACCCATCATCACGCCGGCCACGGGAGTGAGCATGTTGTCGATGAGCGGGTGGATTCTGACATCGTTCGCCGCCATGAGAATCGGCGATCTGTCCTCGTTGGTTTCCGGGTACTGCTGCTCCAGACGGGCCATGATGGTCTCGGCCTGGGCCCGCGCCTGCTCGAGAGTCGCGTCGGGCTTCAGGCGACCCTTCATGAACAGGAAGCGATAGCCCCGGCGATCGATCCAGCCTTCGCCTGTTTCCGAGGCCTGCTGCATGATCATTCCTGCGGGCTCGACCTCATCGACCATCATCATCGGGAGCCAGAGATCGGGCGCGATGCCCGGCAAGGTGCCGGTGAACTCGGCCTGCGTCACACCGACGACCGTGTAGGTCGTTCCATTCATCTTGAAGGTCTGCCCGACGATGTCCGGGGCCGCGCCGAACTCACGCTGCCAGAAGCCATGGCTGAGAACGGCTACAGGATGAGTGCCCGGGGTCTCGTCTTCCTCAGGCAGGAAAGTGCGCCCCAGGGCTGGCGTGATCCCCATGACGTCGAAGTAGTTGCCGGTGACGAGCTCGCCCATTACGAGCTGTGAGCTGGCATCGCGGCTGAAGGACGCGAACATCATGGAGTGAGCGACAAGGCCCGAAAAAGCTTCGTTCTGGTCGCGAAGGTCGACGTAGTCGAGGTAGGAGCTGGTGAACTGGGGGAAGTTCTCGTCGCCGTAGGTGTAGATCTCGACCAGTTCCTCGGGGCTCTCGACGGGCATCGGCCGGAGCAACACGGCATTGACCACAGTGAAGATCGCGGTGTTCACGCCGATTCCCAAGGCCAACGACAAAACGGCGACGGTCGTGAACCCCGGGCTCTTCATCAGCATCCGAAACGCGTAGCGGATGTCTTTCAGCAGTTTCTCCATCACCTCGAATCCTCGGTTTAGGCGCGCCACTCACCGACACGTGCAGCACACACCTACTGACGCAGAAACCAGACGCCAGGTTCCATCTACTCGTACCGCAGTGCCTCCTTCGGGTCCGCCGCCCCGCGGGCTGCCCGTGTCGACCAGGATCTGGAACGCCGACTCGGTCAGGGCCGGGGCAACTTGCACGGTCGCGGCGGGCGCTTCGCGGAGAAAAGAGACATTGACCTGATAATCGCTCACGTCGGCGCACCGCTTCAGTATGGGAACTCGACTCCCATCGCCGCCACTTCCGCCTTCACCTTTTCGTACATGTCCAGATACCAGGGCATCGGGCGCGAGGTCCGCACGTCGTAGCACTCCTGAAAGGACTTGCCCTTGGGGGCCTCGGTGATCTGATCCTCATAGCGGGCCAGGAGTCCGAGGGCAATCTCGTTGGCCTCCGCCCGGGTCATCGCCTGGCGTGCTACGGCGTGGCCGGTCTCGCAGGCAAGCCTTGCTTCCAGGGGCGTGGCGTAATTGCGGTACTTGTTGTGAGCCACCGCGGTCTCCCACAAATGGCCGCCCGACACCGTGCTCGCCAAGCCGTGGGCGGCCGCTTCGTAGAGCACCATCTCGGTACCTGAGCCGGCGTTCAGGAAACCGTTGGAGGTCGTAAGGATGCGGCTGTTTCGGCTCACGGCCTGATGCGTGACGCTGACCACCCACAACATCTCTCGGCCGCTGTTGGAGGTGAAGTGAAGATGGAAGGGAAAGCTCTGCTGAAAGCTCGCCTGATAAACCGTCAATCCCATCAGATGATGGGCCGTCTCCACGATCGCCGTGCCCTCGGCACGCCCCGCGTAGCCACCGTAGATGGTGCCGCTCAAGCAGCCGATGAAGCTGCCGAACTGCATGCAGTGGGCAACCTTGTTCAACAGCTCGTTGTCGACCTTGAGCTCGGTCAACACGCCGATGAGCCTCGCGTCGGTGTGACGCACTCCCCATTCGTCGTTGCTCACCGCGATCTGTCCGGCATCGGACTGGGCAGTTCCCACCGCCACCAGGAACAGACCCGGCCGGCCCGCCAGCCTCGCCGCCTGGCGCAGGCTCATGGCGTGCTCCATCGCACCGGCCAGCTCCGTTGGCGTGCCGGATTTGATCTTCAGCCCCATGCTCTCCTCCAGGATCGGTGCACACACGCTGTCGGCGAGCGGCTCCTGGATATAGGCGATGGACATGGGGAGGAAGATTTCCTCGTCACAGGTGATGTCGCCGCTGAAGATGCAAAAGGGTGTGCGCGTGTCCTCCGGCCGCCGATTTTCCCACCAGCGAGCATCCTTGCCGGCACCGACCAATAGTCGCCCGGGGGCGTGGTAGAGCGCCTCCTCGAGTTCCGACTCGTCCAGCAGGATGCGACGATGGGTGTCGACGTTGAGCACGCCGACATCGAGAAAGAATTCCACCGCCGCCTGCCATACCCGGTCGGCCAGGTCGTCATCGTCCGGTACGGGATGATCCGGGTCGTACTTGATCTCGTACTTCTCGATGACCTGCCGCAGCTTGGGCATGAAGAACTCATGGAGGAAATCCTCGTCTTCGCAGAACGGTCCGGTGTTAGCCCGTTCCATGATCTCCCACATTTTGTATGGCGGCATTCTAATTCCCCCTCTGGCGCCCAACCGTCTCGAGGATATCGATGGTCTTCGCCGCGTTCTCGCCCCAGCTATCGGCACCGCATTCTTGCGCCCACTCCTGCGTCACCGGCGCCCCGCCAACGATTACGTGGTACTTGTCTCGTATCCCCTTCTCTTCGAGGATGTCGACGATGTCCTTTTGGCCCGGCATGGTGGTCGACATGAGGGCCGAGGCGCCGATGATGTCGGCGCGTACCTCCTCGGCCTTCCTGATGAAATCCAAGGCGTTGACGTTGGCTCCCAGATCGTGCACCTCGAAGCCCTGCACCTCGAGCAGGCGAGCCACGATGTGCTTGCCGATCTCGTGCATGTCACCCTCGACGGTGCCAATGACGACGGTGGCCTTCTTCTCCGTCGTGGTCGCGAGCTTCTGAATTTCCGGATCGAACTCCACCATTACGGCTTTCATCGCCTGCGCGGCCAGCATCAGCTCGGGCACGAAGACTTCCATGCGCGCGAACTGCTCACCGACCTCGCGGATGCCGGCCGTCAGCGCGGCGATGATCTCATCGATGGCGACGCCTTCCTCGGCAACCTTTCTTGCCTGGACGACGGCTTCGTCCTTGTGTCCGGCCACCACGGCTTCAACCAACGTCTCTAAAGCAGTCATCTCTAGGTTTCCCTCGTCATGCGACAGCAAAAGCACGGACAGGAAATGTGCCGAACGCCCTGACCATCACACTGACCTGACGCTGCGGCTAGCACTATCTTCTATCTCAGCAACTCAGTGCTGACAAGAGGTTGTTGAGGTCGGCGGAGCGAAGCGCGGCGTCAACAGCGCCGCTTCCGTGCCATCTGTCCCCCGTCCCGAACCAGCCTGAGAGCCCCAGATCCGAACTCTCAAACCGGCCTTATTCTCGGGGGGCAGGTCGAGGTTTCATATCACTCGTACCGCAGTGCCTCCATCGGGTCCACCGAGGCTCCTCGCCGGGCAGGAATATAGTTGGCGACCAAAGCGACAACCAGGAGCACCAAGGCCGCTCCGGCGAAGCTGAGTGGATCCAGGGTGCCTACGCCATAGAGGACGTTGGCCGCCAGGTGGGTGACCGCAATTCCACCTGCCAGGCCGAGCACAACGCCGACGACCACCAAACCCATTCCCTGGCGCACGACCAGCCCCATCACTTCGGAGGCGCGAGCTCCCAGCGCCATGCGGATGCCAATTTCGTGGGTGCGCTGGGCGACCGAATAGGCGATGACTCCATACAGCCCGACCCCGGCGAGGCCAAGGGCCATGAATCCGAATATGCCGAGCAGGAAGGCTCCCGCGCGCACCGGGAAGAGCATCACGCCGACGTTCTCGGCCATGGTCTTCGCCTCGAAGAAGACCGAGTTCGGCTGCAAAGCCAGCATCTGCTCCCGGATCATGCCGACCATGGGCGCCGGGTCATTGCTTGTCCGCACCATGACCGCGGGAAAGATGAAGTGCTCGCTCTGGAACAAGGGGAAGTGGACGAGGGAGCGGGCCTCCTCTCCAACAGTGCGCACTTTGTAGTCGCGGCTGATGCCAACCACTTCCATCCACGGGCCGTTCGTCCCCTCGGAGCTGATGCGTTTGCCCAGTGGGCTCTCTCCTGGCCAGTACTGACGGGCGAAGGTCTCGTTGACGATGGCGACAGCGGGCGCCTCCCGGCTATCGGAGTAGGCGAATTCCCTGCCGACTACCAAGGGAATCGCGAGAGTGTCGAAGTAGCCCGGTCCAACGGCGGCATAGTCGACGCTAAAGCCCTCGTCTTCGGAAGGCATGTCGTAGCCCTCGACATAGACGTCCATTGTCATGATCGCCTGACCGAGCGGAATGCGCTCAGTGAGCGCCGCCCTCTCCGCTCCGGGAAGGGTCTCTACCCGCTCCAGGACTTCGCGAAGGAAGATCTCGGTCTCACCGCGACTGAGCTGCAGTAGCTCGGGGTTGGTGCTGACGATCGCGACCTTCTCGTCCTCGAAACCAAGGTCAATGGACTGGGCAATCGCCAGGCTACGAAGCAACAGACCAGCCGCGATCAACAGCACCATCGACACCGCAACCTGAGAAACAACCAGCAGATTGCGCAGGCCGAAGCGCCGCCAGCGCAGACCAGCGCGGTTGGCCTCGTCTTTGAGGGCCGAGATCAGATCGGGTCGCGTGCTCTGCAGAGCCGGGGCTAGACCGAACAGCAGGGCGGTCGCCAATGAGGCGACGAGAGTGAAAGCCAACACCCGTGCATCAAGGCCGAGGTCGACGGCAATCGAGATCGGCGTCGGTGGCTGGAAGCCGGCGATCAGTTTGGTTGTCCAGGATGCCAGCAGGAGGCCCAGCGCCCCTCCGGCGATACCGAGCAGAACGCTCTCAGTGAGCAGTTGTCGGATGAGGCGCAGTCGGCTCGCGCCGAGCGCCAACCTCACCGCGATCTCCCGACGCCTTACCGAGGCGCGCGCCAGCAACATGTTGGCGACGTTGGCACAGGCGATCAGCAGCACGAGGCCGACCACTGCCATCAGCATCGCCGCCACCGGCGTCAGAGCATCGTCGATGAAGGGATGGAAGCGTATGTCGGTCACCGCTACTACCGTGCCGGGCCGGCCCTCGTTGCTGTCGGGATACTCCTGCTCGAGGCGGGCACTGATTGTGGCCACCTGAGCCTCGGCCTCCTCCAGAGACACTCCCGGCTCGAGCCTTGCCTTGATGAAGAGAATATGGGTCCCGCGCTGCTCGAGGATGCTCTCGTCGCCGCCGAAGACATTGATCTGGGCGATCATCATCATCGGCACCCAGAAATCGGGGGAGAACACCGGGAAAGTGCCTGTGAAGCCCTCATCGGCAACCCCGACAACCGTGTACGGGTAACCGTTGAAGCGCACGGGTCGCCCGACCACATCGGGGTCGGCGCCGAACTGTCTTTCCCAGAAGGCGTGGCTCAAGACGACCACCGGATGCGTTCCCGGCGTCTTGTCTTCCTCGGGCAGGAACGCCCGACCCACGGCGATGTCGACCCCCAGCACGTCGAAGTAGTTGCCGGTGACAATCTCCCCGAACACCTGCTCCGCCCCCTCCTCGAGGTTATGACTCACCAGCGTATTGGTGTGGGCGACCACTCCGGAAAAGACGCTGTTTTGGTCGCGATAGTCGCGATAGTCGGGGAATGAGGAGCTGGAGTACGGGTAGCCGTCGGAATCGGTCGTATAGATCTCCACCAGCCGCTCGGGCTCGGCGTAGGTCACCGGCCGCAGCAGAACCGCATTGACGATGCTGAAGATCGTCGTGTTGACTCCGATTCCGAGGGCCAGCGACAGGACCGCCACGACGGTGAAGCCACGATGGGAGAGCAGCATCCTCAGGCCATACCTGAAATCCTTCAACAAAGTGTCCATGAATCTACTGCCTATCCGGGGAGCTACTCGTTGGGCTCAGTGCCTCGCCTGGACTTCTCAACGGGTGGCTAGCAGGCTGTGGTGCAAGTGTGGTGGGTCTGGGAGGGTCACGCCAGTTCTCTTCTCATTCATCAGTTCTCTGATCATTCATAACGTAGGGCAATCATCGGGTCGACGCTCGAGGCGCGCCGGGCCGGGATCAGGTTGGCGGCCAGGGCCACTGCAAGCAGGATGACTGAGGTGACCCCGAAGGTCAGCGGGTCGACAGCACCGATGCCGTAGAGGAAGCCGGACAGCAGCCAGGTCAAGGCGGTGGCACCGAGCAACCCGAAGAACACCCCAATACTCACCAGCGTCATTCCCTGCCGGATCACCAGCCTCAGCACCGTGGCAGACTCCGCGCCTAGGGCCATGCGTAGGCCAATCTCGTGGGTACGCTGGGAAACGGCATATGCAATCACACCGTAGAGGCCGACCGCGGCGAGGCCGAGCGCCAGAAGTCCGAACACACCCAGCAGCATCGCGCCCATGCGAATCGGGAAGGTCGTGAGCTCCATGTTCTCCGCCATGGTCTTGGCCTCCAGGAACACCACGTCGGGCTCGAGCGCCATCATCTCCTGGCGAACGGTCTCGACCATGGGAGCCGGGTCGGATGAAGTCCGCACCAGGACGTAGAGAAAGTTGCTGAATCTCTGACTGTAGGGGAAGTGGACGATGGGGCGCTGATCCTCGCCCACAGTGCGCACCTTGTAGTCGGCGGCAATGCCTACGACCTCCCAAGATGGCTGTTCGCGATCTCCCCGCCAGACCCGCTTGCCGATCGGGTCTCCTCCCGGCCAGTAGCGCCGCGCAAACTCCTCGTTCACGATCACGGCCTGCGGGGCCCCCTCGACGTCGGCATCCGTGAAAGCCCGTCCGCGCGCCATCGTGATGCCCATTGTGCGGAAATACTCGACGTCGACGGTGACGGTATCGATGCCGACCGTCTCGTCACCTGATGGTGGCTCGTAGTCCTCGATGATGTACGTGCTGATGTTGACGGTCATGCCGACGGGCACCTTGGTGGAGAAGGCGACCGACTCGACGCCCGGCAGATTCTCGACCCGCTGCTTCACCTGCCGGAAGTACTCCTTCGACTGCTCCTCCTCGTAGCCGAGCAACTCCATGCCGGTGCCTAGAATGGCGATGTTCTCGGTTTCGAAGCCCGGGTCGATCGTTTGAGTGTTGCGCAGGCTACGGATAAAGAGGCCCGCAGCGATCAGCAGGACCAACGAAACCGCCACCTGGGCCACGACCAGGAAGTTGCGCAGCGTCAGCTTGCGGCGGCTCTGGCCACCCCGGGCCGCCCCATCCTTGAGGGCAGACACGAGCTCGGGCCGCGTCGCCTGCATGGCAGGAGCCAAACCGAAGATGACTCCTGTCAGAATCGCCGCCAGAAAAGTGAAGCCCAGAACGCGAACGTCGATGCCGAGGTCGAGTGCCACAGAGAGTGGGATTGGTGGCTGGAAGGCGAGCAGGAGGCCGGTCGTCCAGTACGCGAGCAGCAGGCCCGCCGCCCCACCGACCAGGCCCAGCAGGATGCTTTCGGAGAGCAATTGCCGCACCAGCCGCCAGCGGCCTGCTCCCAAGGCAAGCCGCACAGCGATTTCGTGTCGCCGTGCCGAGGCCCGCGAGAGCAGCATGTTGGCGACGTTGGCACAGGCAATCAGCAGCACCAGGCCGACGATCCCCATCAACAGGCCCGCCACAGGAGTAACGTAGCTGTCGACGAACGGATGAATGCTGACTTCGCCGGCCGGCAGAATGTTGACCGTCTCTTCCTCGTTGGTATCGGGGTATTCCTCCGCGAGGCGAGCGGCAATGGTCTTGAGTTGAGCCTCGGCCTCCTCGACGCTGACCCCTTCCGCCAATCTCCCCTTGATGAAGACGCTGCTGCTGCCGCGGCGCTCCAGCGCCTCGGGATCGGGCCCACCAGGGTTGAGAAGCACCTCCATGGCGTACGTGGTCCACAGGTCGGGAGACAGTAGCGGCCACATACCGGCGAAGCCCTCGGCGGCAACGCCGATCACGGTCAGAGTGTTGCCGTTGACCTTGATCGTCCGGCCGACGATCCCCGGGTCACCGTTGTATGCCCGCAGCCAGAAGCCATGCCCCAAGACGACCACCGGATGAGTGCCCGGCGTGCTGTCCTCCTCGGGACGGAAGGTGCGACCCAGGGCCGGCTCGACGCCGAGCATGTCGAAGTAATCTCCCGAGACCACTTCGTTGAAGACGAGCTCCGAAGGCCCCTCTTCGCGATGCAGGTTCAGGAAGCTCACCTGATAGGCGACCAAGCCATCGAAAACGGTGCTCTGGTCACGAAAATCCCGAAAGTCGGGGTATGAGGAGGGCACGTACGGATAGTCGCTATCGCCCGTGTAGACATCTACCAGCGAGGCCGGATCGTGCACCGGCAGAGGTCGCAGCAAAACAGCGTTCACCAGGCTGAAAATCGTAGTGTTGACCCCGATCCCGAGCGCCAGCGACAGGACCGCGACCGTCGTGAATCCCGGGTTCTTCAGGAGTGTTCTCATCCCGTAGCGCAGGTCTTTCAGCATGTTCTCGATCATTTGGCACCGACTCCCTCGGAATTTGTCCTCATCTGGTCCTTTTTGGCCTTCTTTGATAGTGACGGATGCGGCGACAATAAGTTCAAAGAGTCTGCTTGGATCTTGCTCCTGCCGTTGAACTTCTTCCCTTCAGGAGCGTCTTGAGGGCAGACCCGCTGGACTTCTGCAGCGGCATGGCATGAAGAACATGAGCAACAACCACAGGTTGAGGGATGAGCTCAGCGAGCGCCTCGTCGTACTGCGCTGCCAGGTGGGAGAAGAGGCGGCGTTCGAGATGCTCTTCGAGCGCTATAACGGCCGTCTGCTCTACTACCTGCGGCGAATGCTAGGCACATCCGGACAGGCCGAGGACGTGCTGCAAACCGTCTGGCTGAAAGTGGTCCGCAAGATCGGCACGCTCGAGGAGCCGAAGGCGCTGCGCACCTGGCTGTACCGCATCGCCCACAACGAGGCCGTGCAGCAACTCCGCAAGGCCGGCCGCGAGATCGCCCTGGATGAGAGTGAAGAAGATTTGGAGGCGGCGCCCGAGGAGGAGGATACAAGCCCATTGGACACTGCCCGGGTGCACGCGGCCCTCGACGAGATATCTCCCGCGCATCGAGCGGTCCTGACGTTGCGGTTCATGAACGATCTTTCGTACACGGAAATCGCCAGGGTCGTCGGTTGTTCAGTCGGCACAATCAGGTCACGCATCCACTACGCCAAGCGAGCACTGAGAAAACAGATGGAGGAGGGTAAGAATGAACGGTAGCGATGATTTCAGCCGCGAGTTGATGAATCAGAACGGCATATCGGATGAGGCCGTCCAGGAGATTCGCAGGCAGCAGGCCAGAAGTTTGGTGCTCGCCGAGAAGCGCAAGGTGGGTAGGGTCAGGATGATCTGCGTCGGTGCCTGGGCTCTGACCGTCGTGGTGATCTTCTCCTCGATGGCGCTGGCGACCCTCTTTATTTTTGCACGCCAAGACGCCGAGATCTCGATGCGCTTGATAGTTCTTGCGGCGAGCCTGCTGGGGATGTTCGGGATGGTTGGGTTCCTGGTCGCCGTCGTCAGCTCGGTGGCCTGGTACTTCAGCGCCCGCACGGCGGGCCTGACGGCAATCGATGCCCGTCTCGGCGAGCTCGAGACCATCCTCAGGACCGAGGCCGAGAAGACACGTCAGGAAGACGAAGGGGCGGGGGGAAACCTGGAGGGCTAGGAAAACCCGGGCGCTGGGGCCTGCTCAGCGCTGCAGCCACTCCTTCGGGTATTCACGGTCATCGCGGGGCACCCGCAAGCGCAGGTTTTCTCGACCGACATAGAAGGTCTCACCACCGAGCCCCCTCCCCTGGCGAGCGATCCACCCTCTCATGTCAGTAACCCTGTCCAGAGATGCAGGGTGGGTCTGCCCGTAGGAGCCGAGCACGTCGCCGATCGCTCCCGCGACCTCCCCCACCGGCGTTCTCGCCGAGCCCGGCTCATGCTCGCCGGCCTCGAGGGCCAGTTTTTCGAACAAGGTCACGGCGGCGCCAGGATCATAGCCGGCCTGGACGGCCAGGTTGACGCCATGGGCATCGGCCTCTTCCTCTTGATACTGCTTGTAGCCGATGGCAACAAAGCGGCGGAGGATTTCCATCACGGCGCCTACCTCCCCGATGCCGATCTTCTCCAACGTCAGCACATTCTGGTAGTGCTCGATGCAATGCCGCAAATCAACGTGCGACATCTCGTGACCGAGGACGACAGCTAACTCGGCCTCGGAGTCGAAAAACTCCTCCAGCATCGCAGTCGTGACGAAGACATGTCCGCCGGGAATCGCGAAAGCGTTGGCCGTCTCCGACTCGAGCACGTGGAAGGTGTACTCGATGTCTTGCCGGTCCACGAACGGCAGCATCGATTCTCCCACCTTCCTGACGTAGTAGCTCCACTCCGGATCGCCCTGCCAGGAACTCGTAATCTCCGCCGCCAGCTCGTCGCCGAGCCGCATTTCCTCTTCGCCGGAGACACGGGTGAGCTTCAGGGCCGAGCGATCAATGTCCCTCACCAGGCTCTCCCCAAACTCGGCGACGGAGTCGAGCCCCACCTTCTGGTCGACCTCGCCAAGCCACACAAACAGTCCGGCGGCGAGAAAGACAGCCACAATCAGCATCAGGCGTAGGCGCTGGGACATGACGTTTGCTCCCGCAGATGATCCTGCCGCCTCTCGCTACAGGAGGCGGAGAATCTGCTCCTTGTAGCGCGTGTAGACCAGAGAAATGCCGAGCATCAGCAAACCGAGCACGATGAACGACAGAATCCGATAGATGGTCTCGAGCTCCCGAAAGTCGAAGATGAAGGCCTTCAGGACGCAGGCCCCGAGCAGCAACAAGCCCGACAAGCGCAGGACCCTCTCGCGCAAGGCAAAGCCCGCTAACAGCAGCAGCGTTCCCTCCAGCGTCCAGGCGACGGTCAGCAACAGGTCTGAAACCTCGTAGTAGATCAGCAGAGTGAGCAGTGTCGTAGCCAGCAGGGAGAAGAACGTACGGGCGTTTTCGTCGAACCATTCCCACAAGCGCGGATGCAAAGCCGATGAGCCTTCCCCTCGCCGACGTGGCGATACGAGCTGGCAGGCAAACAGACTCACAGCGACGAGAACACCTGTCGCCAAGCGCCCGGGAAGACCGAATACCTCGCCTGGCACATAGAAGTTGCTCGACCAGCTCCTCGCAAACACGAGAATGCCCAGCGTATAGGCCTGCCAGCGGAAGTCCTCGCGATCCCAGCGCACACCGAGAACCATCAGCAACAGGGCAAGAACGGCCCATCCGATGACGGCCGCGACAGCGCCGAGCTCGTAGTAGATCAATACGACCGCCAGAATGGCGGGCAGATACAGGTAGATTCTTGCAAGAGCCGATTCTGCAGACCGGACCATGAGACCCACTGGGGTCGTGTCGCGGCTCGTACCTCCTTCGGAGCCTGTAGAATGACCGGCTGCCGCCTCTGCCATTAACTTGGAGTTCAGGTAGTAGTAGAGGGCGATCAGGGGTACGACGGTGAGGATGCGGTGCGAGACGCCCGCGGTCGCGCCCATCCCGATGAAGTTGGCAAGGAAGACGCGAGCAAAGGCCGAAACGGCCAAGATGTGACCCTGCACTATCAGCGAAGGCAGGAGCAACCCGTACCCGATTTCGATTAGGAGCAGCCCGAGCAGGCCCCAGGCCACCGCCACTAGGGGAATCGGCAGCACGTACCAAGCGAGGCTTGCCACGGCCACGGTGCCGGCCACCGTGGCAACGTTGAGAATGTCGCTGCGCTCCCCGTCGGGGAGCGGCCCCTCATTGGCATCCGCTGACTGCTGCTTGACGAGCCTGTAGAGTCGCGCTGCGGCGCCGTAGGTCAGCAGAACCGCGGGAATCAGGCTCAACCAGGGTCGCTCGACGTAGAGGCCTATTCCGAGAACGTGCGATGTCAGCAGCCAACCGCAGGCGAGAGCCGCCACAATGTAGGCCTGATAGCGAACCTTCACCAGGCTGCTCAGCAGGCCGGTTTCAAACAGCGGGATCGCCAGCAGCAGCCAGCCCACCGGAACCAGGTACGTGGGCAACAGGTACCAGACGAGGCTCGCCGAGGCCACGGTGCCAATCACCGACGTGACATCGAGCACCCCGGCGCGTTCCATTTCGGGGAGCCGCGATTCACCCGAGTCAGACGACTGCCGCCTGCCAAGTCGATGGAGCCGCACCGCGGCAAGATAGGCCAACAGGGCGGCAGGAATGAGGTTCAACCAGGGTCGCGCGTCGTAGAGGCCAGCTTGGCTGACGTGAGAGACGAGCAGCCAACTGAAGGCGAGGGCCGCCACGATGTAACCCTGATAGCGGATTCTCTGCAAGCCGCTCAGCAGGCCGGTTTCAAACAGCGGAATCGCCAGCAGCAGCCAGCCCACCGGAACCAGGTACGTGGGCAACAGGTACCAGACGAGGCTCGCCATGGCCACCGTTCCCATCACGGAGGTGGAATCGAGCACGCCGCTGCGTTCCTCTTCAGGGAACGGCAATCCACCCGAATCTGATGAAGGTCGGCGGGCAAAGCGGTGGAGTCGCACCGCCGTTGCGTAGGTCAACAGGGCTACAGGAATGAGACTCAGCCACGGTCGCTCAGCGTCAAGACCGAAGCCAATGACATTGAAGACCACGAGTGACGCGGAGCTCAGTATCCCCACTCCGTAAGCCTGATATCGGAGCTCAGCGAGCCGGCTTCGCAAACCGGCCTCGAAGAGCAACAGTGCGAACAGAAGAAACGCGAGGCAAAGATGTTCGACCGGCACCTCGTGGCCGAGGATGATGACGACCAGAGCGGTAGCCACATAGGTGTAGGCCCGCTCAGGCGGCACGACCTCGAGGTCCCTCGCGATCCCGACGAGCCGGCGGTTCAAGTACAGGACGGCGGCGGTCAGGAGCATCAGAGGAACCCATATGAAGATCTCGGTCTCCATGACGTCGAGAACGAAGCGCTCATGGACGTCGATGCCGATGAGCTTGATCACCGGCAGGGCAACGACAACACCGGCTAGCCAGCGCAGGAAAGGCCGGCGCAGTTGCAGGCCAAGGAGAAAAATAATTTCCGCCTCGAGCAGCCAGGCAGCACCCACTCGCAGCCCAGGGGCGTAGCGCTCCCAGATTCCCACCACCATCAGTGCGGCAGCTATGCTGACAGCGCCCTCGTAGCCCCCCATCAGGGCGCGGCTCAAAACGTCAGAGCTCTCGGGGAGATCGGAGGCGGGCAACAGTCGAGCGCGCAGCACGGCGCTCACGGCGTACGCTCCACCCGCCATGGCGAAAAAGAGATAGAGGGTCTCGGGGTTGATTGCCGACCACTCCAACAGTGAGATCCCAAGGAATGCCGCCGCGTTCAGCGGGAAAATGGTGGCGGTGATGTCCTTCCGCGCCCCTGATTTGGCGATGCCGAGAAGGTCGAATGACTCGAACATCAGCCAGTAGAGCAGCAGGACCGCCTGCCCGACGCTCCAGTTCGCGATCAGCGGATCAGACGCCCGCAGGCCTCCGACCCTGAACATGAACGTGCCGTAGGTCACCAGAAGCCCCATCAAAACCATGCGGGACCAGGTGAAGCGGTAGGCGACATAAAGTAGAGACGCGGCGAGCGGCAACGAAGCAAACCAGGAGTAATGTGTGAAGTCCGTGAGGGTCAGCGTGGCGAATGCGACGAAGTAGGCGATCCCGGTGACGGTCTGTGAACGGTACCGAAGCGAGTGCAGGATCATGCCGATCGCGACGGCAAGCAGTACCAGGAAGCCCGCCAAGGGGTTGTGGATGATGCGCGCCGTCTCGATGCCGTGCATTGCATAGGCGGTGACGTACAGGGCGGCCCATCCCGTTCCGATGAAGCCGCGCGCGACGATCACATACTTAGGTCGTCTCTCCAGAACGACTCCGAAGATGAGAAGCGTGAGGCTGAGAGCCAGCGCCATCGCGACCCTTCCCACCGGGTCGAGATTGGCCCAAGACCAGCTCAAAATCAGCACGACACCAACCACTGTTACCAGGCTGCCGATCTTGTTGAGCCAACTCCCGCCAATCACCGCCTCCCAGCCTTCGCCGGCGAGCTGTTCCTTGAGCTGCTTGCGCCACTTATCGAAGGCGGACGGAGGGCGTGGTTTGGCCGGGGGGCGGGGCTTAGCCGGAGCTCGCGGAACTGACGGCCGTGCCGCATGGGACGGCGGGACTGCGCCCGCCCGCGGCGGTGTGGCCACAGCCGCGGATGTGGAAGGCGGTGCAGGAGCTGCGGCCGCCGGTGTGGAAGGCGGTGCAGGAGCTGCGGCCGCCGGAGGTATGGGAGGCACAGTGTCCGCTGCTTCCGATGCAGCTACGCCAGGTGGCTTATCGGCCGTGCCAGTCGCGTTTGGTTCAGGGGGAACCGGACCCTGCCCCGGAACCAGCCATTGCGGCGTCGCGGCCGGCGACGGGACCTTTGGCTCGGCCGGTGATTCCGCCGTCGCTGGAGCGCCCGGCGGAGCAGGCGGAACCGACGGAAATCGCCGATAAGGAGCGTGAATGGGTTTCTCCAAAAAGGGCTGCTCGAGGCCTGCCTCGTCCTCTGCCTCGTCCTCTGCCTCGGCCTCTGCTTCGGCGTCCCCTGTTTCGGGTGACAGCACTCCTGCCCGCTCGAGACCCTGCATCATTTGGGAGGTCTCGCTCTTCAGCATTCTGAACGACGCTGCTAGTTGATCGAGGCGGGACTCGAGCTTACGCCGATTCTTCTCACCATCGGAGATCTTTACGAAGAGGATCCAGAGGAGAAGAGGAATAACGACCAAAGTGACGAATAGGTGGAACATCATCCATCCTCCCCCGGAAGAGAGAGACCGGGCCTAGCCGGCCGCCAAACTCATTGCTTCGTGCTCTCTCCTCCAGTGCTCAAATCTGTCACGTGTCGGTTCTGAGTGCCGTTTCGTGAAGGTGACACACTCCACCTCCGCAAACGCCTGTCCTGCAATCTCTGGGCTTGTTTCCGGAGCCTGACACGACTCGAGGGAGCAATTCAACGGAAGACCTCCGCCTTGCCGGGAAACCTGCACTCAGTGTGGGCAACTTGCGCCCGCTTTCACTCAGTAAGACGTGCCGGGCGGCGCGTCTTGCACACGCGGGGGCACTTCGCGGACAACTCGATTACGGGGCCTCGGGCTAGCGAACCCGGTCTGCCAGGGCCCGCAATGCGTCGCTGCTCAGCTCACCAATCAGCGTGAGGTGATAGTCGAGGTCCCGCCAGCGGTAGGCGAGTAGGCCGGACGGTGTGACGATCGTCGCCGGTGCGGCATCGGAGCGTCGCAGGACATCGCCACCACTCGCTGGGCCGGCCGAATGCTGCTGGATGAGAGTCACTCGCTGCCCCGCGGCATCTTCATAAAAGAGGGCGACGAGGGGTCTGCCGGCAATCGCCGTGTCGACTACACTGCCGGGGCCGACCTCGACACGCAGCAGCGTCAGTTCGGGCAAAATGCGCAACGGCACCCCGAGCCAAGCCTCGGCACTCTCTGGCGAGACGGAGACAAAACCCACGGCGCTCACGGCACGAGGTTCTTCATCAGTTACCGGTGCGGCGAAGTTATCCAGGAACGCCCGGTATCCTCCTGTGCCAGCTGCGATGTTCTCCTCGAGGGCGACCTCGGGCTCGGCCTCGGCAACCACGGACCGCTGGCGTGCCTCGGGCGCCGCGGTCGTGACGGGAACTGCTTGCTGCGCCCTTGCCCCGCTGGTATCCGGCTTCTTCCGGGCCGCGAAGGCCTGTGCCGCGACGACCTCTGGCATCTCGGCCCTACGCCGGGCCGCGTCGGATTCATCCTTGCTCACCGCCCCGACCACGGTTGCCGGATCCACGGGCGACTCAGTGGGAGGTTGTGCCGCTGCTTGGGGCTCAGGGGCTGGAGAGCGAAGCGGTACTTCTTCCTCCCGGCCCGCGACCTGCCCCACGACCTTGCCCTCGCCGGCGGTTGTTCGGGCGAGCTCGTCGGCAGCAACCAAGCCTTCCGCGTCCTGATCACGCCCCGGCTGATCCTGGCCCGGCCCAGCGGCTGGTGAATTGGCGCGCAACTCGTCCCGGCTGGGCTCGAATTTCCCCTCTTCCGCGTCGAGCTCTTCGGCCGCCGTGGCCGGCATCTCCGGCGGGGCCTGCAGATCCCGCATCGAGACCGCTTCCGGCTCCAGCGCCAGGCCGGACCAGTCGCTGCTGACCATCCAACCGAGTCCGAAGGCAATCACCAACGATGCGGCCCATGCGAGCGATGGCATGCGCCAAAACAGCGAGGCAGGCGCGACGGCGGCTGAGTCCCCCGACTCCTGCTCGACCGCCTGCAACGTCGCCCGCTGGCGCTCGGCTGCGAGTTGCTCGAGCTCTTGCCACGACGGGGCCTGAATAGGCGCGGGCTCGAGCTCGCCCAGCAACGACCCGACTTCGAGACCTAGCCCCTTGGCTTCCTCCAAGCGGGCTCCGCATTCGGTGCAGGAATGCAGGTGCTCCTCGACCTCCGCAAGCTCGCTGTCACTGCATTCGCCGTCGAGGTAGGCGTGCAGAATGCTGTCTTCAGGGTGCAACATCGGTTCTACTCCTGCCGTCGGAACCCTCGGTACCGGTGAGGTGTCGGTAGGCCTCTGCCAGCCGGGTTCGGGCTCGTGCCAATGTGGTGCCGACCGAGCCCCGCGAAAGGCCGAGCATCTCGGCGATCTCGTCGTAGGAGAATCCCTCCTCCCAGAGCAGCAGGCCGTCGCGGTCGCGCGGCGACAACTCCGCGAGCGCAGCCTGGACGAGCGCCTGCTTATCCTTGCGTTCCAACTCCACGTCGGGCCGCGGCGGCCTCTGCTTGCTGACCTCGTCGCGCACCAAGCTCAGGTGGCGTCGACGGACGGCGAGGCGCCGGCCCTCGTCGCGTGCGAGGTTGGCAGCAACCTGAAAGAGCCAAGCCCGCGGCTGGGTGGGCTGATGTTCTATGGCGCGCACGAATGCCTCCTGGGCCAAGTCCTCTGCCTCGCCCTGATCGCCGATGCGTCGATACAGAAAGCGCACCAGCGATCGGTAGTGCTCGCGGTAGACCTGGGAAAGATCCAAGCCTGCTCTCCCGTCTCGGAACGGGGCAACGGGAGCCCGGCGAGGGCTCCCGGCGCCCTGAAGGAGCAAGGACCAGCCTGATCAGCGGCCCGCCCCGAAGCCCCGGAGAACCGTATTGAGCTTTTCGGGCTCCCATTTCGTGAGCCCCTCCGGCGTCAACCTCAGCGCCACGCCATCACCCGCGATGATAACGCGCTCGCCAAGGGCGAAGAATGCCTTCAGCTCCGGCACCCTTCGCAGTATCTCGAAATATGCGTCGCTGAACGAAGCGAGCTCGATCACGTACACGCCCTCTTCGAGGCGAATATCGCGCCACTCGCCCGCCCGCGCGACGAACAGACGGTCATCGACGTGACGCACGGCGCCTTCGCTGTCGACCCCGATACCCCAGGGACCCATAGCCTTACCCTCACCGCCGACCATCGCGGCCTCAGCCTCGTCCATCGAGGCAGCCTGGCGCAGACGGCTGCTGCGGTCGGCCCGCTTGAAGGCCATGGCGCCCACTTGAGCCTCGGCTGGGACACTCATGGCCTGGGCTCGATCGACAGCCTCCCGCAGGGGAACCGTTGTGGGTAGCACATTCGGCTCCTCAACCAGATACGAGGTGTACTCGGTGAGGATGCCGTACCTGAGACCGAGCTCTCGAATTTCCTCGATCAACTCGGTGCTGGCCCCGTGCAGACGCACCTGGGCGGTCAAGGCACCGGCCTTGCGAGCAGCCCACAGGTGCGGGATGAAGCTGTTGCCATACTCCCGCCGGGCGAACTCGACCTGATACTCGAAGCGCTGGACCTCCCCTCCGCGAGAGCCCTCCAGCACGAGCTCGCCGGTGCCGTCGCCGCGATACCGGCCGAACAACACCAGCTCCTCGCCGTAAAACAGATCGGGCAGGACGCTGGGATAGAAATCTTCGAGCTGTACCGGGGCATCGACGATCTTGAGATCGGACAGTGCCGGGTACGAGATCTTGCTGGACAGCGAGGCAACCGCCATCTCGACGTCCTCTCCCGGACGAACGTAGCTGGTCGTGCCGCGCCCACCGTCACTCAGGCGATCGAGCAGATAGGTGTTGACGTCATGGCCAACCCCGAAAGCAAAGACGCGCTCGCGATCGAGCAACTCATTGGCGAGCTCGGCGATCTTCTCGGGCGCGGTCTCGCCAACGGTCGGCTTGCCGTCCGTCAGGAACACAACCAGCGATAGCCGGCCCTCGCTCGCTTCCGGCCGCAGTGCTTCTTCAAGAGCAGCCTGGATATTGGTGCTTCCCTCGGGCCGAACTGCAGCCAGATAGTCACGCGCTTCGTCGACGCTGGCGCGATCCGCCGCCGTGAAGCCGGGCCGGAAGGATCTCACAACGCTGTTGAAGGTAATGATGCGGAAGCGATCTTCCGGCCGCAGGCCGGCGACGAGCTGCCTGAGCGCCGCTCGGGCTTGCTCCATCTTGTCGCCCTCCATCGAGCCGGAGATGTCGAGCACCATGGTCAGGTCACGCGGAATCGCTACCTCCTCGGGAGAGGTTGGGGGGGAGAGCAACAGCATGTAGTAGCCCGGCTCGTCGCCGAGCGCATGTGTGACGATGCTGGCCCCGAGGAGCGCTTCACGCAGGGGCAGGAAGAGCTGGAAGTCGCGCGACTCGCCGCCGCGACCCGCATGCGTGATCTCGAGCTGGTTGTCGCCACGCTCACGCACCTCGATGGTATGGGTCGGTGAGTAGGGAGTGGCGAACAAATCGGCGGCCTCGACTCGTACCGTCAAGCTGAAGGGATGACTGTGGTCACCCCGCCATTGCGGCCCCACCTGTTCTATGTGCTCAGTGCCCGGGATGATGCCGACGACGCGCGGATAGCGCAGCCGCAGAAGGTCGCCATCGCGACCGAGTACCTGTGTGTAGCGGAGTACGATGCGGCGGGTATCGCCCGGGTCGATCGGAAAGACCCGCGCCCGCAGAACTCCGTGCCCGACGAGCTCGATCAGCGCCGGGTCTTTCTTGCGCCGCACAATCTCCTCGTAGATGGCGCGTGCCTTCTCTGCCGGCAGAATCTCTCCCTTCAGTTCCTGGCTTCCCATATACAAGGAGAAATCGGTAAAGACGGCCCCGGCGGGAATCGGGTAGAGGTAGTCGCCCTCCAGCATGGCACCAGAGTTGTTGCGAAAGACCTCTTCCACCTCGAAGAGCGCCACGCGGCGTGTGCCGTCGACGGTAACGGTGACATCGCTTCGTACGCGAAACACAACGGGATCCACAGGGCGATGGCTGATGGGCTCGATCCAGCCCTGCGCGGCTACCTCGCCGGCCAATCCGACCAGGACCACCATCGTCAGGCTGAATGTCAGCCAATTGAAAAAGCGTTGTACGTGCACGGCCTACCTCCGGGGTTGCAGGGAAGCGGTTTGCTGTCCTTTCACCCTGCTTAGACGTACGAGGTGGCCGAGCTTGCACATCGATCTGGAGTTTCCAGCGGGCAAGCCCGGACTTCTCAACGGGTGGCGTCGCGAGAGCACGGAGAGCTCGTGAACACGATGAGGCGTCGCCGGGCTTGGCTAGTTGGTGATCTCGATCCCGCCCATGATGGCCATGCCTTTGACCAAGAGACGCTTGCTGACATCAGCCGCCGGCAGCCGCGTCTTGTCCTCGACCCCCCCGAGCACTGGCACAGCAGTACATGCGACCGACCAATCTTCGGGTACCTTGATCTCGATCCCGCCCCAGAAGGCGAATGCATCAACCACCGCCTGATCTGCCGAGATCGAAGCATCCCTGAGATCGAGCTCACAGGCGCCCATGACAGCCGTTAGGTCGGCTTGGCGGAAATTCTTGCTGTTCGAGCGCCGCACCACGGAGTTGATGAAGGCGAAGGCGGAGACGGTCGACGCAGAGGCGATGCCGGCGGGATCGTCGCTGCCGCCGCCGAGGGCGCGCCAGACGAGGCTGGCTCCAATCAGGATGAGGATTACGGGCCACAGGTCCCACAGGCTCCAGTCGATCAACCCCAGCTCGCCCAGAAAGAGCCAGACCCCGACAACGATCAGGATGACACCTACGGCTCGCGCCGACCGGCTGCTCGGCTGCAGTGCCTGCACAAGGCCAAACGCCACGAGGACGAGGGGCCAGAAGCGCAGGTAATTGCTGGCATCGAGGAGCTCGAAATTCTCGAGGGTAAAGAGCACTCCAATGACAATGATCACAAGACCGAAGACCAGGCGCGCGTTGATGCGGCCCGCGGCGCGACCCCTACCCGAGGCTCTTTCCATCGGATTGGTCATTTCCCTGAATCCTCCGCTCCACCCTCTGGTGAGAGTTGTGGGATCAAGCTTCCCAGAACCATCGACAGCCCCACTGCAACCAACAGCAGGGGCCAAGAGTTGCTGAAGGTCAGCCCGAATAGGCTGATCATGTTGGCTTGCAGCCAGAGACCGATGAGCAACAACCAGACGCCCGACCCCCGGTCGGCGGGACGCTTGGGCCGGATCATTTGGGCCAGCCCGAGGCAGATCATGATCATCGGCCAGTAGCGCCAAAGGGCATCGATTTCGACAACGCCGAGACGCTCCAGGGCCAACAGGGTACCGATGGCAATGAGGACGATGCCCCAAATCAGCTTACCGGCGTCCAGACGCTCCACTTCTTCAATCATGCTGGAATTCTTCAATCATGATGGGGGTAGATCTTCTCGCCCGCGCGAATGGCAACCTGCAGGTAGTTCTCGCGTGGCGGCAGCGGGCAGGCGAAGCCGTCGTTATAGGCGCAGGAGGGGTTGGTGGCGAGATTGAAATCGAGCAGCAGCGGTCCATCGGCGACGAAGGCGGTCTGAACGTATCTACAAGCCGGATACGTCTCCTCGCCGCTGGTTGCATCGATGATCGCGATGAAGAACTGGTCGTCGGGACCCGGCTCTGCCACCCAGGTCAGCAACACCAATCGTAAGTTCTCTCCGTGGAGAGTGAAGGCCGCCTCGCCGTACCGCCACGCCGGTCTCGCCCATCCCCGCGTGTCGATCATGCGGATCTCCTCCGCTTCTTCATAGGGCGTCACGGCGGCGGCTACCACGTACGCCGGGTCGGGTGGAAAGTACTCGAGACCGGTGAATTCAGTAAAGGCGGGTGTGCTGAAATCGAGCGCCCTGACCACGGCGCCGAAAGTACCAAGGGAATCTGAATAGACGGTGTACTGACCGATGCGGGCCCGAGCACCGCGATCGAAATCCATCTCGGCGAGCCTCAACACGGGCTCACCGGCCGTCCACAGAACGCCATCCACAGCGCGGAGCAGGAAGCCAACGGAGCCGTCGGCAGCCTCGCTGCGGAGAATCTCGGCGTGCAGCGGCGCGACATCGGGGCTGAGCAGGGGAAGATCAGCGGATTCATCCGAGCCGATCGTCGTGCGTTCCCGGTCGAGGCGGGCAATGGCGACCACGGCCAGCGGGGAAAACTCCAGGCTGGCGTACTGTTCATCGCGCTCCGCCCGGCGCGCGAGAATCTCGGCCGCGTACGCTTCCGGGTCGATTTCCTCGACCACATAGGGGGCAGTTGCTGCGGCTTCGAGATCCTGCCGCGCGCCATCCCCTCCCGTGCATGCCGCCGGGAACCCAGCGAAAAGAAGAGTCAGTGACAGCACCACACCCCAGCTTGAGAATCTTCTGAGCATTTATCGTCTCGGGCGGTCGTTGTGCCAGAAAAACGGCGGGAACGGAACCTGCTGCGGCCACACCTGGTCGAGTGTTTCGGCATCGTAGACCGCACCGTTCTTCACCACGTAACGGATGTCCACGGTGGCGGACAAGTCAGCCAACGGGTTGCGGTTCAGCACGACGAGGTCGGCCAGCTTGCCGGGCTCGATCGTGCCGAGATCCTCTCCAACCCCTATGCCCTCGGCCCCCATCCGTGCCGCGACAACCATAGCCTCGAAAGGAGTGAGCCCACCTTTGGCCATGGCCCACAGTTCCCAGTGGTAGCCGAGCCCTTGTTGTTCGCCGTGCGCCCCGATCATGATCGTGCCGCCGGCCCTCATGATGTCCACGGCACCCTTGGCAACCAGCGGGAAGTGGTAGTCGTCCTCGAGCACGAGGCTGCGCCTGCGCGCCAGGCGATCCACCCGGTCATGTGGAGTGAACCGTCGCAGCTTCTCGTCAGCGTGGATGTCGTAGCGTTGCCGGTAGTAGTTCTGGCCGTCAGGACCTCCGAACGCCACCACCAAAGTGGGCGTATACGCGGTTCCGGCGCGCGCAATCAGCTCGATCACATCGCGGTAGATCGGTACCACGGGAAGGGAGTGCTCAAAGCCCGTGTAGCCATCGAGCACCATGCTCAGGTCTTGTTTGAGCTCGCCACCGCCTTCGGCGGTAATGCTGATCCCCACTTCGCGGGCCGCCTGTGCCAACCATTGCCGCTGGATGCGTCGCGGCTGCAGGTATTCCTTCAAGAAGGTGGCCCCTTGTGCCTTGTAGCGGCGCGCCAGTGCCAGGGCGTCTTCATAGGACTCGATGGTCGCTTCCCACGTTGTCATCGCGGCACCCGTGCTGGTGATGCGAGGCCCGATGATCGCCCCGGCCTCGACCATTTCCGCGTATGCGAAGACCTGATTATTGGCGTTGGAGGGATCACGGGTGGCGGTAACCCCATAGGCGAGATTGGCGGCGTAAGGCCAGACGCTGTCGGGGAAGACATCCGGGTTCGCCGACATGTGAGCATGAGCGTCCACGAAGCCCGGGACGATCGTCTTTCCCGAAACATCGATCACCGTCGCACCACGTGGAATGTCGACACGATTAGTGGGACCGACCTCGATGATGCGGTCACCCTCGATCACGACAGTGCCGGGCTCGATGACTTGATCATCGACAAGTGTGACGAGGCGAGCGCCTCGCAGGACCACCATGCCCTCCGGCCTCGCGCGCGGAACTCTGAGCTCGACGGTAAATGACTCCGGCCGAGGCGCCGCCGAGGACCTGCCCGTTTCGGCTGCCTCCTGCTCGGCGGCGTCCCCACTGTCGCCGGAGACTTCCGGACGAAGGTTCCTGAATTCCTCTGCGGCAAGACTCGAGAAGGTGCCGGCGAAGCTCCAGGTAATGGTCTGTCCGTTGTCGGCCCAGGCGACATTCCCGCCGCCTTCGCGAGTCACCTGCCAGACGGGCACGTCGGCAGCGGTGGGGGTAATCGCCACGGGCTCGCCCGTGGCGCGCGGCACCGCGGCGAGAAAGACGTTGCCCTGATGAGTGAAGAGCACCTGTGTGCCATCAGGGGAAACCGCGACCTCGACGCCATAACCCTTGATGGTGGCGTGGCGCCTCTTGTCGACACCGTCGGTGCGGATCGAGATGACGGTGCTCGGAGGGAAGGACTCACCTGGACGATAACCGCCGGTCTCGAGGTAGTAGATGCGCTCACCGTCGGCTGAGAATTTCGGCGCTACCCATGCGCCGGGTGCCGTCGTGACCACCGTCGATGCACCGCCCTCGACGGAGATCGTACGGATCTCCTTGATGTCGCTCGAGTCCTCCGAAAGCCAGCCGCGAGCCGAACCCATCACGAAGGTCACACTTTCCCCGTCCGGCGAGAAGGATGGATTGGCGTAGTACCCCGCCGACTCACCCAAGGCGACAGGAGTACCGCCCGAAGCCGGGATCTTCCAGATCTGCCCGCCTTCAGAATCCGACCAAGAGACGTACACGATCCACTGCCCATCCGGTGAGTAGGCGGGCATGTACTCACGGTGCTCCGCATCGGTGAGTCGCCGCGGCGACCCACCCGGTAGATCCGCCATCCACAGATTGCCGATGGCACTGAACACTATCTGGGCGCCATCAGGAGACGGTCGCATCCAGCGAAGCTGGCGGACCTGAAGCTCGGCGCCACCAACCGAGACGGGAAACGAAACCAGCGGCGCCAGCTCCTGACGAACGGTTGCGGTGAAATTGACCGCGCGGACATCGGGCTCCCCCGCTTCATCCTCGATCCGCAGGCGACGCAGCTTTCCGCCCATGGTGAGAACAACTTCCTTGCTGTCGGGTGTGAAGCCGTACCCCGGCAACAGGTCCTCGATGACGAAACCCTCCTGGTTGTCGCGAGTAATCGGATAGGCGAGCCACCGCTCCTCACGAGTCTGGAGGTTACGAGCGCGCAACCCGGTGTTCGCGTCGTAGCGGGTGGCGTACACCAGGTATTTGCCGTCCGGCGTGATGCGTGGCGACAAGCCTCCCCCGTACGCCGCCGTCAGAGTCTCCAACTCACCGGTATCACGGTCGAGCCGGCGAACTTGGAAGCGGCCCGGCGGGGCGTTGTAGCTGAAGCGCACGGCGCTACTGGAGAAATAGATGTATCTGCCATCAGGCGAAAACGACGGGCTCGCGGCGACCGTCGCCTCCCCTTCTCCCTTGGTGATCTGGATACCGCTGCCTCCGTCGATGTGAAACATCCAGAGCTCGATCTTGCGACTCGCCCAGTTACTGGGGTAGGCACCCCAGCGCCGGGCGACCAGATACCGGCCGTCGGGAGACCAGGAGGGCGAGCCATACATCTGTTCCTTGGAGCGAGTGATAGCGCGCGCATCTGAGCCATCGGCGTTCATCACCCAGATGTTGTCGGTGCCGTCGCGATCGGAGATGAACGCGATCGTGCTGCCGTCGGGTGAGTACCGGGGCTGAGTGTCCCAGGCCATGCCCCGGGTCAGGAAATTGGCCTCTCCACCTTCAATGGGCAGCACGTAGAGATCCCCGAGGAGGTCGAAGACCACGCTCTCGCCGTCCGGGGAAACATCCGCGGACATCCACGTGCCTTCGTTGGTGGTGAACTCGATCACCCTGGTGGGCTCGAGAACCAAGCTCGATCCAGGATCTTGGGCGGCGACCAGTGCCGGAAGAAAGGCAAGAAGGGCCAGCCCGAGCTTCTCAACGGGTCGTGAAGCCCGAGCTTGTCCCGATGCACACATATTTCTCATGGGCTGACTCGTTCTATTACCGGAGGCCAGACTACAGGCATGAGCCTGACCAGAGGCAACGGCAAGTATTTCGCTCTGATGCATCCCCGCAGACAGATAGATTACCGGCCTGAGCCTGGATTTCTCAACGGATCGGGGCTACGCGATCGCGATAGCACGCAAGGACCGCGTTGGGTACGAGTCGGGTACGGTTGACCCTGCTGGCCGATATTCCTTACTCTCCCCTCGAGCAACGACCTCAGCCCACCTCACCCGTGCCCGTACCCATCAGACAGCGGATTTCCCCCGGAGGACCTCTCATGAGAATGCGCTCTATCTGTCTTCTGCTCACGGTTGCTTTGACGATGGCACTCGCCTGTGCTCCCGCCTCCGACGAGGAGCCGGCCGACCTCGTGATCCACAATGGCAAGGTGGTCACTGTAAACGAAGCCCTGCCCGAAGCCGAGGCCGTCGCTGCAAGGGATGGCCGTATCGTCTTCGTCGGCAGCAGCGTCGATGCCCAAGCATTCATCGGACCCGACACCGAGGTCATCGACCTCGACGGCAAGCTGCTCATCCCAGGCTTCATGGAAGGGCACGCCCACTTCATGGGCATCGGCAACGCCATGCTCAACGTCAACCTCATGGGCACGACCTCCTATCAGGAGGTCATCGATCGGGTCGCAGCAGCAGCCGCGGATGCGGAGCCCGGCGAGTGGATCGTTGGCAGGGGTTGGCACCAGAGCAAGTGGGACCCGCTGCCCGAACGCACGGTGCGGGGCTTTCAGACTCATCACGCCCTGAGCGAGGTCACCCCCGACAACCCGGTGTATCTGTCGCATGCCAGTGGTCACGCCTCGTTCGCCAACGCCCTGGCGATGGAGCTCGGTGGAATCGACCGCAACACTCCACAGCCGGAGGGCGGAGAGATCATCAAGGATGAAAATGGCGATCCGACGGGTATCTTCGTCGAGCGAGCCGGCCGCGGCATCGGCCGCGCACGGGCGGAGGCCGAGTCGGGCATGACCGACGAGGATCGGGTAGCACGGCGCTGGCGCCAGCTCGAGCTCGCCGACCAGGAGGTGATCAGCAACGGGATCACTTCCCTACACGATGCCGGCTCCGGCGAGGGCACGATCAACTTCTTCAAGGAGGCTATCGATCAGAATCGGCTCAATGTTCGCCTTTATGTGATGCTGAGCGGCGGCATCGACGGCAGCGATCCGAACTGGCAAGAAGACTACATCGATACTCTCGAGCGGGTGCGCACGATCGGCTACGGCGACGACATGCTGACGGTCAGGTCCATCAAGATGATGATGGATGGCGCCCTGGGACCCCGCGGCGCTTGGCTGCTCGAACCCTACGAGGACGATGTCCACAACAGCGGCCACAACACCGGGTCCATCGAGGCGATGAACACGGTCGCCAACCTGGCGCTCGAGAACGACTACCAGCTTTGCATCCATGCGATTGGCGATCGCGGCAATCAAGAGGTCCTCGACATCTACCAACAGGCCTACGAAGCCCATCCCGAGGGGGCAACCGACGCGCGGTTCCGCATCGAGCATTCTCAGATCCTTGACGAGACTGACATCCCGCGCTTCGCCGAGCTTGGCGTGATCGCCTCGATGCAGGGTATCCACTGCACCTCGGACGCTCCCTATGTGCCGGCTCGCCTCGGTGACGCACGATCCGAGGAGGGGGCCTATGTGTGGCAGAAGTTGATGGACACGGGCGCCGTCGTCACCAACGGCACCGACGCACCAGTGGAAGACGTCAGCCCGATCGCCTCTTACTACGCCACGGTCAGTCGCATGATGCCGAACGGTGAACGCTTCTACGCGGACCAGGCGATGAGCCGTCTCGAAGCGCTCGAGTCCTACACGATCAACGTCGCCTATTCCGGCTTCGAGGAAGACCTCAAGGGTTCGATCGAGTTGGGCAAGCTGGCCGACTTCGTCGTCCTCTCGCAGGACATCCTGACGATCCCGGAGGAGCAAATTCCCGATACTACGGTGCGGTACACTATCGTTGGAGGAAAGGTCGTCTACGAGGCGCACTAGGCACACCCCAGCCAACAGGCTCCCGGTCGCGCAACCCGCTGCAGCAGGCTAGGGGTTTGCGTGCAGGAGACGGCCGTCGGTCGGACAGGCGAGGGATGCTCCAGCGGATGATACCGGCATGATCGGCGCGACGGTTTCACATTACGAGATCCTCGAGAAGCTCGGCGAAGGCGGCGGCGGGGTCGTCTACCAAGCTCGCGACACCAGGCTCAATCGCATCGTGGCGCTGAAATTCCTGCGCCCCCAGTTCCTCGGTGACGAGGAAGACAAGAACATCCTCGTGCGCGAGGCGCAGGCTGCGGCGGCGCTCGATCACCCCAACATCTGCACGATTTACGAGATCGATGAAACCGACGGCCAGGTCTTCATCTCGATGGCCTTCATCGAGGGTGTCAGCCTGAAGAAGAGAATCCAGTCTGAGCCATTCGGCCTCGAGGAGGCGACCCACATCGCCATCCAGGTGGCTGAGGGCCTCGAGGAGGCGCACAGGAAGGGCATCGTCCACCGCGACATCAAGAGCGCCAACATCATGGTCACGGGCAAGGGCTTGGCGAAGATCACCGACTTCGGGCTGGCCCTGTTGGCGGAGGACGCCGAGGTAACCAGCACCGAGAAGATTATCGGCACCCCGTCGTACATGTCGCCGGAGCAAGCACGTGGTGAGTCCGTGGATCAAAGGGCTGATGTCTGGGCCTGGGGGGTCGTCTTCTACGAGATGCTCGCAGGGATGCTGCCCTTCCGGGGCGAGCGGCCGGCGGCTCTCATCTACTCGATTCTGAACGATAAGCCGTCCCCCCTCTCGCAGGTCAATCCCGAGGTTCCTGTCGAGCTCGAGTGGGTCATCAACCAGGCGCTGGCGAAACCGGTGGAGGAACGCTACCAGGACTTCGCCGAGGTGCTTGCCCTATTGCAGTCGCCCTCTTCCGGCCTGGAGTTCGACTCTGCCACGCGCAGGATGTTCATTACCCCGCCGCAGCCGTCCATTGCGGTGCTCGCCTTCGAAGATATGAGCCCGGACAAAGACCAGGAGTATTTCTGCGACGGCATTGCCGAAGAGATCATCAATAACCTGGCGCATGTGGGGGGATTGCGTGTCGCCTCACGCACTTCCGCCTTCTCGTATAAGGGTAGGCGCGAAGACATCAGGGAGATCGGCAGAAAGCTCGGTGTCAGGACCGTGTTGGAGGGTAGCGTGCGCAAGGCAGACACTAAGTTGCGGATCAACACGCAGCTCATCAATGTCGCCGACGGCTGTCATCTGTGGTCGGAGCAGTACGACCGAGAGCTCGAGGACGTCTTCACGATTCAGGAAGAGATCGCCAGCCATATCGCGCAGACGCTGAAGGTAGAGCTCACCGAAGAAGAAAAGCAGGTCCTCGAGAAAGCGCCGACCCAAAACGTCGAGGCATACGAGTTCTACCTGCGCGGCCGGCAGTTTTTCTATCGGTCGAAGCGAGAGAGCATCGACTACGCGCTGGGAATGTTCGCGCGCGCGATCGAGGAAGACCCGGAATATGCTCTCGCATACGCCGGCATCGCAGATTGTCGTTCCTACCTGTGCATGTATTTCGGGGGAGGACAGAGCGACCTGGAAGACGCCGATGCGGCCAGCAGCAAGGCCCTCGAGCTCGACCCGGGTCTGGCTGAGGCGCACGCGGCTCGCGGTCTGGCCGTATCACTGAGCAAGTCGTACGAGGAGGCCGAGAAAGAGTTCGAGGCGGCGATCGAGCTCAATCCTAATCTCTACGAGGCGCACTACTTCTACGCCCGTACCTGCTTCGTGCAGGGCAAGCATGAGGAAGCAACGCGTCATTACCGAGCTGCCCATCGGGTGAACCCCGACGAATACCAGGCCGCGTCGTTGTTGGGCTTCACCTACAAGACGATGGGGGAAGCAGAGAAGATGGAGCGTGCCTATCGGCGCTCCTTGACCAAGATCGAACGGCATCTGGAGCTCAACCCCGACGACGTCCGCGCCACCTACCTCGGCGCGGAGGCGCTGCTCAAACTGGGCGAGCGTCAGAGGGCCATGGAGTGGGTAAAGCGTATTCTCGCCAAAGAACGTGACGACCCCTATACGCTTTACGGGGTCTCTTGCATCTACGCACAGATCGGCGAAATCGAGGAGGGCATGTACTACCTCGAGCGTGCGGTGCAAATGGGCTTCCACCACAAGGAATGGATGGAGCACGACACCGATCTGGACTCGCTGCGTGAGCATGCCCGCTATCCGGCCCTCGTGCAGAGGCTCGAGGGAAAGTAGCCCACCTTCCTCGCTTCGGCAGCCGAAGTGCCGGCCTGAGGCCAGTCCCCTCCCCTCGACTTTTGCCGCCGACCATACGTCCCAAGGGATAGACATCCAGGTTAGAGGCAGACTTCCCCTCATGCGGACACCTTATGAGGAATGGGGGCCAGTCCCAATGAGTCGGGAACGGCGGCCGCGCTGGCACGGATTTCGTTGACCAGGGACTGGGAACAGGATCCCATGGCAGGACAACGCAGCCGTGCTAGCCTGCCGCCGCGCCTGCCGCCACGCCCGCCGCATTGAACAAGTGAGAAGTGCAGGCCAGCTTACCCCGCTCGGCTCGCGCCCGTGGGTAGAAAGCGGCTACACTAGCGGCCCGCAAACGATCCAATTTCAATCGAAACTAATTCAAGTACAGAAGACGGGTGAAGAAGTCGATGGATCCGGAACAACTGAAGTCTCTCATTGAAGCTGGCATACCTGACGCCCAGGTCATGGTCCGTGACCTCCGCGGCACGGGCGATCACTTTCGCGTCGAGGTAACGTCATCCTCATTCGAGGGGATGAGCCTCATCAAGCAACACCAGATGGTTTACGCGGCGGTTGGTGAGGAGCTGACCAACGCCGTTCACGCGCTGTCCATTCATACCGCAACACCTGGGGAGTAGTTGATCATGTCGCAAGAGTTCAAGCAGGAAATCGAGCAGGAAATCGCCGGCAGCCCGGTGCACCTCTATATCAAGGGAACACCTGAGATGCCGCAGTGTGGGTTTTCAAAGGCAGTCTGCGATGCCTTCATGTTTCTCGACGTACCCTTCACGACGACTAACGTGCTCCTCGACCTCGACAACTACCGCGGCGCGCTGCACGAAATCTCGCAGTGGCCCACGATTCCCCAGGTCTTCGTCGGTGGTGAGTTCGTCGGCGGCTGCGACATCACACTCGAGATGCTGCGCAGCGGGGATCTGCAGAAGATGGTCGAAGGGGCTGCCAGTAGTAACGTCCGGTAGCCGAAGAGGCTTGGAGCGGGATCGAACACGACACAGGAGCGGGCTGGTTCGCCAGCTGCCAATTGAAGCGCCATGGCGCACGCGCAGCCGCGACGCGTTGAGAAGCCCAGGCTGGATTCACCTGCCAGATCGCTCTAAGCTACTGGTTGGCGGCGTTGCAGAGTCCTGGTAATGACTAATGGGGATCAGGGTGGCGTGCGTATATGCGTGTTCTCATCGTTGATGACGAGCCACTTGTTTGCGATTTTCTCAGTGACTTTCTGACTCGGCGCGGACACGAGGTCAGCATCGCAGTAGATGGAAAGGAAGCCCTGCTGGCTCTCCAGGCCCAGGGCTCCGATCTCATACTCCTCGACCTCTGCATGCCGAAGCTCGACGGTCTGGGCGTCCTACGAGGGATTCGAGAGCAGGGACTGCGTACCGGAACGATTTGGACGATGACCGGCATGGGGGATCACGAAGCCGCCGCAGAAAGCCTGAACCTCGGGGCTAAGGACTTCCTCACCAAGCCTATTGATTTGAAGCACCTCGACTGGCGACTCGATCTCGAGACTCGACGCAGGTCCTAGCCCGGACTTCTCAACGGGTGGCTACTACGCGAGCGCGATGGCGCGCGAGTACTGCGTTGCGCTTGATTCGAGTGCTCGACGTACTGCACGAATACGTCTCCGCGCTCAAATCGGCGCGCGCCTTCTCCTCACACGCCCTCGCGCCCGCTCGCGACGCCACCCGTTGAAAAATCCGGGCTAAGGAAGTGTATCCGGCGTTCCTCTGAGGGTGTAACTGTCACCTCCCGTACTGCAAATAGGGAGGTAGGAACTGTCATCACCCTGAGAATGCGAGCCGTCACCATGAGATCGCTGCCCCGCATCTGCGCCGCAATCGTGTCGATCCTCCTGCTTATGCCTTTCCCCACCTTCGGTGTCCCGCTCACGACGGTTGGGCCCGTCGATTCGCAAGACAGTGATGGCCTCCATCCGATCGTGTCGGACGATGACACGGTGGGCAACTCGCCCGCTAACGAAGCCGACGAGGAGAGCGTGCGGCTGCTCCTCGACCTCGCCCTGTTCGACGGCTTCGGGCTCTCCGCGACGGCTGAAACCGCCATGCTCCGCGAGACCGAACAGATCTTCGCCAGCATCGGCGTCGATGTGAACTGGCTCGATCGTGCCGAGGACCCCTCGACGCCGGGAGCCGCGCCGGTGGAGGTCAAGGTGATCCTGTCCAGTTCCCTTCCCGCCAGCTGGAACCTCAAGGAGCGGGCCCTGGGCGTGGTCCTCGGGCCTCAATGGGATACCGTCTTCATCTTCCCGCGAAGGGTCGCGTGGGCGCTGGGCCTGGGCGATAGGGCTGACCGACGCGCACTGGTGGCACGCAACCCACAGGTCGGGCAAGCCCTGGGGCGGGTCATAGTTCATGAGGTCATCCACGCCATCGCCCCCGCACATCTCCATGCCGAGGTCGGGATCATGCGAGGCCACCAGAATCGTCACTCGCTGATCGTAGAGGAAGCTCGTCTCGACGGGCGCTGTGCGACTGCCTTTCGACAGGGCATCGGGTCGCTGCGCCCCTAGCCTGGACTTCTCAACGGGTGGCTAGCAGACCGTGGCTGGCGTGATAGACTGCGGCGCCGTCTGACCCTGTGCGCCTTGGCAGACCGCGATCACCTGACCATGAAAGAGACCACCCGAGAATCAGCTCCGAAGCCGGAGCAGGCCTCCAGCGAACCCGCCGACGACGATCGGCAACCGGACCCCGGCAAGCCCATAGGGGCCAAGTTGATGGAAAAGCTGAGCAGGCCTGGCTGGACCAGCGTGGCTGCGACGTGGACACCGGTGCCACGGGCACTCCTGGGGGCTGCCAGCAAGTTCAACCGTGACGGTTGCTTCAATCACGCCGCCGCGATTTCCTACTTCGGGCTCCTGTCAGTGGCACCGTTCCTCAGCCTTCTGGCATCCGCGCTGGGGTACTTGCTGGGCTCGTCTGAGGAGGGGCTCGAGGCGGCGATGGAGCGTTTCAACACGCTAGTCCCCGAGCTTGGCCCTCAAGTGACCGCGGTGGCAGGAACCGTCATCGCTTATAGCGGCACGATCGGGCTCGCGTCTCTGGCCGTGACGCTCTGGGTCGCCAGCTTCGTGTTTATCTCGATTCAGATCGCCGTCGGGCAGATCTTCCGGCAGACGCCGGTCCATCGCAGTTGGCGCCGTATCGCTCTGAGCACGCTCTGGGAGACAGCCAAGCCGTTCTTGCTGTTTCTGGTCTCGACCACCCTCCTGATTCTGGCCTTCGCGGCCAAGAACATCGTCACCGTATTGAGGTCCGCTGCGCCCGAGAGGGCGCGCGCCGTCATCGAGTTCTTCGAGTCGATTCCCACCGTGCCCGTTCTGGGATCGTTCTTATTTACGGTGGTGGTGTTCATGATCATCGTGCAGGTGCTCACAGCGAGGATTCTGGCCTGGCGCGCACTCTTGCCGGCCGCCGTGGTCGGTGCTCTGGGGTGGGAGATGGCCAAGTACCTGTTCGCCGTGTATCTCGGCTACGTGTTGGAAGCCCTGACATTTTCGGGCTCGGCAGCGGCCGCTGTGGTCTTCATGCTGTGGATCTACTACGCCGCCGTCGTACTGCTGTACAGCATGGAAGTCGCGGCGGTGCTCAGCGGCAACAACCGCTAGCCTGGATTTCAGGCGTCTCGGCCCTTCCTGTTACTACTGCCACTCGTGGATGAAGTGCGAGCACTGGGGCTGCAGGATTCGGAGCCAGTCCATAGCCGGCTGGCCGATCGGAGCGCCCGGAGGAATCGCCTGATCCGCCGGCTGTGTGAAGGCGTCCGCCGGGCGATCCAGGAAGCGTCCGATGTCGCGCGCCAGGAGCGCATAGTGAGCAGCGTCGCCCGCGGGTGCCGATTCAACCTCATCGGCAAGCCGCGCCCCGATCTGCTCGAGATAGTAGCTCGTGATAGCGCGTACCTGAGGCATGGGCGCGGATGCCGACAGAATCATCATGCGATCCACCAGCACCCTCTCCACCGCTCTGCTGATCTCGGCCTCATAGCTGTTCGCCGGCTCCACGGTGAAAACCTCGTGCACGAGACGAGCGAGCACTTCGTCGAAGCCAGGCAATGACGAGTCGATGGCATTCTGCTCCACCATGCGCGCGGCGCGGTCCGCAACGAGGATATTCGACACCGTGTGCCCCGCGGCAACGGTAGCCGGGGTGATCGCATCGAACATCGAACCCGTGTAGCGAGGGAACATCTCACGGTGCCGCCCGAATCCGGAGGGTCTCGGTGGCAGAATCGCCAGCAGGTCGTCGGGGATCGCCAGCTCCGCGGGAGCCAGAGTCGCCATGAGCGCTTCGAATGCGGCCCATTGCTCATCGGCCGGCACCGGATTCACCGGTTCTCTGCCGTCCCCACGCAGCGAGTAGATGTAGTAGATACCACCGAGGGCGGATGCAGCCGCCTCGACCTGAAACCGGTGGTGGAGATAGAGCGGTACCAGCACCTCCTCCATGGTCGCCATGGGTCGACCGAGCTTGATTGACCGCTCGCCGAAGCGATCCAGTGCGACCCGCCGCACCTGCATCATGCGGTTCAACTCCGCGGCCGCATCGGTCCCGTTCGACCACTGATCGACACGCGGGTTCGCGCTCGTGTCCTGGTTCGACAGGTAGAGCACGTCGACCTCCCACGCCTCGTCAAGGAGCGCGGTCAAGGAGGCTTGAACGTCGGTGCCTTCCGGAAAGTCTTGGTAGCCGTAGCCGATGGCGACTTGGTCCCACTCACCGATCCCGACGTCGTAGACCTCCGTGTGGTCGAGGGTGCCGTCCTCACGAAGTGTCACGAGAGGGTGCGGATAGTCCATCACCGAGATGCGGCCCTGCGTGCTGTCGTAGTAATTGTGGCCGAGGCCGATGGTGTGGCCGACCTCATGGGCCGAGAGCTGGCGAATTCGCGCCAGCGCCCACTCGGCGAGCTCCGGCGGCGTCTCTGTGCCCTCTTCGTATGGCGACAGCAGTCCCTCGGCGATCAGGTAGTCCTGGCGAACACGCAGCGAGCCCAACGCGACGTGGCCCTTGATGATCTCGCCCGTGCGCGGATCGGTCACCGAGCTTCCATAGCTCCAGCCACGGGTCGAGCGGTGCACCCAGTTGATGACGTTGTAGCGAACATCGAAGACACTGGCATCCTCCGGCAACAGCTCCACCTGAAATGCGTTGCGGTAGCCGGCCGCTTCGAAGGCCTGGTTCCACCAGCTCGCGCCTTCCAGCAAAGCCGAGCGGATCGGCTCGGGAGCACCGGGGTCGAGGTAGTAGATGATGGGCTCGACCGGGTCGCTGATCACGGCCCCGGGATCCACCTTCTCGAGCCGGTGGCGAACAACGTAGCGCTTCACCATCGGCTCGCCCAGCGGCACCGAGTAGTCGCGGTAGCTAACGGTGCCGTAGCCCGAGCGCGGATCGTAGAGGCGTGGCTCGTAGTTGTCGTCGGGCAGCTCAACGAAGGAGTGGTGCAGTCGCAACGTCACCGCGTCCGCCGAGGCCGCCACGCTGCCAACACCTTCGAAGCCGCCACCCTGGCCGCCGAAGCCGCCCCCGAAACCACCACCTCCGGAATCGGGTGCGCGCACGAAGGTGACGCTGGCTTCCATTTCGGTGTTCTTGGGAAAGCCCATGACCATGGGCCGATACACGGAGCTACGGCTCGTATCAACTCGGTAGCTCCCCGGGCGCAGCCGCGCCGTGACGTTGTGGGTGTCACGCAGCAGGAAGTCGGTGAGATCCACCAGCACTCGGCCATCGGTCTCGGCCGCAACCGTGAAGCCCCACAGGGTCGACTCGGCGAAGGCATCGGTCACGGCTCGCACTTCGGCAGCATCCGCAGAGCTGGACCGAAACCTGTAGTTCGGCTGCACCATGAGCACCTTCGGGCCAACGCGGTCAAACCGGACGATGCGTGACCCACCGAGCTGGCCTCGATCGAGGCCGATATCGTTGGATCCGAGTCCGGCTGAGAGCCCACCCACATGTAGGACCTCTGTGTCGAAGCGGGAGATCTCCATCCACAGCTTGCCGGTCGTAGCATCCCAATAGAGAGGGAAGAAGCCGTCGATCCTCTCCATGCCCCCGGTCTTGTCCTCAATCGTGGTGACCTCGCCCGTTGCCTCGTCCTGGGCCGGTCGCTGCAGGCCTGACGCAAAGGCGGCCGAGTCAGTCTGGCCGACAAGCGACGACCCCGCCGTCAGCAGGGGCAACCCGGCGAAAGCCACGACAATGAGAAGCGTCAGAGTGCGGTGACCGATGGCTCGATCGACAAAGAGAGAAGCGGCTGGCTGGATGCTCGACATGTGAGTCCGACCTCCTGGTTAGCGGCGACGGTGTCGGGTTGCCCCGGCCCGTCGACCGCATGGGCATGAACAGACCGCCGCTAGTTTCTCAGGAGAGGGCGGATTCGCCAACCTGCCCCGCATGTCTCTTTGCTGTTCTTCGCTCGGGTCGGGAGGGACCTGCGCGTACGTCGCAGCGTGACCGGCCGACATCCAGGAGCTACAAGCGGCGCACAAAAGGATACCAGCCCGCCAGGATCTGTCCCTCAAACCTCTCGCTACGAGCCAGCTACTGCAGCTACTATCCGGAACCGCAGAAGGCGACCAGGTCGATCAGTTGCTGTACGGACATCTCCGCCCTCATATTCGCCATCGGCGAATCCACCTCCGGTGGAGGGATGATATGCGAGGGGGAGATGATCGAATCAGCGATGAACTCCCGCGACTTGCTGGCCAGAGCGCTACCAAACTCGGGGCCTTGCACTTCCCCGTCCGGTGGCGGCATCTCCGGATCACTCGGCACGGCATGACACGAGTAGCACTCGAGAGCCACGAATGCTTCACGGCCAGCGGCCACGTCACCCACGGGGAGGAAGAAATCACTCGTGGTGACGATTGCGGGCTCCTCCTGCTCCTGCGCACAGGAGGCGGCAACGATCACGAGGACAGCGATGATTCCGAGCGTAGCGACAATGGTTCTGACTTCCTTCATGATGGGCATCCTCCGCTGGAGTTACCTTGAGCCCCAGAACCCAGTATTTCTGCTTGTTTCTATACTGCCAACAATAAGGACATTGGGGTCGAGAAATCAACAGGGTGATGCGGTCGAAATGGCCTTTTGGGTGGCTTTGGGGCGGGCTGGAGTGCACCTCCGGTCCAGTCCTTGGCGACGTAACCAGACCCATCACACTTTCACCACGGCCTGCTACACAGATAGGATCGGGCGCCATGAGCGAGAAATGGCGTAACCTGTGGCTGCTCACCCTTTCGGTCTTCTTCGCCAAGGCTCTGTGGTTTTCTGCCTCGGCCGTGGTGCCACAGCTCACCGAGGAGTGGAACCTCACGGGGAACCAGCAGTCCTGGCTGACGATGACCGTACAGCTGGGCTTTGTGGTTGGCGCCCTCGCCAGCGCCATCTACAACCTCGCCGACAGGGTGCCGGCCGAGAAGCTCCTGGCTTTCAGTGCTGCTGCCGGAGCCGCGTCCAACGCCGCCATCGCCCTGTTTGCGGACTCCCCGGGGCCAGCCATGGCGCTCCGTTTCCTCACGGGGGTGTTCCTCGCCGGGGTCTACCCGCCGGGCATGAAACTGATAGCAACCTGGACGAAGGAAGACCGTGGCCTCGGTATCGGCATGCTGGTCGGGGCCCTGACCATCGGGTCCGCATCCCCCCACCTGTTCAATGCTCTGCCCTTCTTTGGGGGTGAGGGTGGATTGCCGCCCTGGAAGCCGATTCTGCTGAGCGCGTCGGGGTCAGCCTTGCTTGGGGCCTTGCTGGCAGGGTTGTTCGTCTCACCTGGCCCGCTGCTACCGCCGGCTCGTAGCTTCAACTGGCGCTACGCCGCCCGAGCGTTGAGCGAGAAGCCGTCACGCCTTGCCAACTTCGGCTATCTCGGTCACATGTGGGAGCTGTATGCCATGTGGGCCTGGGTACCGCTGTTCCTGCTGGCCTCCTACCAGCAGGCCGGCTGGAGCGAGACCTGGGCCCGCGTCGCCGGCTTCGGTGCCGTGGCGGCAGGCGGCGTCGGCAGCGTCGTGGCAGGCCTGTGGGCCGACAAGTGGGGCCGCACGCTGGTCACTAGCGCGAGTATGGTGATCTCGGGGGTCTGTTGCTTGGCGGCAGGGTTCTTCTTCGGACAACCGGCGCTGCTCACCGCCCTATGCCTCGTCTGGGGGTTCTTCGTGGTTTCCGACAGCGCCCAGTTCAGCACCGCCGTGAGCGAGCTTTCCGATCCCTCACATGTCGGCACCGCGTTGACCGTCCAGACCAGCCTCGGATTCTTGTTGACCTCGCTGACCATCTGGCTCATCCCGCCGCTGGTCGCGCGGGTCGGGTGGGAGTGGGCCTTCGCTTTCTTGGCCATCGGGCCGGCCGCCGGCATCTGGAGCATGCAGAGGCTGCGGGCGCTACCCGAGGCAACGAGGATGGCCTCGGGGAACCGCTAGACGCAGAGATCGCGCCTCCAGGCTAGCCCGGATTTCTCAACGGGTCGTGAAGCGAGCGGGCGCAAGGGCCGCGAGGACAAGGCGCGCGCAGGTTCGAGCGCGGAGGCGTGCTCGTGCAGTACGTCGAGCACTCGAATCAAGCGGAACGCA
>SDBT01001789.1_pt1 | contig 38366 bp, 61 predicted proteins | sample 2277101 | NCBI WGS metagenome assembly SDBT01 (sample SAMN10404973, study PRJNA504765) | marine sediment metagenome | isolation source: marine sediment core GS10_PC15, 103 cmbsf | place: Arctic Ocean: Southern Knipovich Ridge | collected 2010 | reverse complement strand
AAGGAGCCGAGTGGATGACCGAGCCCGACCCCATCGAGATCATGGTTGCAGGCTTCGAGGCCGAGATCGAAGCCAGGGGCGCCGAGATCGTGCGACTGCGGGAGGCGCTGGTTAAAATATCAGCGACGTTTAACAAACCGCACCATCTTCAAGGCGACGAGCCAGCCATGATCGCTTACGCCGCTCTCAAGCATGAATCGTAAGGAGGGCTGAAGGATGATCGTCGCGCTGATTATTGGCTGGTATGTTCTAGGGCTCGCCGGGTCTGCTTTGTCTGCCGAGTTTCTAACGCGGCGCAACCGGACGTGGGCACGCGACATCGACGTTGGCGAGATTATCTTTGGGTGTTTGATGGCCCTCTTTGGGCCTGTCAATTTCATTGTCGGCTGCATATTTTTTGCCGCTTGGGTGGCAGGCGGGATCGTAAAATTTGACCGCGTTGTTTTTCGTAAACACACGCAACGAAGGGAGGGCTGAATGACCAGCAAAATTGAAGCGGCAAAGGCTGCGATTTCAATGCTCGACAGCCTACGAGTCCGGGCGCTTACAGTGGTTGCGAACGCGCCACATTGGCATTTCGTGTCAGAGCCTAACTTCGCGCTGCTGGATATTGATGGCGAAGAGGCGGTGTTGACCTTATGCAGCACGGGGGCGGAGTGGGATTCTGCCACCCTCGAAACCGAGGTGGTTAGATTTCCAGCCGACCTGCTATTCATTGGGCAAGAAGAATTTGAAGCGTGGAAATCTGAACAGAAGGCGATCTACGATCAGAAGCAGAAGAATCTTGGAAGGCAGCGCGCCGTCGAAAGAGAGGTCAACGAACGCGCCGCGCTACGGGCGCTCAAACTCAAATACGACACACCTTAAAGGAGCCGTGAGATGAAATACCTTGCCATCATCTTCACTCCACTGATCTGGCACTGGCCGACGTTCGATGACTATGATTTCGAGGTCGCGCTACGTGCTGGCCCATTCTCAATATGTTGGCACCGATAGGGAGGGCTGATCGGTGGCTAAGAAATTGACTGAGCCATGGCAGTGTTGCGATGATTGCAACCGCCGGGCATATTTTGGAAGCCCGTTCTTTGATGGCATGTGGTTTGGCGCGCTGGTTGCGGCATTGCCGGTCACAATGCTGGCCGCGTTTTTATGCTGACCCTACAAAACAAGGGAGCGAGTCGATGACCGAAGTTGGCCAAAGCCTGATCCGAGCCGCGCAGGAAGCTGCGGGCATAGCGCGCGGCGATGGCGAGTTGAAACACGATGACCTGACGGCGGAATGCGACAGCGGCGACGGCGCCCATTTTTATGCGTCCATGTACCCAGGTGGAATCCTAGCTATCGAAGTTTACTGTGACGACAGGATGATTGAGATTGAACTTTGCCACAATGACGCCGTGAAGTTGGCGGCGCTGGTGGGACGAAACACTCAATCTTAGGAGCCGTGAAAATGTCTGTTTATGCCATGACCAATACATCGCTGCCTTGGGGCATCAATAGGCTGAAAGACATGGTTGGCGGGCAGGGCGTCGGGGCCGCCATGCCTGATGGTCGATATGTGATGGCGGTCCCCGAGCCGTACTACACGTCCGGGTGGTCGAGAGTCGGGGCCGCGTGGTGGGTTTTGACCGGCAGGGCGCAGGCTGTGATCTGGCCGAAGGATGGCGAGCTTGAAGATGCTGTCAACACGCAACGATAGGGAGGGCTGAGATGACAGCATTCCGGCGAATGCCGTTGGTCCAGGTGGATGAGAAAATGCAAGAGGCGATGATCCAGATCGCCAAGGATATACTTGAAAAAGCCGAGAAAGCTGAAATCACCGGGTTCACTGTTGTAATTCTCAACAGGGATGGAACATTCTCCACGGAGTCATATTTTGACAGAAAGTTGGAGTTGATGGGGGCGCTTGCTGCCGCATTGCAGCACATCTACCACATCGACGACAACCTATAAGAAGGGTTGAGAGATGCTAAATCGCCGAGGATTTCTGGGTTCTATCGCTGGCTGCGCGGTCGCGGCTGTGGTTCCTTTTGAGGTTGCGGGGCGGTCTATATCGCTCAGGGCATTTGGCGCGGTGCCGGACCATTTTATCGACGTGCGGCAATTCGGTGCCGTAGGCGATGGTGTTGCCGACGACAATGCAGCGATCCAGTCAGCTATCGACGCCTGCTCCGAGGGCCTTTATTTTCCACCGGGCACGTATCGCTGCAATCTGATAATGAGGGGGGTCATCTCCGAATCCAATCCCTGGATAACATCTGTTTCCACTCGCTGTCCCGACTGCCGGGCATGATGCGCTTGGCCTTGTCTGCCCCGGCATGTCGCGCCCGCGCCTTCCGTCCGCGCACCGTAACTTTCATGTCGGATCGAGTCTTCGGCTTGTGACAGTTGATGCAAAGCACCTGGCAGTTTGTCAGCGAGTTATCGCCACCGTGTTCGTCCGCAATAATGTGGTCATACTCCGGGCCGTCACCGGGAAAAATCTTGCGCCCGCACCACCCACAGCAGCCACCGGATCGCTCCCAGGCGGCGAGCTTAGTGGTGCGGGTAAACTCTGCGCGGCGGGTCATCTATGGCTCCCATAACCGCGCTCTGCCGCTCTTTGGTTTGCGTTCATCGACCGCCACGCCTCAATGGTCTGGATTTCCCCCTCACGTTTGGCACGCAGAGTTTCAGCCTCCTTGACCGCTTCAAATTTGTCTTCGACCGCCTCTCGGTATCTGTCACTAGCGTAGGCTTCTCGCTCCTGTGCTGCGGATGTCTTCTCGTTCGACTGCGCCATGATCAGAGCCTTGATAATTCGCAGCATGTCGTCAGCCTTTCCGGCGGCGGCGCGCGCCGCACCATAGGCGGTGGCGCTGTCTATGAGATATTGAACTGCCTTTTCTGCGCGCTCCGGGGTCATGGCTTATCTTTCAACTCGGCCTCGCGGGCGGCGTAGCAGGCGGAGACGTTCTCGTAGTCACCAAGGTAGGAATCCTGGAGTCGGTTGATCACCTTCTCATTCCGGCTCCACGCGCCCTCCAGCCCCTTGATGGTTCTGGCCTCGCCGATCTGGTCCTCGATGGCCTCGCCGTATGATCTCGCCAGTTCTGCCGTCGATGCGCCTTTCGTGTTCTTGGCCCCCATCACGCCAAGAATTCCATCGCGTTCCGGGTCTTCAAAGTTCTTGCCGGCGGTCGCCTTACCTCCCTTGTCGCCCTCGATGGTTTCCTCGGCAGCAACCCCCAGCATGGCGGAAAGTGCATAACGTCGCGCCAGTGCCCAACTGATCGCGAAATCCTGACCGGGGTGCATTTTGCTGCCGTCTTTATGCTTCACCGGGTATAGCTCTGCGATGACGGCTCCGCTCTCGTGAAATACGATGGTCCGGACCTCTTTCCAGTCGTTGACCGGGTGCTGATAAAAGCCAAGGCCATTCGCGGCCAAGGCCGGGCGAGTGGCGCCGATCAGGTCAGCAAGATCGCTGTATTTGAAGCTCCATTGACTGCCCTCGCGCGGCCGAATTGTGGCCACACGGTTCTTCGGGATCTCGGGAAACTCTCCCTGTGCCTTGGCCAGCGCGGCGTAGAGCGCGGCGAGCGGCTGGGGCAATTTGGGCTTCCAGTCGGACTCGGGAACGGACTCGGGAATCTCGTTACGCTCACGTTCCTCCCCAAGCCTCGCGTTGTGCTCGATTATTTCCTTCTCGGGCATCTCGTTCATGGTCATCTCCTAGTATACGATGCGGAGGAAAGGGATCAACTGATCGGCGACAGCGCCCACGAGGCGGGTGGCATCACCTTCGCTGAGTTTGACGGGCGCACGCATGAGCGCCTTGAAGATGGTCTCCTGTCGGTCGTGGCGGTGTTTGTCGTTGGCCTCGCGATCGCGCCGATTTACTTCATCCGCCTCTCGCTCGGCCTCGATGCTCTCGCGTTCGTGCTGGGCGGCGCCTGCGGCCTCGCGCTGGGCCGCTGCAACACGGTTCTCCGCGTCCTGGACCGCACGGGCCGCGCGATCCTTCTCGCGCTCCAGCGCGTCCGCAGCGGCGTTCTCGGCCTGTTTGCGGGCGTTCTCGGCGACAACCCGCTCCCGCTCGACGATAGCTGCCTCGCGGGCGCGTTCGGCGTCTTGGGCCTCGCGCTCCAGCTTCTCGGCGCGGAGGGCTTCAAGCTCGGCTTCCTCTGCCTCGCGCTTCTGTGCGGCGGTCAGGGTGCGACAGAGGTATTCCAGGACGACGGTTTTTTCCTCTGCTGCCTTCTCGGCGAATTCCTGCCAGTCTGCGTTGATGGCGTCGCCTTCTAGGACGTTGATTGCCCCCTCGATGATGCTGGTCTCGGTATGGGGGTCCAGCTCGCCCATCGCCGTGATGGTTGTCAGCCGATCCTCCAGCGCCTCGATACGCTGTTTCTCGACCTCCTCCCAATCATCTACCGGCTTACGCACCTCGTCGCGGAGCGCGTCAAGAAATTCCTTGGCGGTCTTCCGGATGGCATTGATGGAGTCGTAATTCACGCGCGCTGCGTCGGCCAAAGGCTTGCCAACATCATCCAACGCGGTTTTCGATCTTGAGACCTTATAGGCCAGGCTCTTGATCGAGGCGCGGCCGTCTTCGGTCGTAGGGTCGGCGGTCTCGTCGAGCGCCGCGGTCTTGATCTTTGCGAGAATCGCCGCCATTGTGGCAGTGTTGTCAAAAAGCTGTTTTAGGGGCGGGTAGCCCAGCGGGATCAGATCGGTTTTGGTATCCATCTTAGAGATTCCCTTCGATGTATGCGACTAGCAACGCCGAGATCCAGGCCCCGCCACCGATCAGCACGGCCAGAATACAGATGATTCCAGCGATCGCTCGGCCGGCATCGCGGTGCTGCAAGCGGCGAAACTCGCTGCGGCGTTGCTCGGGGGTCATGCCTCTTGCCCCGGCTTCCGCGGCGGCGGCGGCGCCAATTCGGGCGCCAGCCGCGATCCGCTGTCGGCAATCATCTCGATCTGGTAGCATTCGGCGCTCCTGACGACGGCCAGCGGCAGTGATGCCATTGCGGCCTGACAAGCTGCTAAACTATCCATCGGCAGCATCGAGAATCCACCGGCCATTTGGACGGTCAAAATAAAAACTGTGATCATGGCGCGCGCTCAATTTCTCGCATCTCCACCAAGGGCTGCGCGTCTCTGAACACCGCCCGTAGTTCGTCGCGCTGGTTTTCGTTCTCTGCCCAAATCTGCCGGGCCCGCGTCATGCGGTCGGCAGACATTGAAGCCTCGCTGGCTTTCTGCGCCGGGCGTAGTTCATAGTCCCAGCCTGCTCGCGCGAAACTGATATCTACCAGGCATTTCCTGAATTCTGCGTGAATATCGGCGTCCATTTTGCTTCCTCTCGATTGCCGGGCCCAACGCAAAGCGGCCCGTTCATGGTGGGGCGACTCACGCAACTGAACCCGAAATCCATTCTTTGGCCAGCGCCGTGATCCCTCTCGGGTGGCCAACGGGAAGCGGCACCATGAAAAGGGGGAGGGGGAGGGCATCCTGACGCGAATAATCGACCGCCTCTTCATAAGACAGGCCGAGCTTGTATCCTTGCCGATGGCCACAAAGGATTCGGAAGAACTCGCGCCAATCCGGGGTCATCGCGCGGGCCTCAGAGACCGGAGCCGCACGACTTCAGTGTCCAGCCGGCCGATCCGTTCCAGCGCCCAATCGAGCGCGGCAATGTCGTCAACGGAAAAATCCCAATGACCGTTGGTATTCGCTGCCATTTCGACCAGGTGGTCGCTGTGGCGCATGGGCGGAGTGATGACGCCTCTGAGATGCGGCGGCAAAGCGGCGTCGATCTTGGCGATGGTGTCGGGAAGGGGGCGGGCTGGCATTTTCAATCTCCCGAGGCCGTGGTGGCCGGTGATTATTTATTGCATGTCTGTAAGAATAAGTAAAGAGTTTACAGCTAAGCCGAAAATGTGTATCGTGGCAACCATGAGCATCGTCGACCGTATCCAAGAATCCAGAAAAACCGACTCGCAGCTTAGTCGAGAGGTCGGCGTGGCCGTTCCCGTCGTCTGGCGCTGGCGGCGGGGTTTTAATCTGCCATCACTCAATAACGTAGGGGCCTTGGCGCTGGCACTGGATTGTGGCGTGCGCGATCTGCTACCGGAATCCAAGACATGAGTTCCGCACAACAGAACCCGATCCTGAATGCCCGGATCCTCCATTCAGGCTCGGCCAGCCGTCGGCGGTTGGTGATACCCTCCAGACATGCCGACGGCGACCTATACGCCGCGTTGCGCGGCTCCGAAGCACTGGCCCGCCTCTCTGGGCCGCTGCACTGGGGCGGTCTTGCTCCCGCTCCTGCCTCGTGACTAACCCCCGGCGTCTGAACGGCGTCGGGGGCTTTTTCATGCGAACCAGCGAGTCAGACAATGGCCGACAAGCGGCACCAATATCACGAGATGAAACTTCAGTTTGCCGTGGTGACGAACATGCGCCGGTTGCTGCTGCCCGAGGTTGTCTGGTGGTACACGCCCAACGGCGGAAAAATGACCGACAGGCAACGAATCAAGGCATTTCACCTCGGCGAGCTGGCGGGGGTCAGTGATGTGACCGTGTTTTACCGTGGTATGCTTCTCTGCATCGAGCTGAAAGTGCGCAAGAGCAAGAAATGGGGCATCGCCAAGACCACCAAGCAATCTGACGCGCAGATTGCTTTCCAGGCGGCTGTAGAAGCCGCTGGGGGGCACTACGCGGTTTGCCGGTCGGTTGATGAGGTGTTGAGCTTCCTGGCGCTCCACGGCGTCCCTACGCGCGAAACGGTGCGTTCCGTGTCCAGTATGAGGGCGACGGCATGACGCATTTGCGCACGTCCGCAAATGACCTATATCGTTGGCTTGGTATCGGTGCGCTGCGCCGGTCTGACAATCTGAGGCTCCCCAGCCCGAGAAAAGCCGCCGAGGCGCGGCGGATGTGGACAGATCACGTCCGCTGGCTTGAGCGCGAGGTGGACGGAGGTGACAATGATGCCGCCTGATCGGATCCTGGAGGTGTTGGCGTTCATTGCGAGAATGCTCAAAAAATTGCGGAAAGCGCGCGGCGAGGATGAACGTCACGAATTGGCCGAGCGGATCGCGGCAATGATGTGTGATAAACTCGGCCCGAATGAGCGGCAGTGCATTTTTGTGGCCTCGGTAATGGCGGCTGAGCCCATCGATCAGGAATATATCGGATGGGTGCTGGGCGGGGCGGTTCCTGCTCAAGACTCAAAATATCCATTTTGGCAAATGGTTCTGGCGCGAGCTGATGACGACGAAGAAAGTCGGGCGCCTTTCCAACGGTCGGGCAAAGCAGCATGACGCTCGCTGTGGAAAAAATGGACGTTGAAGAAATCAAGGTTCGACTGCTGGAAGCGTTTCGCAAGGGACGCCTGAGCATCGATCTGAAGGGTTTTGTTTTGGGGTTCGCCCGGACTATGAAGCGCGGCACGCCTTCGATCAAACAGATAGAGACCGCGAGAAAGCTCGTGCGTGAAATCAGGCACCATGATGGTACAGAGCCGGTTGATTTAATCGACCGTGATGACAACGAAACGGCCCGCGATATGGCCGAGAATTACAGGGAGTTTTAAGATGAGGACGACGGCGCGGAGGGTTTCGAGACCGTGGCGCGCCGTCTGGTATCTGGCATACCACGGGGCGCGGTCATATGTCAAGGGTAGTCCGAAAGGCTGAAGCCTGATCGCCGGGGGCCAAGCCGCCCTCGCAAGTTGCAGCCAACCGACACGCGGGCAAGTGCGCAGTGTCGGGCCCCCTTGGGGGCATGGGGACAGCCTTGGCACCTGGCCGGGGCTGTTCGTCCTATGCCCCTGGGTCAAGATGCTGAGAGCGAAGAAAGACTACTGAGCTCTGGCTTTGTACTGGCGCCAAAAAAAAGGTCTGAAAAATGACGTGGTATCCGCCCAAACCCAAGGGCAGACCTTCTAAGCTCAAATCTAAATGGTTTCCCGAGCAACAATTTCTGGGCCGGCCCCGGCAACTAGCTGGATGTACTGCGCGGGATATTGTCGAGGTTGCCTTTGAAATAAGAGAGGATGAACTAAGGAAAAAATATCGGAAGCGTGAAGCAGGCATGGAAAAAAGGCGCAAGGCGGCCATCGCAAAGGTCAGCCTTGCAAAAATGCCGTGGGATGATGAATAAGGTAGACAGTCGCGCCTACCGTTGGTTCGTGCTCTGTGTGCCCCCACAGCGCGAGCTGTCGGTTCAGCAGATCATGAACCTAGAGGGCTTTGCAACGTTCGTTCCTGTCTCGATGGAGCATAAATTCGCCAATGAGGCGGCGCGGGCGCGGAAGGTCAAGACTCAGGTCGCGCTACCGATAATGCCGCGATATATTTTTCTCGGAATGTCGTCCGATCTAACTCCCGGATGGGCGAGGGTGTTCTGTTACACCGGCATTTTCAACAGATTCAAGCGTCGGATTGCAACTGGCGTTCTCGGAGCCAACGGCAAGCCGTGCCAGGTGCGCCATGAGCCGCTGCGAAAGTTCATGCTCAGACACTCGGCCGGCGAATTTAACGCGCCCAGTTATCACAAATTCATGCAGACCCACCGGGAATTTTCTCCGGGCGATCTAGTGATAACAGAGGATGAGCTTTTCACGGGTCGGGTGATCGATATCACGGGCAATCGGGCGCGGGTTTTCATCTCGATATTCGGTGGCGGGTATGATGCGAGCATCCCACTTGAAAAACTGGTGGCGTTGCGGTAAATTATGAGCACGGGCGACCGCTCAGACCTGCTTTTTAGGTAGGGAACGGGGCGATCCAGCCGCGATTGAATCAGCGGCGCGGCCTGGATCTATGGAAAATCAAAGCAGGGTGGCGCAGTGGCAGCGCACCGGGTTCATGTCTCGGAGGTCGAAGGTTCGAGTCCTTCCCCTGCAACCATTAATGTGGCCAGTCTGCCGGCCGGTGGCGCTTCATGTATGCTCGCAGCAGGCGCACATAGCGCACGGGTGCCGGCCTCACTCCTCGCTCGATGCGGGACAATGTGAGCGGGTCGAGGTCCATGACGGACGCAAGCTGGACCTGGGTGAGAGGCCGGCCGCTCCTGGTCAGGAGCGACAGGCGGGCGGCGCGGATCTCGGCGGGGTTCATACCTTGCCCTCGTCCCACATACGATCGAGGGCGTAATCCCAGGCGCTGCTATGGCTCTTGAAGGGCCCGGTGATAGTTCCCCAGACATAGGAGAACGGGGCCCAGTGGATCCAATAGCCGTTCTTCTCGCGGCTGACTCTGAATTCGTCGGCGTATAGTTCTGCATCGGTCATAGTCTTAGCTCCTCTCTACTCATGCACTGGCGCATGGATCACCAGCCCGGAGGGGCTGGCAACCGATGGGTCAGGCGTCGAGGTGAGACCCAAGCTTGATGCTTCCTTTGTCGCCAACGATGCCGGTTGCAATGGCGCAAGTGTCTCCAGCGCCGTTGTCGTGCGGGGTCATACAAACCTCGAAATGATCAAGGCCGGTCTCGTCGTCGTGCCACAAATAGGTGCGGATCCTACCTCCCCACGTTGCGGCATAGGTTGCAATCCCGGTTGACTTGTGGCCACGGGCTGAAGGCATGGTGCGCCGCGCGCTTGTTGGGATGGCTGCGTAGAAGTGCGACATAGTAGTTCCTCTCTCTGGTTGCTCTGGCGTAGTGCAAGGGGCCCGACATCGCCGGGCCCCTTCCAGTAGGTCAGGTCTCGGCGTTGAAGCTGCCGACATGGTTGCCGTTGGCGTCGTGGATCAGATAGCGGGTGCCAGGGTGCATTGAACGCGTCTCAATGCGGGCTGCTGCTTCGCGCAGAATGCGGGCAATCTCCTGGTCTGGGGTTCCTTCGTGAAAGGCGTCGTTGTCGGTGCGGAAGCTCAGATGAAAGGCGTTCATGGTTCGGTTCTCCTCTGGGTCAGTAGGTCAGTGGGTCAGGCGGAAGTTGCGGGCCAGCGCGAAGAATACGCGGGCTTGTGCGATGTTCGAGGCGCGGCCGGCGGCGCACCATGTCTCGTCGTGGATGCTCTTGTTCAGTCCGGTCATCGGATCGCATCCGGGGCCAGGAAAGCCGCGTCGGGCGGACCATGAGAAATAGGCGGCGCGATCCAAAAGATCGGCGTGGTGTCGATGGTTGAAGTTGGTCATATCCGGTTCTCCTCTGGGTCAGTGGGTCAGGGCTGCGGGGGTAGGTTGTCTGAATGGTCGCGATAGGGACGTGCGGCCTCGGCCTCGTCCTCGTCCTCGTCCTCGGCGTAGGCTGATTCAATGCGCTGGTTGCAGTGGTCGCAATAGAGCGCGGGGTTTTCCCAATTGACATCGATTCCGTGAACGCTCCACCCATCGGCCGGCCACGCGTGGTTGTGGCTCTGAATGGTCGAGCGGGCGATAAGCGCAAATTCGGATTTCAGACATTTGACGCAGAGCGATCCACTGTCGTCCATGATTGCATAGAGCGGATATCCTCCGGGCCATGCGTAAGGCTGACGAATCGTGCGCTTGGCGGCGGCGATCGAAATGGCGGCGTGGTTGGTCATCGGAAAAGCTCTCCCTGTGGGTTCATCTTGGTGGTCTGGCGCTCGCATCCGGGGATGACGGTCTGTTCCCCCTCGGGCGTGAGCTCGGTTTTGAAGGGCTGCTGGCCGGCAATCCAATCCTGCGCGTCTGCTTTGGTGGCAAATCGTCCCATGACAAGCACGGGGCGCTTGAGGCGCGCGCCGGTCTTGGTGTTGTGGTCACGGGTCACGATATAGCAGCCTTCTTCGGGCCGGCCGGATTCGTATGCGTGGGTGGAGCTAGGGTAAGCGTATCCTGCAATGAGTGTCATCGTCCGTGCTCCTACTCTCTGGTGATAATTGAGAACGCGGCGGCCGCCGTCGTGCTCAAGGGTGTGTCGCGTAAGGTGTCAGGGTCAGGCGGCGAACGCCTGGTAAACTTCGCGATCGTCGCGATCGTAGACTGCAGCATAGTCAACGTCGTCGCGGGTGATCAGGTCATCCGCCTCGCGCTTGGCGGCGCCGAGGGTCGTTGCAAACGAGACGTCCTGGTGAAAGCCGCCGAATGTGAAGACTATGCTGAAGGTCGATGGGTAACGGGTCATCGTCTATCCTCTCTGTGTGTGTCCCCATAAGATAAGGTCATATGCCCTAGTGGGTCAACCCTTGAAACAATACGTGATGAGGGGTCGCAATGCGCGGTGGGCTCGTCTTCGCCAGTCGCCTTGCTAACCTGATCACAGGTGGAAGCCCTCGCGAGCTGTTCTGCACAAGGGCCCACAGAAACAACTGGCATTGGATCGTCAAGGTGATCGACGCGTATTTCGTCCGACGTGGCCACAAGCCACAACACTGCGCCGCGTGCTATCGATGGGATCGGCGCCATAACGAAAGGCCGGAATGATGCCACTCAATGACAAGCAACAGCTCCAATTCAATCTGGTATGTGCTCGCATAGCCGATGGCATGAGCCTCAAGGCGGCCTGTGACTTCAGCGACGTGCCTCGACGGCAGACAATCCTGGACTGGCTGAATAAGGATGTTGGCCAAAGTCTCGTTGGGGGAGGTACTCTGTCGACCATTTACGCGCGGGCGCGGGAGGTGATGGCGGACAAGCTCGCCGACGAGGTGATGGACATCGCGAAAGACCCCGACATCTCGACAGAAGACAAGCGAATTCAGATAGATGCGTGCAAGTGGATAGCGGCGAAACAGCGTCCTCGTGTCTATGGCGACAAGTTGGCTATCGGCGGCGCCGATGATCTGCCGGCGATCCGGCAGGAGGTCCAGGAGCGCGCAGACGCCTTCACCAAGGCTATAGCCGGCATGGCGGCTCGGGGCAAAGCAGACAAGGGCGACACCAAGCACTGAGGGCATGGGCGGATAGTGTGTCCGCCAGGCTATACGGCTAAGACATTGGTATGGCAGCATATACTCCGACATCGTGGTGCGTGTCTCATACCCTATCCCATACATGAGCATGGGCGCTGGCGTTGACCTGCGGTTGGTACCGTGCTGGGCGAGGGCGAGGGCGAGGGGGGGGTAGGCCCGCCCGGGGGGGCCGCCTGTGTGTATATCTGGGGCCCCACCCACCGAGCGGTTTCATTTTCAATTTTTCAATTTTCAGAATTTGCTGGCGGGATTCCATATAGTATGGCTCCGATGGCGAGGGCGACGTATTTTGGGATACGGCTTGTGCCTTCTTCGTAAGCATTGAGGGTTCTGGGTGCGATACCGAGGGCTCTTGCGAATTCGGATCTTTTCATTTTGAGGCGTTTGCGGTGTTGGTAGATGTTTTCCGGGGTCATTTTCGTTTTCTTTGGTCGTGACAATACGTCAATTATGTCCACGTGGTGACTGACGATATGCAGAATGGGGCGAAAAAGTCAATGAAAGTCAATGGAGGCATCTATGCCGTCACATACCAAGTTTGAGCGTGCGAAGCGTGCGAGCCACGGTCCCGGCGTTTTTCGTTCTGGGTTGAATTCTCGGTTGGTTGGTGAGAACACGGGTTCTCCGGTTCCGGCGGAGAACCCTCGTCGTCTTGCTTCTTCTCCGCCCCGCAAGCGTCCTTCCAGGTCTCGGCCTGGGACGGGGTGGGGTGGTTTATGAATTCAATGGATCGCAGGCAGTTTTTGACGGCTCTTGGTGCCTCGATATATTCGGTACAGTCTCCGGCGGAAATTTTAGCGGCTCTGCCTGTTGAGGATCAGGAGCGTTGGCTATCGGATCTTGACGCTGAGACGCTGGCGTATTTGTCGACGCACTGGGCGTTTTGGTCTCGGCCTGATCAGATGATGCCTTTGGGGGCTTGGTCGATTTGGCTGCCTTTGGCGGGTCGTGGCTGGGGCAAGACGCGGGTTGGGGCTGAGACGGTACGGATGAAGGTTTACCCGTCTGGGTCGACGCCACTGAAGGCGAGGGGTGTTCGGCGGATTGCGCTGATTGCGGAGACTTCGGCTGACGCTCGGGATGTGATGGTTGAGGGTGAGAGCGGTTTGCTGGCCATTCACCCGAAGGAGACGCGGCCTGTTTACGAGCCATCGAAGCGGCGGTTGACGTGGCCGAACGGGGCGCAGGCGACTTTATTCAACGCGGTTGAGCCGGATCAGTTGCGTGGTCCGCAGCATGATTTTGCTTGGGGGGACGAGTTGGCGAAATGGCGGTATGCACAGGAGACGTTCGATCAGTTGCAGTTTGGGTTGAGGGTTGGGGAGAATCCGCAGCAGGTTCACACGACGACGCCTCGGCCGATTCCTGTTATTCGGATGCTGATCAAGCAGTCTGTGACTGATCCGTCCATTGTGGTGACGAAGGGTCGCACGCTTGACAACGCTTCCAACCTGGCGCCGCCGTTTCTGAGGAAGATCATCGAGCGGTATCAGGGGACACGTTTGGGGCGTCAGGAGCTTGATGCGGAGGTTCTGGAGGATTTGCCGGGGGCGTTGTGGTCGCGCGAGGAGATCGAGGCCAACAGGCTTCGCGAGGCGCCTGCGCTGCGAAGGATCGTGGTTGCGGTGGACCCGGCGGTGAGTAGCCGGGAGATTTCCGACGATCCGGGGACGCACGGGGTTATTGCGGCCGGGTTGGGCGAGGACGGCCGCGGGTATGTGCTTACCGATGCCTCGTTGCAGGGCACGCCGGGCGAGTGGTCCAGGCGGGTTGTTGACACCTATGACGATTTGGGGGCGGATACGGTGGTGGCCGAGATCAACCAGGGCGGGGAGATGGTCAAGTCGACTCTTCGTTCGGTGCGCACGACACTGCCGGTTGTGCTGGTTAGGGCGACGCGGGGCAAGCATGTCCGTGCGGAGCCGATCGCGGCGCTCTATGAGCAGGGGCGGATTTCCCACGTTGGGAATTTCCCTGAACTGGAAGATCAGTTGTGCCTGTTCACGAATTCGGGTTTTGAGGGTCAGGACAGCCCGGATCGGGCGGATGCTCTTGTGTGGGCGCTGAACAACCTTTTTTCCGACATCATCTACCACACCGGGCCGGAGGCGGAGCGGGAGCGGCGCCCGCGGCGGGACTACGGCGGCGGAGTTGAAGACGCGTCGGCATCATGGAAGGTGCTTTAGTAAAGCCCTTACCAACATGGCTATTCCGGATCTTACGGGATGCTGTGAGAGCCGGGCCGCGTTCCGCCTGAGCGGTATATTTCGCGGTCCATGACCCTCTCGATATGTGCCCAGCGGATTTTGACTTTTGAGGAAAAAAGGCCCATTTTTCGCAACCTCCAGGCGAGGTCCAGTATGCGGAAATGCTCATTTGGGAGGGGTCGGCTATACGCCCTGATCGCAGTGCGCAAAATCTCGTCGATGATTTTCTGATCGTTGCTTGTCATTGACTTAGAGCCCTTCCGTGGGTTGGTATTCGGGGCAGGTTCCCTAACATGGCCAATCTCCGGGGCGGGGCGGGGCTCTAACCCGGCTATTCTAATCCGCCACTTCGCCCTGTCGCTGTTTTGCCGGTCCTGTCCGGTCAAGATAGCTCATGCGCGTTCACCGTCACTCTAGTCCTTCTGGGAGCAATCTTCAATGGCAACTGCCCTGGATCTTGATAAACTGAAGACGTGGTTTGCCGACGCAGAGGATGCCTCTCACGAGTCTCGGGGCCTGTCGGAGCGCGACCGGGACTATCTCGACGGCAAGCAGTTGTCATCGGAGGAAATCGCGGAGCTGGAGAATCGCGGGCAGCCGGTTGTGGTGATGAACCAGATCCGGCGCAAGATCAACCTGATGCTCGGGCTGGAGCTTCAGCGAAGGACCGATCCGAAGGGTTTTGCGGTCCAGCCCTCGGACCAGGGCGGCGCCGACGCGATGACGGACGCTCTGAGGTTCGTGGTCGACAACACGAATTTCGACGCGATTCGCTCAAATGTGTTTGAAAACATGCTGGTCGAGGGTTTCGCCGGGGCGGAGGTGATCCATGCCGTCAGGCGGGGCAAGATCGAGGTCGCGATTAATTTCTATCCTTGGGATCGGCTGTTTTTCGATCCGCACAGCCGGAAGCGTGACTTTTCCGATGCGCGATATGTCGGCGCGGTGGTCTGGAAAGATGCCGAGGAATTCGCCAGCTCGGACGAGATCGAGGAAATGGCCGCCATATCGGCGTCCGAAAGCTCCACGTCCGAGACCTTCGACGATCGGCCGCACAACAACGCCTTTCTGTCGCGGGACCGCAAAAGGGTGCGCCTTATCCTGATGTGGTATCGCCACAAGGGTGATTGGCACTGGGCGCGGTTCATCGGCTCGAAGATCCTCGGCGGGAACAAGTCGCAATATGTCGACGAGAACGGCGATAGCGTCCGCGCCTTCGTGATGCAGTCGCTCTACGTTGACCGTGACAACAACCGATACGGCATGGTGCGGGATTTCATCTCGCCGCAGGACGAAATCAACAAACGGCGCAGTAAGGCGCTGTGGCAGTCGACGATGCGCCAGACGATGGGCGAAGAAGGGGCGGTCAAGAGCGTCACGGCGATGAAGGAGCAAATGGCCAAGGCGGACGGCCATATCGTGACCCAGCCGGACAAGAATTTCGAGATGATCCCGGCCGGCGATCAGGTCAACGCGCATTTGCAGTTGTTGCAGGAAGCCAAGTCCGAGATCGCAGATATGGGTGCCAAGGCGGTGCTGGCCGGACAGGCCGGCGAGTCGACATCCGGGCGCGCGGTGCTGGCCCGTCAGCAAGGGGGTCTGGTCGAGGTCACTTCGCATTTCGCGGCGCTGGGCCAGTTTTCGAGGAATATCCACCGGCATGTCTGGTGGATGGTCAAGCAGACCTGGACCGAGGAACGCTGGATCAGAGTTACGGATGACAAGCGCAACACCCGGTTCGTCGGCATCAATCAGCCGTTTACGGTGCGCGATCAGTTGGCAGAACTGCCCCAGGAACAGGCGCTTGCGTTTGCCAGACAAGAAGGGTTGCGGCCGGACGATCCACGACTGGCTGAAGTCGCCGGGGTTCGCAACAAGGTCGAGGAAATCGATATCGACGTGAAGATCGAGGACGTGCCGGACACGGTATCGGTGCAAGGCGAGACCTTCGATGCCCTGATCAACATGGCGGCGATCATTCCGGACGCGGCGCGGGGCGTCTTTACCGAGCTGCTGATCGAGGTCTCGCCGCTCAGAGCGGAAACCCGCGATCGGCTGATTGCTGGAATCCGCGGTCAGCAGGAGCAAGCCGCTCCGCTCGATCAGGCCGAACGCGAGGCCCAGGTTATCACCGCGGTTGCGGAATCGGTCGAAGCCGAACAGCGCGCCAAGGGTGGCGGTCAGGCTTCGTAGGGCGGATTGGTTGGAAGGTGCATTATATTTGTCCGGTTGAGCCGAAGCGTGGTCGCTCTGGCGCTTTTGGCGCGGCCGATAAAAACTCGGTCCAGTGAATCAACCCAGTTGGAGAGCACATTCCCCGCCTCGTCGGCCTGCTCTTGATTAAATTGGGTGTAGACAACGGCGTGCCGCAGACCCATCGGGCCGCTCCCGATCTCGGCTACGACAACTAAACGCCAAGCTGCGCTTTGCAAGTCCCACTCAGGCAGAACTCTCGCCCTGGCTCTGTCGCCAAGCGCCTTCTGCGCGGCCTCCAGGAACATTTCCACGAAGTGATCGATATCAGTCATGGCGCGATCATACCGCAGCCGTGCCCATCAGAACAGGCCTAAAACCCAAGAAACCTAAGAAACCTAATGAAATCAATGTCAACCGAAAAGGCCGAAAATAGGCCGACAATTCGGTTGAGTGAGAAACCCGTCGCCGGGGTTAATCGGGCGCGTCGCCGTCGCCGGGCGTAATCGGGCGTGACGTTGGCCGAAACGAAAGAGGCAACCATGAGTGATTCCGATCTTGAAGCAGAACTGAATTCCGCTGATCCGCAGGGCGAAGACCCGCCGGAAGGCGAGCCGAAAGGCGAAGCCGAGCCGGAACCCGAAGGCGAGCCGGCTGCCTTGGCTGAAAAACCCGAACCGACCGTTCCCGTTTCCGTCCTGACGGCGGAGCGTGAAGAAGGCCGCAAGCGGGCGGACTACTGGGAAGGTATCGCAAGATCCAACACCCAGCCGCCCAGCGAACAGCCGCCGGTCGATCCGGTGGATTTTCTCGCCGAGCCGGAGAAAATCGCCAGCTTCATTGACCAGAAGGTCAGGCAGGCCACCGAAGGGCTCTCGATGAGCTACGCGGTACGCCAGCACGGCAAGCAAGCCGTCGATGAAGCCCATGCCGCCCTCAAGCAGCATGGCACTAGCACGGAACAGCAGGCGCTTGCCGCGTCGGCCGATCCGTGGGGCGAGGTGGTGGATTGGCACAAGCGCCGGGAGGTCATGGCCGAGATTGGCAATGACCCGGTGGCGTGGCGTAAAGCCGAAACCGAACGCATCAAGAAGGAATTGCTCGCGCAAGCCACGGTCAGGCAGGCCAAGGGGTTGGACCCCGCGGTGTCCCTGGCCGGTGAACCCAATCTGGGGGCGCGGGACGATGACGCGGGTGAGCCAGGCGACAGTCTGACAGAACTCATCGGCGAGTAATGCCGCGATCCTCTTACCCAAGGGGTAAATCCAATGGCCGACACAGCGGGCGCAGCAGCCCTCCAAGTGCAAAAATGGGAAGCCAGGTTTTTCAAGGAGTACGTCCAGGACAACCTGTTCTCCCAGTTCATGGGAACCAGCGACAGTTCCGTCATCCAGGTTCGCCAACAGCTCGGCACCGGCAAGGGTAAAAGCATTACCTTCGCCAAGGTCGACCGGCTGACCGGCGCGGGCGTCACCGGCACTTCGACCCTCGAAGGGAACGAAGAGGCGATGGACGACCGTTCGATGGAAGTCGTCATCGACAAGATCAGGAATGCCGTTCGGGTGCCGGAAATCGAGGAGAAGAAATCCGCGATTCCGCTGCACGATGCGGCACGCTCTACGCTTCTGACCTGGGCGATGGAGGAAACCCGCGATCGGGTTATCGACCGCCTCGGCGACATCAACGGCGTGCTTTTCGCCACCTCGAATGCAACCCAAAGGGATGCGTGGCTGGTGGACAACGCCGACCGGGTGCTGTTCGGCGATCAGATTGTCAATGCAGTCTCGAACGATCATTCGGTGGCAACGACCACAGTTGAGCTCACCGATAAACTGAGCGCCGCCATCATGTCGCTGATGAAGCGGATCGCACTCTCCGCCAACCCGAAGATCAAGCCAATCACGGTCAAGGGTGGCAAGCGGTTCTACGTGATGTTCGCCGGGCCGCTGACGTTCCGCGATCTGAAGGGTGACAGCACGATCACCAACGCCCAGCGCGACGTTTCCATCCGGATGCAGAACAACAAGCTGTTCAAGGGTGGCGATATCGAATGGGACGGCATCATCGTCCATGAGGTCGATGATATCGCCTCGATCGCCGATGTGGGCGCCAGCGGCACCGTCGACGTGTCCCCGGTCTACCTGTGCGGCGCGCAGGCTCTCGGCATGGCCTGGGGCAAGCGTTGGAAAACGGTGCTTGAGACCTTCGATTACGGCGACAAAAGAGGCGTTGCCGTCGAAGCCATCTACGGGATGGAAAAGCTCGTGTTCGGCACCGGTGCCTCGGATCTCACCGATCTGAAGGATAACGGCGTCGTCACTGCCTGGCTCGCAAGCACTGCGGACGCCTGATCAGAATAATTGGCCGGGGCTGTAATGGTCCCGGCCGCATCCACATGGAAAGGGGCCCGAAATGGCTATTGTGAACCTGACCGCCACCAAGCGGTCAAACCTGTCGGTGATGGTCACCAATCAGGTCAAGGCGGCCCACGGGCTGAACGTGCTGGACTGGACGGTCGAGGTCGGCAGCGCAGACTCCGATACCAGCACCTATCTGATTGCTCATCTGCCGTCGAATTGCCGGATTTCCGGTCTCTCGTGGATCGGTTTTGACGATCTTGCTACGTCAACGTCGCCGGAACTCGATATCGGCACCTTCAACTTTGCCGATGGCACCGCAGATGATTTCAACTCGATGAACGAAGGGCTGACCCCCGCCACCGCTGCGGCAACTCTCCCGATGCTGGCGGATCTGGCAGACAACGGCCTGTATCTCTGGGAAATCGGCACCGGTCCATCGAGCGATCCCGGCGGCTTTATCGATATCAAGATCACTGTTGACGCTGCCGACATCGACGCGGCCGGCACTATCTCCGGCTCAGTCGTCTACCGGATGGAGTGAAGCATGGTCACGATCAAGTTCATCGGTGATCCCAAGAACGGCTTCCACGGGGCGAAGGTGATCAACTTCTACGGCCTGATTCTCAAGAAGGGTCAGGCCGTCAGATGTTCGGACCCGCATATCATCGCCAAGGCCGAAGGCAGCAACCACTTCAAGGTGAAGAGCGGAAAGGGCAAAGTCTATGGTCCAGACGGCGAATGACATCACGGCGGACGCTCTCCGGGATATCGGGGTGCTGGGCATCGGGCAGGACATGGAGGCGGACGATTTCGCCTATGCCAGCAAAAAGCTCGATCTGCTCTACGCGGAACTGACCCAGCCGCCGCGCGCGCTGCCGATCACCTGGACCGTCGCCGCCGTGCCGGATAGCATTGCAACAGCCCTTGCTCAAGCGTTGGCCGTCGATATCGGCCGCCCCTATGGCAAGGTGTTCGTGCGCCAGCAGCGCGAAGAGGCAATGAGCCGGCTGTTGACGCTGGTAACGTCCGACGACCGAACCGCCAAAGACCCGGAGGACGTTCGCCGCCGGGCCGCGTTCTACTGATGCCGGCACTGACCTTCGTTTCCCAGTCGTCGCGGCGCGCGGATGATCCGGGACAAAGCCCGGAGCGGCTGATCAACCTATATCCACAGCCGGGCTCGGAAAACGCCAAGGCCGGCTTTCCGCTGCGATCGGTGCTCGGGCTGACCACCTTCGCCGATCTCGGCATTACCCTGACCCGCGCCATCCATTCCGCCGACGGATCGCTGTGGGTGGCGGGCTCGGGCTCATTGTTTGAAATCACCGCCGCCGGCGTCGTGACCAACCGGGGCACGATTGACGACTCGGCGGATACCTTCATTTCGTCCAACGGAACCAAGATCACGATTTGCGCCGGGGGCACCTATTACGTTTGGGACGGCGCTACGCTGGACACTATCACCGGCGGCCGGATTACCACCGAAAGCACGGTCGCTTTCCACGCCTTCTACACGCTGCTGACCGAAAGCACGTCGGGCGAATTCGAGTGGACAACGCTGAACGACCCGAAAACGCGCGTCGGCACGCACTTCGCTACCGCGGAAAGCAACAACGACAATTTAAGCCGGGTGGTGGTGAACGGGCGCGAGGTCTGGCTGTTCGGGACTGAATCGACAGAGGTCTGGTATGCGCCGGGCGGTTCCGGCGCCAACGCCTTCAAGCGCCTGCCGGGAGCGGCGATCAATACCGGCATTCTAGCCGCCGGGCTGGCGGTGCAGATGGCCGAAAGGGTGTTTTTCATCGACGACAATGGCGTTGCCGCGCAGACTAACGGGTTGCAGATTGGGCCGATCTCGACGCCGCCGGTCGAGGCCGCGATCAGCGCCTCCACCCCAACCCACTGCTTCACCTATTCCGACGAAGGCCATGAGTTCTTCGTTATCCGGTTCTCAGACCGGCCGGCGTGGGTGTTCGATGTGAAAACCCGGCGCTGGCACGAACGCGGCTCCGGCCCGACCTGGGACGCGTGGGAGGTCATCGCCACGGCCAGGCTCAACGGCGTCTGGTATGGGGTCAACACGCTGGGCAAAATCTACTCGATGAGCCGGACCAACGACGATGCCGGGGTGGCGTTGTCGCGCATGGCCCAAAGCTCCCCGCTATATCTGGAAGGCAAGTTCTTCACGGTCTACAGGTTTGAGCTGTTGGGCGAGGTCGGCACTTCCGACATTCCTTCCGATGTGCTGCTGGACCCGGATGGAAATCCGCTAAGTGATCCGGATGGTAATCCGATCCTGGAAATCGACGGCACCGAGATCAGCATCGGGCGGGCCGTCACGGTGGCGCTCCAGGTATCCCGAGACGGCGGGCTTACCTGGGATCCGCAGATGTTCCGCTCGTTTGGAAAGGTCGGCGAATACCGCCAGCGGGCGATCTGGAACGCACTCGGCGGGTCGGAGCAAATCGCCGGGCGGGTCGTCATTACCGCGCCTACGGATGTCAACATCTATTCCAGCGCCAACGTGGATATCGCCTGATGGCCGATCCGATCACCCTGCCGACACCGCAAAGCCTGCTGATTGAAGACGGCAAGGCGCGCCAGGAACTTCTGGAGCTTTTGCAGCAGATCAAGGACGCGCTGGACGATCACGAAGCCCGGATTGTCGTGCTTGAGCCATGATCCGTGAGGCGAGGACGGACGACATTCCCGACCTGATGGCCATGTTGCAGCGGCTTCATGCCGGAACCCCGAGGGTCGGCGCGTTCGACTTGGAGGCAGTTTACTCTACTCTGCAAAGCCTTATCAGCGGCGAGAATAGCGTGGTCTTGAGATCCGAGGGCGGGCTTTTCTCCGGGCACATCCAGCCAACATGGTATTCGCCGTCATGGCTGATCGCCCTTGAAATATCGTGGTGGGCGGAGGATGGTCGATGGTTGGCCCTCCTGTCGGCCTTCGGTGCATGGGCGGCAGACCATGGCGCGAGCGAAGTGCGGATGGTCTCAACTCTCGGGCCTAAAAGCCACCGGATACGAAGGGTACTCGATCGCTACGGCTATGTGCCGCAGGAAATCGGCTACAGAAAGGTGATGTAATGGCTATTGGTGCAGCTTTAGCAGTGGGCGCGGTTGCCTCGGCCGTAATCGGCGGCAACGCGGCCAAGAAAGCGGCAGATCAGCAGGCGAAAAAAGGCAAACAAGCACTGGCCCTCCAGAGAGAAGTCTTTGATAAAGCCCAAGAAGATGCCCGGCCTTTCATCGAGGTGGGAACGCGCAGTTTGCAGGCGCTTCAGTCTGAACTCGGGCTTGGGGAGGCTCCGGAGGGGTTCGGCGGCTTCCAGGAAAGCCCCGGCTTCAAGTTCGCATTCCAGAAGGGGGTCGACGCGGTGGATGCCAGCGCGGCGGCGGGGGGCGGCCTGTTCTCCGGCTCGACGCTGCAAGATCTGACCAAATTCGGGCAGGGCTTCGCGTCACAGCAACGCGGCACGTTTCTGGACCGGCTGCAAGGTCTCGTCAACACGGGCCAGACCAGCGCTGGTCAGGCTTCGTTGACCGGGACCGCCTTCGCCAATAGAGCCACCAATACGCTTGAAGGTATTGGCAATGTGAATGCGGCCGGAACCATCGGGAGAGCCAACGCCACCATTGGCGGGATAAACAGTCTGTCCACCATTGCCGGGCAGTTTGCCGGCGGTTTCGGCGGAGGTTTCTAAATGGTACTTGACGCTCGTATCCCCCTCTTGGGCAATCCATCGGATGTGCCTGGAGCGTTCCAGCGCGGGCTGCGGTTTGCTGACGAGGCGCGGCAGTTCCAGGAGCGCCGGGAGAACGCCCCACTGAGGCGACAGGCGGCGGAGCAAGCCGTTGAACTCGGGGATCTCAAGATTGCCGCGGCCGATCGCGGACGTGAGCTGTTTGAGGCTCGCCGCGGGCTTGCCCTTATCAAGAGAGCCGAAACGCCGGAGTTGTGGGATCAAACTGCCGCCACGGTCGCGCCCGGTCTGGTCGGGCAGTTCGATCGGCGCGAGGAACTCGGCGCCGCTTTCCAGACGATGGTCGAGGCGCTTGATCCGAGCACGCCGGACAAGCCGCGCTTTTACCCGGGCAAGAATGGAGAGGTCAACCAGATTCTCCCGGACCCGAATGATCCGGGCGGATTCACCTTCAAGAACATCATCCCTGCGAAGGATCCGGCGCCGAAAGAGATCAAGCCGAGCCGGATGGATCAGGAGGTGGCGGGTCTAGTGGCGAGTGGCGTTCCGTTGCAGATGGCACAGGGCATCGCCGCTGGGCGGTTCAAGGTAGTCGGCGATCCCGCGAGGATTGTCGATGTTTCAACGGGAGAGATCGTCGGCGATGCTCCGCCTGATCTGGCGAGCGCCGGGCCGGGCATAGCCCGGGAAGACACGCTGTTTGCACAGGCGCCAAGTGCCACCGGCTTGTATTCGAGCCTTTTGTCCTTGTTTGCGGATGTTCCAGGGCAGCTTCCGGGCGTGGTGGGCGAGTTTTTCGTCAACGAAAAGGTGGTCAAGGCACGGCAGGACTTCGCCACGTCGACGCAATCCATGCTTCAGGCGTTCGTCGTCAACTCGAAATTCCCGGTCGCGGAGGTCAACCGGATCAAGGACGAAATCGGCGCCGTGGCGGGAGCATTCACGTCGGCCAACGCCATGGAGATCAGACTTCGCTCGCTGGAGAGTTCTTTGTTACGCAACGCAACGGTCCAGGAACAGACTGCGAGCGACCCGAGGCTTCCGTCCAAGGAAAGGGCTGGAGCGGCCGCAAATGCTCGCGCCATGCGTCAGTTCATCAACTTAATCGGTGTCCCTCGGGAAGAGGAAATCGAGGATCTGCGCGATCCTGGACCTGTCGGTGACGCCCAGGCCGCAGAGCCGCAGGAACCGCCGCCGCAGAGCGCGGTGAATGACGGAGTGACACCGAATCAGTGGCAGTTGATGACGCCCGAAGAGCGTGCATTATGGCAGAACTGAGCCTTGCAAAGCGCCGGGCCATTGCCCTGTCCAATGCCCGTGCGCTGGAGGCCGCCGCAACCATTGAAGAGCGCCCGGAAACGGGGCCGCGACTGCCGTTCGATCCCGGACCATCCGGCACGAGTTTCGGGTTGCAGCCCCCACCGACCCCACGGCCGTCGTTGCCGGCGATCGCGGGGCGCCAGTTGGCGACGGGCTTCGGCGCTCCAATGGATTTGGCCGCTGCGGCCGATAACGCCCTGTTCGGGACAGAGATAGACAGGCCGTTGTTCGGCAGCGAGCGTATTGCCGACATCATGGGCAACATCGCTCCGGTGGCGCCGCGCGGCTTTCGGCCTGAAGGCACAGCCGAGGCTGTTGTGTCCGGGGCGGCGCTTGCGGGCGGGACATTGCCGGGCCTCGGCTTGGCGGCAAAGGGTCTATCTAAGTTCGGCGGGCCCATCGGCCGTGCCGTGGACAAGTTTATTATCAAGCCATTCAAGGAAGCGCCAGTCAAATCAACGGCACTTGAGTTGGCGGCCGGGTCCGGTGCGGAGGTCGCGGGCGAGGAAGCGGCAAAAAGAGCCCGTGCTGAAGGTCGGAACGAGGACGCGGCGCGGGCCGTGGCGGCGCTGTTCGGCGGCTTTGGGGTGGCAGTGGTGCCGACGGCCACGCGCACAGCACTCAGGGCCGGTGCGAGCGCCGCAAAGCTCGGTGGCCGTGTCGCGCTCAAAGTGGGCGAAAAACTACCCCTCTCCGGTTTCGTGATCGGAGTTGGTCGATCGGTTCGTGCTCGCGCCATGCGACTCAGGGCCGGCCCTCGCGTCCGGGCTTCGGATCGGCTGCGCGATGTGTCCGGCGAACCGGATGCAATAGCGGCGCGGGTGACGCCGGAGGGCGGCATTGCCGGGCAAAGCCAAGCGGTCGAGTCGGGCGATCCCGGCCTGATGGCCATTGAGCGGTCCATTCTGGACGCTGACGCCAAGCTGCGCTTCGCGGCCAGTGAGCGGACGCGAGCCGGTGCGGATGCACTCAGGGAGTCCCTCCGCGCGCCTGCGCAGGGTGCCACGGCGGCGGAAACAAGGTCATTCATCGGGCAACAGCGCGCCTACCTGGATTCTCTGCTCGATCAGCGCGTTTTACAGGCCCAGGAGTTGGCGACACAACGGGTGGCGGCGCTTGGCCCGAATGCGTCTGAAGAGGCTACATCGCGCATTGTCAGGGAAGAAATTCAGTCGGCGCTCGATGCGGTGCGCAAGACGGAAGAGCGGTTTTGGCTCGCGGTGCCTGATAACGTGCTGGTGAGAACGACCAAGACCAAGAAAATGTTCGAGTTTGAACTGAAAAAACTGACCGATGTAAATCCCGAGAATATGCCGGCCAAGGCCAGGTTTTTCCTGAAAGAGCGCAAGCCTCCCAAGCCCGGGAAAAAGCCGGTCGGTTTCGGCGATGAGGTATCGGTCAAGCGAATGCGCAGCTTGATGAGCGATTTGCGAGAAGAAGCACGAGAATTGCGCGCGGCCAAAAAGGGGGCAAACAGAGCTCGTATCGCGGATGAAATCGCCGAGGCTATTTCTGAGGATCTTCAGGCGATCCGCATCGGTGGCACCTTCGACGATGCTCAGGATGCGTTCGAGACTGGGCGTGATCTTGATCAGTTCTTTGCCCGGTTTGCAGAGCTAGAGACGCAGGTCTCTGGGTTCCCCAAGAAGCCGGTCACTCGGCAGATCATTGGGCGCGGCGGCATCGATCCTGAAAGTGTGATCGCGGGAGAGTTGCGCGCAGCCGGCATTACCTCGCGGACCCATCCGGGGTTGTTCCGCAAGGGTGGGCTTAGGGACGTTGACAACATTCCGTTCGATGAGATCGAGGATGCATTCGACCGTGGTCTGGCCCGCGACGGTGAGTTTGCCGACCGGCAAGGCGTCCTCGACGAATTGGTAAGGGAGTCCGGCGGTCAACGAAGCCTGAACGCGGAACAGCAAGTTCTGGTTTCCGAGTTTGACGAGCTGCAACGCCAATTGCCCGAAATGGAGCAACTGCGCGCCGATATCGGGCCGGAGCGCACACCGGAGCCGTTCCCCGGCGACTTTGGGGATGTTGAGGTCGCCGAACCCCTTCAAAGGGCTATCGCCTACACCCGCGATGTGAAGGCAAAATTCTTCAAGCAGGGCACTGTCGGGACGCTTCTCGGCAAAACCCGCCAGGGCGGCGAGGCGGTGCCGACCGATCTGACGCTGGGCAGAACCATCGACAAGCGGGGGCTCCCGGCCAAGGTCTCGTTGGGTGAAATCAGGGCGGCGCTGGAGGCGGGTGAGAGCGCACGGGCTGGTCAGGGGTTGCCACCGGGGCCGCAGCGATCAAACGAAGCCATGCAGGATTTCCTGCGCGGCCGGTTCGAGGAATTCACCTCTCCGCGCGGCGAGTTCAAGCCGGATAAGGCGACTGATTTCGTGCGCCGAAATGGCGATCTGTTGGATGGGTTCCCGGAATTAAAACGGGCAATGCTGGAGTCGGCAGAGGCCGGACAGCTTTTGGGCGACGTGAGGGCAACGGTCAAGGGTATCAAGAAAGATGTCAGCCAGAGCACCGTATCTAGGTTCGCGGCAGCGGATGCCGGACAGGAATTTGCCGTCGTCTTCAAAAGTCCAGACTCCCGCGCAGCGGCAAGAACGCTTGCAAGAGAAGCTGCAAAAGACCCCACGGGTCGCGCCACTCTCGGTCTTAAAGCTGCTGCTATTGATTACCTAGAGCGGACAGCTTCCCGTAGCGGCGCTCTGAGCGGAAAGGCATTGCGGGCCGCGGTGCAGGACAAGAACACGCGGGGCGCGCTGGGCGAAGTCCTCTCCCCCGACGATCTTCGCCATATAGGGCGCGTCATCAAGTCGCTTGAGAACGCCGAGACGGCGGCGGGCAACCTGCCCAAAGTCGGCGGGGTGCTGAACGATCCGGTCAACAGGATCATTGACAGAATTGCACGAATACTTGCCGCGGGCCAGGGAACCCGCATAGCGCAATTTTTTGGCAGAGGTAACATACAAGTGCCGGGAATGCTCTCGGAAGACGCTAAACTTCTGGTGAAGGGCCTGACCAACGACTCGGCGAGGGCCATGATCGTGGAGGCGATGCAGCCGACGCCCGAAGGCCGGGAGTTGTTTAAGGCGCTGCTGATGCCTTTTGACACTCCCGCCCGTGCCGCCAAAGTAGAGCGGGCCCTGACCCCGTTTCTTGGCCCGGCCCTTGGCGCCCAGGCCGGCCAGACGGTGGCAGGAGAGCGGGAAGGGCCGGGCGCTCCTCACACAAGTTCTATTCCGCTCGGAAAGCCCTCCGAGGGCGGCCCGCGCGGCGCGCTGGAAGGGGACCTCAACATCGGCAAGCTAGGGGCCTCCCAGCCGCTCCCTCCGCTGGCGGAGAGGGTCGTTCAGGTCACCACGTCACAAGACCGGAATCTCTCGCCGGTCGTGCTGGCGCGGTCCTTCGTCGGCGCCGGCGAGAAAAAAGAGGCGGCCATCCTCAGCGCCTTCCTCCGGCAGATGACCGGGAGCAGCATCGACCCGCTGCAAACCCCGTGGTCCGCCGCGTTCATCAACGCCACCCTGAAGGCGGGAGGCATAGAGGGCACCGGCTCGCCGGCGGTGCGATCGTTCCTCAAGTTCGGCACTCCGGCCAAGAAGCCGAGGATCGGCGACATCGCGGTGTTCTCGGACGGAAATGCGTCTGCGCGGGCGCCGAATGTCAATCTGGCTTTCGAGGGCCTTCTGGAGCGCGGCTTTTCGGAAATTGAAGCCGCAGGCATCGTTGGCAATTTCATGCAGGAAAGCATGAGAGACGGGGATATACGGCCAACTATTTCCGGCGACAATGGAAATGCCTTCGGGATTGCCCAATGGAATGGGTCTCGCATGAGGGATTTGCTTGCATGGGCTGAATCGCAAGGGAAAGACCCGCGTGAAATTAACACGCAACTGGACTTTTTTGTCCACGAATTGGGCTCCACCGAAAAAAGGGCCAGGAAATCCCTTGGCAGTGCGAAGACGATAGAAGAGGCGACCTTGGCGTTGTCAAAAGACTTCTTTCGCGCCGGCGACCCGAGAAATGGCAACAGGCTTAGGAATGCACTTGGTCTTTCCGGCGGCCAGGGCCATGTAGGGTTTTTCATGGGCGAGGTTCGCAAGAACGGCCAGACCTTCGTGCGTGTTCTCGGCGGCGACCAGAACAATGCCGTGAATGAGCAACTTTTCCTGAAAAGCCGCCTGCTCGCATATCGCAGGCCGCCTAAACTGACGCCTGGGGGATAGAACCGTGCCAACAACCTACTGGGCCTTCCCGACACAGACCTTCACCGCATGGGACGCCAACGGCGATCCGGTTGCCGGTGCCAAGGCGAGCATATTCGAGGCCGGAACATCGACACCGTTGGTCGTCTACACCGATACGGCGCTGGCCACACCGCACGCCGTGCCGATGGTGGCGGACGGAAACGGTGTGTTCGCGCCGATCTACATTTCCGGCCCGGACGAGATCAAGATCGACGTAACGGACGCGAGCGATGTGCAGCTCCCCGGCTACCCGGTCGACAACATCACCGGCACCCCGATAGGTGGACTGGCAGCCTCCGCTATCGTGTTCGCGCCAACCTCGACCCTTGCCGCCGTGGAAGTTCAAACGGCGATCGAGAGTCTCGACACGCTCACCCAACGCACCAAAAACCGGATGATCGAGGCGGAAACAGCGGGGTCCAGCGACGCCTACACATTGGACGCCGTGGGCACCATCACCGCCTATGCGGACGGCGATATCTTCGTTCTCCGGGCGAACAGGGACAACACCGGAGCGGTGACCCTTAATGTCGATAGCGTCGCGGCGAAGAACTGGAAGCGCCACGACGGCACGACTTATGTCGCCTACACCGCGAGTGAAATCAGGGACGGCAACCACTACTGGGTTGAATACGACAGCACGGCCGATGAATTCCGCACCATCTTCGAGATGCGGCGGCCGGCGACCCAGGCCGAGGCCGAGGCCGGAACGGCGATTGCTGTGGCGATGGATGCGCTTAGGGTCAAGCAGGCGATCCTCGCACTCGATCCGGCGCATTTAACTCGCGGCACGCCGATCGCCACGACAAGCGGCACGGAGCACGACTTCACCTCACTCGCTGCCGGGATCAATCGAATTACCGTCATTCTGGACGGCGTGAACCTAAGCGGGACCGACGATTTGCTGATCCAGTTGGGCGACGCCGGCGGGTTCGAGGCAACAAGTTATGACTCCGAAATCAGCGAGGGCACTACCGGTGAGAGCCGAGGCGATGGGTTCCAAATCACGAAATCCGTAGGCGCTTCCGATCTTCTCAGCGGCATTATTACGCTTGTTCGGATCAATGCCAACGACTGGATTTCCGCCGGCAATACCGGCGAGGACAGTGGAAACACAAACGTTAAGGTCTCGGCAGGCAGAAAAACCCTGTCGGCCGAATTGACCGATATTCGGCTAACCCCAACCGGCAGCGACACTTTCGACGCTGGTTCAGTCAACATCTTCACCGAATAAGGGAGAGCCGGGATGTCGTTCCTAGCGATTATGAAGGCCACGCCTGATGGCAGGATTGCCAAGTATCGAGGCTTTCTGGACGAGGCCGCGGCTGACGCGCATGTGGCGGCGTTCACCGACAAATATCCGGATGCGTTCACTGCGCCGCAGCCGTCCGCGCCGTTCTCGCACTGGCTGGTTGCCATGGCTGCCAAGACATTGGTGATTGACCCGCCGCCGCCGCTCCCGACTCCAGAGCCGGCCGCCACAGGCGCACAGATGATCTATGAGGCCGAGGGCCGCGGCAAGCTGCAAACGCTTCTGACGGCGCTTTCTGAGCCCGAGAAGGCCAAGCTCTACGCTCGGCGCCGGATCGTTGCCGGCGATGATATCGCGGAGGCGCTACGCACCCGTCTCGGCGTTACTACAGATGCGATGGCGGCTTTCGTTGCCGCAGCCGCGAGTCGCACCGAAACCTGATCCCACTCAACCACAAGCATGGAGAAACATCATGGCTACCGGCGATTTCGTAGTCTTTGAAGAAGCCAAAGCGTACATGATCGATGGGGGCTGGGAGGCCGCCGATGTCATGAAGTGTGCGATTCTCGACAACAGCCAAACCCCCGTTGCGGCCACTGCCACTCCGAACCTCTCTGACTTTACCGAGGTCGGCACGGGGGGCACTTACCCGGCGGGTGGTTTTACTCTCGACGATCTTGGTACTTCAGTCACCGAAGCCGCTGGCGTGATGAAGTACGACAGCTCGCTCAACCCGACATTTGCGGCAGACGTCGGCAATGACACCGATGCCTTTTGGGGCCTGGTATACAATTCCAGCCAGTCGAACATCGCTCTCGGCTTCGTCGATCTAGGCGGTCCGGTGGATATGCAGGCGGGCTCGTTGACAATCACATGGAACGCCAGCGGCCTGTTTACGATCACCTGAAAAGAGGCCCCCGATGAGCACATTTTCAGTTCAGGATAGCGAAACCCTGCAAATGGCGCTCGCCGATGCCTCTGGCGGCGATCGGATCGAGCTTCTCGCAGGGGATTATGGATCACTCCGTTTCGCAGGGGTGGCGTTTGCCTCGGATGTGACCATCGTCTCGGCGAACCCGGCGAATCCGGCCATCGTCAGTGGTATATACGTCCGCGACTCCCGTCATATTGTCTTCGATGGCATTCATTTCGATTATACCGCATCGGCGGGCGCCCAGCGTTTTGACAGACCTTTCGCTATAACCAGATCGAGCTTTATCACAATCCGCAATTCAAACTTCGACGGCTCTGGGGATTATGGAATCGGCTTCGGGCTGGATGTGGACAATTCAGATAATATCGTTGTAGAGAACAACGAGCTTTTCAATTTCTGGAAAGCAGTTCGCATGATGGAGTGCACCAACATCGTGGTGAGCTTCAATGATGTGCACTCGATCAACGGCGATATTTTCAACTTTGTCTCCGTCGATGGGGTGCTCATCGAGGGTAACTGGCTTCGCGACTTCAAAATTGATCCCACCAGCGGCAATCACGCCGACATGATCCAGTTCTGGACGGTGTTGGACCAGATGACCTCGAAGAACGTGATCATCCGCGGCAACTTCCTTGACGCCGGCACCGGGGACCAGACGCAATCGATCTTCATGGGCAATAGTGGAACAAAGAACGCGAGTTTTGAAGAGTATGCCTATCGGAATATCCTGATCGAGCACAACGTCGTTTACAATGACCATCTCCACGGCATCTCGGTAGGCGCAGCCGACGGGCTGACGATCCGCAACAACACCCTCCTGCATGATCGCCACGCGAATTCTTTTCTCGGCTGGCCGCCGGAAATCAATATGAACGATTCGTCGATAAATGTGATCATCAGTAAAAATATCACCAAAGACGTTTGGAACTGGGATCAGATGAAAAACCATCCCGGCTGGGTGGTCGAGAATAATCTTCTTTTGCAGTATGATCCGACCGGTGAGAACTACTATAGTGACCTGTTCGTCAACGCGCTTGCTGTTGACGCTACCCTTGCCGACCTACGGGCGCTGCCGGGCGGGGTGATCGAGATGGATGGCGCCGGTGCCGAGATGACCCGAGCCGACATTCCTATGGTGGTTGGCCCTCATGTTGGAGACCTTGACCCAGTGCCTGACCCGGCGCCAGATCCCGATCCCGTGCCGGACCCGGACCCCGTGCCCGACCCCGTGCCGCCCGGCATCAGTCCGGAGGTTCAGGCCGCTCTTGATGGGCTGCAACTCCAGATCGCCCTCAACTCGGCAGGTATCGCAGCGAATACGTCGGGCCTCAGTTCAACCGCTGCGGCTATCGCGGAATTGCAAAGCCGATTGAATGCCCTTGAGACCAAGGCAAACGAAGTCGCCGCGTCCATTGCAATACTGGGTTCGCGGATCAGGGACGTTGAAGGCAAGCTGGACACCGTGGCCACTGCGTGGGGAGAAAACTAAAATGGCGCTTATTGACCTCATGAGGCGAGCAAGCGCCGCGGTCGATGCCTCGGGAGAATTCAAGGGCGTCATCAGCGAAAACATCATGACCGATTATTTTACAGGTGAAAAGGTTATCCTGATCGGCGCAGAGACGGTGCTTGATGAAACAACCCGGTTGTCAGAAGAAATCTTCGTCATGATCAAGGAGAGCGAGGCGACCGAGGTGTCGATTGATACGCGAGTAGCCAACACACTGACGAAGTTCGCCGCAAGAACGAGGTAAGTCATGGCCCTCGCGCTCGGTGCAACTGCCACCCTCAAGACGACATCGACTGATCCTACTACAACTTTAACGTCGAATACAATAACGCCGACCAGCTCCAGCGACAATATCATTGTCGCTATCTGGTCTGTAGTCCGCGAAGACAGTGGTGCCGATCTTTCAGGCAATATAACTAGTATCAAATACGACGGTAACTCAATGACCGTCGCGGTTGTTGTAGACCACTCGAATGGACGACACTCTCAAGCAATTGCATGGATCAAGGCGCAAGGCGGCACCAACAAGACGGTAATCGCCATTGCTGCGAATGATCTTCGTGCCCATTCGCTTGATGTATTCGAGATTACCGGCGTTGATCAGACGACCCCGGTTCCGGGCACCAACACCGGGGAAAATGAGGTATCAGGCCCAACAACTATTGGCCTTATTACCGGGGCCGCCAATGCTTTCCTTGTCGGTGGCGTTGCTACCAAAGGCAACGGCACCACAGTTGAAGTTGATAGCGGCGTTGAGATCAAGATTGGGGAAACGGGAGCCGCATCCAATCATGATCTTAAGTATGGCAGCGCGTATAAACTGAAGGTGTCGGCCGGCGCCGAGACCATAACTTTCGATCACGGCTCCAACAGAAACGTCTTTGCTGTTATTGAAGTCAAGGTTGCCGCCGCCGGCGATACCGAAATAAGCGCCACCACCGATGCGCTCGTGCTGGCCGAGTTTGCCGCCACGGTTTCTCCTATTAGCGCGAGCACGGACGCATTGGTCCTGGCCGAGTTTGCCGCTACGGTGGCGAATGATGTGGACGTTTTAGCCTCGACCGACGCGCTCGTCGTGGCGACATTCCAGGCGACCATCGACGCCGGCGATGTTAACATAAGCGCGACCACCGACGCGCTGATCATTGCCGAGTTTGCCGCCACGGTGGCAAACGATGTGAACGTCACTGCCTCGACTGACGCGCTGATTATTGCCGAATTTGCCGCCACGGTGGCGAATGATGTCAATATTACAGCCACCACGGACGCGCTGATTATTGCCGAGTTTGCCGCCACGGTGGCGAATGATGTGGACGTTTTAGCCTCGACCGATGCGCTCGTCGTGGCGACATTCCAGGCGACCATAGCGGTAGGCGTCAATATTCTAGCCACTACCGACGCGCTGATCATTGCCGAGTTTGCCGCCACAATTACGCTGGATGTGACCGTCAACGCGAGCACTGACGCGCTGATCATCGCCGAGTTTGCTGCTTCCGTTGCAAATGACGTGAACGTCACTGCCTCGACCGACGCGCTGATCATTGCCGAGTTTGCCGCCACGGTGGCAAACGATGTGAATGTTGCGGCGAGCACGGACGCCTTGGTCCTGGCCGAGTTTGCCGCGACTATCACGTTTGACGTGGACGTTTTAGCCTCGACTGACGCGCTGGTCCTGGCGACCTTCCAGGCAATCATAGGGATCGGCGATACCGAAATAAGCGCGACCACTGACGCGCTGATCCTCGCGGAGTTTGCCGCTACGGTGGCGAATGATGTGAATGTGGGGGCGAGCACGGATGCGCTTGTGCTGGCCGAGTTTGCCGCCTCGATCCTAAATGATCCAAGTTCAGTAGACTGCTTCCGCACCGCAATCGCGGGCGGCCCATTTGCTCGCACCAACTCGCGTGCGACTTGCCAACGAACCGCGGTGTGGAAATGACAATCATACTCGTTGAGAATGAAGACAAGACCATTGCGGTCGACGTGGACAATCCCGATGGCACCGCAAAGGACATCACCGGCGGCACGCTTACCGCCGTTGTTCGCTCGCCGTCCGGAGTCAACAAGACCCTGACCGTCGTGATCGCCAGTGCAATCGCCGGCACAGTCACGATCACGATACCCAAGGATACAATCAACGTGCCGGGAAGCTGGTTCGGCCAATGCGATCTGGTAATCGGCACAGGTAAAACGACGATCTGGCAAGAAGTCATTCTCGCCAGGCAGTCCATCATCTGAAAAACGGGAGTCCCCGCAATGGCAAAAGTCAATGATCTTACCGTCTACCCCCTAACTACGCCACTGCTGGCTGATCGGTTCAATTTCATCACGGCCGCCACGCCAGAGAAATACCGTCAGGGTTCCCTCACTGCGCTGAAAACGCTTCTCGGTATAACGTACGATACTCGCGCGCTATTGGCCGCTGCAACCGTCGATGCTGGTGTGAACATTGTTGGCACGGGAGGCTTTGCCACGGTAGGCGACGGCGGCGCGTCGACCTACAAGCGAGTCGGCTCCGAGCCCTCGCACGCCCTCAAGGTCCAGTCGGTTGGTGATGTTTGGTGGGAAATTGTGCCGAACAGTGGTACGGGCGGAGTTTCGTTCCCGGCGTGTGGGGGTGTTGAGGGCGATGTTGTCGGCAACGGTGCAGCCAACGTAGCTGCCTTCAATAATTTCATCGGCTACGCGCAAACGTTCAGCTTCGGAAACGCCAATCAGACAACTGCGCCCGTCCTGTTTATCCCGAGGGGCCACTACCACTTCAACGACCATTTGAACGTGAAGGCGAGCTGCCACATCATTGGCGAAAGCGGCTTTGGAATTATCGCGGCCGGCGGAACACATTTGGAGTTTGTGGCAGAGAAACATGGCTTCATTTTTCACCGCGAAGACACCATCGACCTTACATCGCAAACCGGTGATTTCCACTCTCGTGGCTCCACCATCCAACGCTTATACATGATCGGCGGCGGCAATACCGGCGCCGTCGGGAGTGGTATTTGGATGCGGACGCCGATAGCGGCCAAGGATGTTCAAATTGTTGGGTTCGCCGAACACGGGATCAAGGTTGAGGCTTCGGTTGGTGGTGGGCCGTCTACGCTGGGAAACGCGAATCTGTGGCGGCTGGAGAATGTGCTCGCTGCATCAAACGGGGGTAACGGGCTTTTTGTTGAGCTTCCCGATGCAAACGTCGGCCTTGTTATGGGCGGTGATTTTCACGACAACGCCCGCTGGGGCGTTTATGCCAGTGAGGCTTTCGGGAGTACCTATATTGGCGTCCATACGTCAGGAAACGGCCATTCGGGCAGGGGCGGTAATCCGGCTCTCTCGTCTTCTTTCGTCCACTTCGGGGGCCGGAGGTATTCCGCAAATGTGGGCGCCAGTGAGCAAGATCTTGTCGATACAGAGCCCGGAACTGATGAAACAGTCTGGATCGACACGAACGGCGGTGGCTCGACCGCCCAGATTCCGACGTGGGTGGTTGATCAGGACGCGGGCATCTATTTTCACGGCGGCTCTTTTCGGACTGAAGGCGCGTCAAATCAGAGCCTCTTCCTCGGATGCTACCGAGAGACCAACCACGGAGTCGCACAGATTCTCGATCCAGCAATAGCAATCGGCGGCTTGATGTCCGGAATACGCGGGACCGGATTACAGATCAACAACCAAAAGTTTATCGGCAACGTTGCGTTCCCTAACCATGAAACTAATTTTGAGACCACTGTTCGGGATATTACCCTTGATGTAAATCCTCAAGCCAACAAAATTCTGCGCGTCACCACAGAGGGCGACACCTCCCAGCAGTTTAGTTTCCTTCAGTGGGACGAGACCGACAAAGTCTACCACATCTGCCGACACGGCACCGCTGATTCAGCGATCCGCATCACAACGGACCTGAGCACGGGGATAACGGCTGGACGATCGGCGGCCCTGGCTGGCGGAGACATTATTTTTGGGCATGGCCTCTTTGTCGGCGATACCAAAGCCAACGCGCGTCAAATAACCAATGCTACCGTTGTGCCCGCGTCATTGGTACGTGGGCGGGGGGATATTGTCTGGAACCGGAATATGACAGTGGGCGATCCAATGGGCTGGGTGTGCACAGTGGCCGGCACGCCCGGCACCTGGGTCGAGATTCGAGGGGTTGCCAACCAGACCTCCGACGCAGACCAGGCGGCGTTGACTGACTCGACGGGCGGCACCGGGGATGGAACGCTCTCGGCAATCACGGCAGGGGGCACTGGCCAAGCGGCGGGTGGTTGGGATACTGCGGCAAACCGGGATTTAGCCATTGGGATTATCGAGGATAACTTCACAGAGCTTCACCTGCTGCTTGATCAAGTCCGCACTACCCTTGTTACCAACGGCATGATGAAGGGCAGCGCGTGATGGCTGTCAAGGCCATTACCGATACCGCCGACGTGGTGGCCGGGGTGGTCGTTATCGGCGCGCTCGCCAAATGGTTGCCACCGATCGCCGCGTTCCTGTCAGTCGTCTGGCTGGCGATTCGTATAGGTGAGTGGGCGCGCGTGGCGATCTGGAATCGTCCCCCGAGAACCTAGACCCCACAGGAGGCCATGATGATCCGCTGGACCCTTACCCTGTTCGCTGCCCTCATCGCGCTCCACGACGCTCCTGTGGCCGCTCAGGGCAATTGCGGCAATCACGCAAGCATGATGGCGCAACTTGACAGATTTTACGGCGAAGACCGCCTCGGTGTCGGGCTGACCGGGCCAGATTCAGCCGTTGAAGTCTGGACATCTCAGGAAACCGGAACCTGGACCATCCTTGAAGTTTTCCCAAACGGCGCGGCCTGCGTGAGAGCCTCGGGCAAAGAATGGCATAACGACCCGCCCGCGGCACCTGGAGACCCGGCGTGAACCTCAACCTGGCAGAAGGACAAGTTTCATGAAACACAAAGCCAAAATGCTCGGGCAAGTTCGATCTGTCCTAATCGCCCTCGGTGGCTTCGCTGTCGGTTCCGGCATCGTTGACGAAAGCGTCATGTTGCAGATCGTCGGCGGAGCCGTAGCCCTGCTTGGGGCGGTTTGGTCGTGGCGCGACCCAGCCAAGAAGATTGGTGAGGGAGATTTCGGATGAAACTTCTTCTGCTGCTAGGTGTTGCTGGCCTCGCCCTTGGTGGCTGCGCGTCTGACGGGTCGAATTTCTCCGGTTCGCCGCATGGGTATAGTGGCAGCATAAACAACGTCTGGACCGATATTTACGCGGTGCCGACGATTATCCAGCCCGGCGAGACCGCGCTACACAGTGTTTATGGGCCTGGCGGTGAGATGCGTGATATGCCGTCCACGTTCGAGGCCGACGCGGCGGGGAATGTGCGCGCAACCGGCGTTGCCGCTTACCTGATGGCTTTGGCCGGTCTCTGCGCCAGGGCGCCAGATGCGGAGGTATGCGGCAACCGGGACGCTCCATAATGGAACGGCTCCATCATGAAGAACGGTTGCGCCGCCTTGAAGCGGTAATCGAGCACGGCGGCAACAAATCCGCCGCCGCGCTTTATCTTGGAATGAGTCCAGACACGATGAGGGCCGGCTTCACAGGGATGTTGTTGCCTGAATTGATCGCTGAACGCGATAGAATATTGGCTGAATTCTCGGCTCACGAAGATCCGCCCGCCAATCTGGATATTGTTGAACGCCTGCTCAAAACCGGGGTCACGCTTGATCAACTGTGTGTCCGGTCGAATGCCACGCCCGGGCAAGTGCTTGATGAACTCGATCAGCTCACCGCGCGCGGCCTCAACGTCATCCGCACGGGCGATCTGTTTCGCATCGAGAAGGGAATGCCGGTCGGCAATGTCGGGGAATTTATTTCTTTCCAGACAGACGATCGGAATCGGATCAAATTCGGCCTGTCATCCGATAAGCACACAGGATCAAAATATCACCGCCTGGACGTAATGGAATCTCTCTATGCGTGGTTTGCCGACGAGGGCGTGACAGCCGTATTAGACTCAGGAAATTACATTGAGGGCGAAAGCCGATTCAACAAATATGACATTAACGTGCATGGGCTGGAGGCACAGGCGCAGAACCTGGTCGCCACACTCCCCCAAATCCCCGGACTGACAACCTACGCCGTGAGCGGAGACGACCATGAAGGCTGGTATGCCCAGCGTGAAGGTCTGGACATCGGCCGCTATGTCGAGTCCGCTTTCCGCTCCAACGGGCGAGAGGATTGGGTCAACCTCGGCTACATGGAGGCATATGTCGAAATCGTGAACGGCGAGACCGGCGTGGTCTCCAAGGTGCTGGTTATGCACCCCGGTGGCGGATCGGCCTATGCTACCAGTTACCGCCCGCAGAAGATCGTCGAGGGCTTTGAAGGCGGGGAGAAGCCGGCCGCTTTGCTCATAGGTCACTATCACAAATTGTCCGTGAACCTGATCCGGAATGTGTGGGCCGTTCAATGTGGCTGTGCCCAAGACCAAACGCCGTTCATGCGCAAGAAGGGCATTGACGCACACATTGGCGGCGTGGTGGCCGAGTTTGAGCAAGATCCGGAAACCGGCGCCCTTGTATCCTGCAAGACTGAGATCAGGCGGTTTTTCAACCAAGGCTACTACAACCACCGCTGGACCCCTCACCAGGAGCCGGTGTTGCCGCGGCGGACGGCGAATCGAGCGGATTAAAATTCCGTAATTCCACCCGGATAATTATCGCGAGGTCATACTGTAGACTGAGGCGCTCGTCCTGTAGTCAGCCCCCGGTATGGCGGTCCCT
>SDBT01001788.1_pt1 | contig 38377 bp, 35 predicted proteins | sample 2277101 | NCBI WGS metagenome assembly SDBT01 (sample SAMN10404973, study PRJNA504765) | marine sediment metagenome | isolation source: marine sediment core GS10_PC15, 103 cmbsf | place: Arctic Ocean: Southern Knipovich Ridge | collected 2010 | reverse complement strand
TATTAGATAATTAATTATAAATAACTTAATAATAAAAGTTGATTTTTATTTATTAATTGTTAAAGAATATTTTAATTTTAAGTCAAAATAGGTATTGTAATTTTATTAATTGTAGTTCAAAATAAATAATTTAAAAAAAGGAAGTTATAATTATGTCAGTAGCAGGTTTGCAAACATTAGCTGGTTTAGCTTTAGTTAGAGAAAATCCAAAAATAGAGCTCCATAAAGGTTGTAGAGAATATAAGCAGTTACCACCAGAACAAAAAGAAAGAATTGATAAAATTCAAAATTTAAGCAATATTTTATCTTTACCTAGAGAAGATCTTGATTTAGCAGCAAATCTTTCGCGCTTGCCACATCCATGTATTAGTTTATTATCAACTATTAAACTAATTGATGATGATTATTTAACTAATAGAAGTATTTCTTTAGCTGCTAAAGAAGGTGATATTGATTTAATTAAATATTATCTTTTTACAAAGTATCCAAATAAAACACCAAATCTTTTAAATAAAGCAGATGAAAATGGCAAAACTCCGCTTGCTTGGGCCGCTAAGAAAGGGCACAGAGCAATAGTTAGATTATTAATAGATAGAGGTGCAACAATAGATCAGGCAGACGATTTGGGTTCTACTCCTCTTGTTTGGGCTACTTGGAGTGGTGATAAAGCAACAGTTAGATTGTTATTAGATAGAGGAGCAGCAATAGATTTTGTAGATAATATTGGTTTTACTCCTCTTGTTTGGGCTGCTTGGAGTGGTGATGAAGAGGTAGTTAGATTATTATTAGATAGAGGAGCAGCAATAGATCATGCAGAAAATTTTGGTAGCACTCCTCTTGCTTGGGCAAAAAGAAATGGCCATGAAGCTACTGCTAGATTATTATTAGAAAGAGGGGCTAGATAGATATAAAAAGCATTCAATCAGCTCGATTTTATAATTTAAAAAGGCTATTAATCCAAAGTTATTTATCTCAACATAAAACAACGCTTTTAGCTTTAACAGCTTTGGTTGTTTCCATAGATACTCCACTTTTGTGGACTTTATATAATAGTTATTCTTCTTCTGATCAAGAATAAAATATCATTAAAAAATAAGAAAAGAATTTAGAAATAAAAAAGAGCAATAAAAATTGCTCTTTTTTTATTAAACTTTTCTATTTTTTAGACAATTAGTCGTTTTTTTCTTCTTCTTTGCTGTCTTCAATAATTTCTAAATTAACTCTAATGCCATTTCTAGAAGCAACTGACATTAAAAGTGTTCTAATTGCATTGATTGTTTTTCCTTTTTTTCCAATGATTTTACCGATATCAGATTTTTCTACAGAAAGCTCTATAATTAGAGTGTGTGTGCCTCCAATTTCATTAATCACCACTTGATCAGGATGATCTACTAAGTTTTTCACGATGTATTCTACAAATTCTTTCATATTAGCTCCATTTTTCTTCGTTAAAGTTTCAAATGTACATAAATTTAACTTTATATGCGATAATAATGATACAAGTTTTTTATAAAAAAATCCACTTTTTTTCAAAGTTTAAAAAAAAAATTATGAGATTTTGTGGATGAATTTTTTGAATTCATCAGGTATATTAGCTACTATTTTCATTTTTTCATTTGTAATAGGGTGCATAAATTCTATTGAATATGCATGTAAAAGGTGAGTATATATATTAAATTTTTTATTTAAACTTTTAGAGCCATATGTTTCATCTCCAAGTATCGGAGTATTTATATGTTTAAGATGCACTCTTATCTGATGAGTTCTACCTGTTTTAGGAGAAGCTTGTACTAAAGATAATTTATCATTATAGGCAAGAGTTTCTATTTTAGTACTTGCTTCTTTTCCACTGTCTATAACTGCCATTTCTTTTCTTTTGATTGGATGTCTTTTTATTGGAGCATTTATTATCTGATTATCTGGTTTATTTACACATATAGCTAAATATTTTTTTATAATTTCTCTATTTTGAAATTGAACTATTAATCTTTGATGAGCTTTTGTTGTTTTAGCAGCTATTATAACACCTGTTGTATCTTTATCTAATCTATGAACTATTCCAGGTCTTATTTTGTCCTCAAAATTTATAAGGTCTTTACAGTGATATAATAAAGCGTTTACAAAAGTGTTTTCCCAGTTGCCAGCTGCTGGATGTACTACCATTCCTTTTGGTTTATTAATTGCTAAGATATTTTCATCTTCATATAGGATTTCTAATGGAATATTTTGAGGTTTTAAATCACACATTTCAACAGCTTGAAAGAATATTTCAATATCATCACCAACAGAGGGTATAAAACTTTTTTTTATTTTTTTAGAGTTCACTAAAACAAAGCCAGTATCGATTAAATATTGAAAATAAGCTCTAGATTGGGTATTAAATTTTTCAGATAAAAATTTATCTAACCTGCAAATTTTGTCTTCTAAAGCTATTGTAATAGATTCTTGTTCTGTCATGGGATAGATTTTAACATTTTTTAAATGTTAAATCAATTAAGATAAAAAAGTGATATTAAAAATTTTATTAATCATTCCCATCTCTTAACTTTCTTAAAGCGGCCATCATTCTTTCATTTTCTTTTTTCATCTGCTGAAGCATAGTATTTATCAAGTTTGAGAGAAATTTAGCATATTGCATTTTTGTGAAATTCATACCAAGAAACTTTTTTTCGCCTTCATCTATTGGAGTAATAGGTTTTTTTTTAGGAGGCTCTATCGGTTGCATATGGGAAGGATCAATCGGCTTGTCTCCTTGAGGTGGTATACTACTAGATCCGTCTGACATTATTTTTCTCCTATAATTATTTTCTTAACATATTATTTTTTTTATAAAAATATTAAAATTCACAGTTTCCCTGATATCTTGGAAATGCAATCACATCTCTTATGTTTTCCATGCCTGTTATAAATTGAATCAATCTTTCAAATCCAACACCAAAACCTGAATGTTTTACAGATCCAAATTTTCTTAATTCTAAATACCACTTGTAATTTTCTATATCTAAATTATTTCGCTCTATTTTGTTTACTAAAACATCATATCTTTCTTCTCTTTGTGATCCGCCTACTAGCTCTCCAATTTTAGGAACTAAAATATCCATAGCAGCGACTGTTTTTCCATCATCATTATCTCTCATATAAAAAGATTTGATCTCTTTGGGATAATCCATTACTACAACGGGTTTTTTGAAATGTTTTTCAACTAGATATCTTTCGTGCTCAGATTGTAGATCGCATCCCCATTTAACAGGGTATTCGAATTTCATATTTGCTTTTTCTAAAATTTTAATAGCATCTGTATAACTTGTTTTTTCAAAGTTAGATTTCAAAATGTTTTCTAATCGCTCTATTAATCCTTTTTCAATGAAATTATTAAAAAATTTCATGTCTTCTAAGTTTTTTTCTAAAGCTACTTTGATCATGTACTTAATATATTCTTCAGCTACGTTAATATCTTTTAAAAGATCACAAAAAGCCATTTCAGGTTCCATCATCCAAAACTCTGCTAAATGTCTTGATGTATGTGAGTTTTCTGCTCTAAAAGTAGGTCCAAATGTATAAACATCGCTAAGCGCACATGCAAATGCTTCTGCATTTAGTTGACCAGATACTGTAAGATATGTTTTTTTCTTAAAAAAATCTAGCGTCTCATTTTTTTTTAGATCATCTAATGTAGTTACTCTAAAAAGATCTCCAGCACCTTCAGTGTCTGAAGATGTAATTATTGGAGTTTGAATATATAAAAAATCTTTATCATGAAAAAATTTATGGGTGTGATAAACAAGTGAGCTTCTAAGTCTTGAAATTGCTGAAAAGGTATTAGTTCTAGGTCTTAAATGAGCAATAGTTCTTAAAAATTCAAAAGAAGCTCTTTTTTTTTGAAGAGGGTAATCCTCAGTGCAAGTCCCTAAAATATTTATTTTTTCAACTTTTAGTTCATACTTTTGTTTATTACCTGGGCTTTTAACAATTATCCCTTCAACTTCAACAGATGCTCCAGTAGATATTTCATATATTTTTCTAAACTCTTCATTTGATGCATCAATTACTCCTTGAAGCGGCATCATACACGAGCCATCATTCAATTCTATAAAAGCAAAATTCTTTTGGTCTCTAATCGATCTTATCCAAGCAGATACTTTTATTTTTTTATCTATTATTTCTTCATTTGAATTTAGAATTTTTTTTATTTTCATATTTTACCTAATAAAACTTTTTAATAGTTGGATTTCATCTTTGTATAATGCTTCTATCGGAGTTTCTAAAATTTTAATAACTCTATCAAATCTTTTCTCTCGCATTAAAAATTTAAAAGAATCAAGTCCTATTTTACCTTTGCCGATACTTTCATGTCTATCTCTTCTAGAATTAAAATCACATTTTGAATCATTTACATGAAATACATGTAAATTTTTTAAATTAATTATTTCATCGAATTTTTCAATAGTATCAAGCCAACTTTTTTCATCTCTTATATCATAGCCCGCTGAAAAAATATGACAGGTATCTAAACAAACACCTATTGGAATATTTTTTTGAGTTTTATCTAAAATGTATTTTAAATGCTCAAACTTATATCCCATATTAGAGCCTTGTCCTGCTGTAGTCTCTAAAAGAAGCATTGTTTTATCATCTTCTAAAAATTCTTTAAATGATAAAATTGACTCTACTATTTTATTTAAACTATCTTCCTCTTCACTATCTAAAGCGGATCCTGGATGAAATACCAAATAGTCTATCTCAAGTTTTTTGCATCTATCAATCTCTTCTAGAAAAGCTTTTTTGCTAATAGCTCTTCCTTGTGGTTTTGGTGAGCCCAGGTTTATCAAATAACTATTATGAGATACCACCTTTTCAATGTTGCACTCTTTTCTAGCTTTTTTAAATCTTTCTATCTCGTCATTAGATATAGGCTTTGAATTCCACTGCCTTTGGTTTGCAGTAAATATTTGCATAGTATTAGCGCCTATTTCTTTTGCTCTATAAATAGAATTCGAAACTCCACCTGCTATAGATGTATGAGTGCCTATTAAAATATTTTTTTTATCCATTTTTTTATCCTTATTAATAAAAATAATAAAATAGATCTTAATAAAAGTTAAAGTTTAAAAAAATTAACTTTTCTATCATTATTAATCAAAGTAAGGAAATGTTTATGGATAGTTCTAAAACTATACTTCAATCTTTTAAAAGTTTTTTTATAGGAACTTTGTTTACAAGGGTCTTAGGGATGCTAAGAGATGTATCTCTCGCTTGGGTGTTTGGAGCATCAATAGAAATTGCATCTTTTATGGTGGCTTTTAGATTATCTAATTTATTTAGAAGGTTATTTGGAGAAAGCTCTATGCAAAGCAGTTTTTCTCCATATTTTGAAACGCTTAGAATTGAAGATAAAAAAAAAGCTGCTTTTTTTTATAGAGACTTGCTTTTTTCACTTTTGTTTATTTTAGTATCTATTGTTGTTATCTTTGAAATAGTTTTATTTTATTTTATGAAAAATAATATTTTTTCAAATTTTACATCTGTTTTTTCTTATACTAGTTTAATGCTGCCAGGACTTATCTTTATCTGTTTATATGGACTTGATATGGCGCTTTTACAATGTGAGAAAAAATATTTTCTGCCAGCTATATCTCCATCTATTTTTAATATTGTAACTCTAATTACTGTGTTTTTAATAAAGGATATGCCAAAAGGGGATGGAATTAAAATTTTATCTATTTCCGTTAGCTTTTCTTTTTTATTACAGTACCTAGTAAATGCAAGAGTTTCTTTTAAAATTTTATCAAAAGATATAAATTTTAAAAGTTGGTTTCAATTCAATCTATTTTCAAAGGAGATAAAAAAATTAATAGCTCCTATTTTTTTATCTATTTTAGGAATTGCATCAACCCAGTTAAATAGCGCACTTGATGTTATATTTGCAAAAATAGCAGATCCTCAATCTCCCGCTTATTTATGGTATTCTATTAGATTATATCAACTGCCTCTTTCTTTATTTGCAATAGGAGTATCTCAGGCTATATTACCGCCACTTACAAGAGCTTTTATTTCAAATGACCAAAACCAATTCAAAAACTTTTTTAATTTAGCTATTAAAAAAAGCTATACACTTTTAGTTCCAATTACTGTTGGAATTTTTATTTTAGGACTTCCTTCTATTAATTTAATTTTCAATAGGGGAAGTTTCGATAATATTACTTTAATACAAACCAATAAATGTTTAAGCGCTTATAGTATTTCACTTGTTTTTTCATCTTTTATTTTTATAATCGCATCTTCTTTTTATGCTAAGAAAAAATATTTATATCCAACTATTGCATCTATTATTTCTATTGGGGTGAATATCTTTTTAAATTCTATTTTCATTTTTGTGTTTAATATGAAAGCAAGCTCTATTGCTCTTGCAACATCTATTAGCTCAATTATAAATTTTTTAATTCTTTTATATTTTTTGAAAAAAGAAAAAAAAGATCTTTTCGAACAAAAACTTCTAAAAAGTTTTTTTACTGTTTTTAATGTCTCTATTTTTGCTTTTTTTATAACAGCTATATTTGGGTATTTATTTAAAGATCCAAATATATTGTATCTTTTAAATAAGCAAGTTAGCTTTTCAAGAAATTTCCTTAGTCAAATTACATCTTTATTAAGTTTAACTTCTATGTATTTTAGTGCAGTATTTTTGATTTCTTTGGTAACAAAACAAAAAGATATTTTAAATATTGTAAAAATAAAATAAAAAAAAGGAATTATTTTTATAAATAATTCCCTTTTTTAATAATAAATTATTAGTTTGTGTGAGCTAAGAATTCGCAAACTAAAGTAACGTTTAGAGTAAGTGGATGTGGTATTTGATCTGGCAAAGGATTAGAATTTAAAACTCCAGAAGTTTTATCCTCAGTTATTTCTAAATACTCAGGAATATCTCTAGATGTATTTTCCATAGATCCCTTAATGATAGTGTTGCTTTTAATTTTTTCTTTTAAACTAATCTTCATTGAAGGTTTTACTAAAAATGATTTTCTATCAACTTTTTTACCATTTATTAATATATGTCCATGAGAAATTAATTGCTGAGCTGCAAATATAGTAGGGGCTAGTCTTAATCTAAAAACTATGCTATCTAATCTACATTCTAACGCTTGAATTAAATTATCAGCAGTTGCGCCTTCTTTTTTAAGCGCTTTGTAATATGAATTTAAAAGTTGTTTGTTAGAAAGCATTCCATATACTGCTCTTAACTTTTGTTTTTCTTCTAACTGAAGGCCATAATCTGATTTTTTCTTTCTTTTTGCACCATGTACTCCAGGAGGATTTGGTTTGTGTAAAAGAGGGTTTCTTGCTCTTGCAAAAATGTTTACACCAAATTTTCTAGCTATTCTGTTTTTAGGACCTGTATAACGAGCCATTTTTTCTCCAATATTAAATAGTATTTAAGATGAGTATTATATTTAGATTTAATTTTTTAAACAAGGAATTTTAAATAGATTATATTAGTTTTTTATTCCTTCTAATAGCTAAAAACTCTAAAATCTTTTTTTTATGAAATTCCCTAACCGATGTAATATTTTTTTTAATGCCTATTTCTGCTAGATGAAAATTTTTGAAATTAACACAAACTCTGCCATCTAAGGGTATGGATATCCCTTTAATTTTTAGCATATTAGATAAGTCAGCAAACATTTTTATCGAAAGGGTGCAGGCTGTAAGAATATATATAATTTTTTTGTTAGGGTTACTATTTTTTATTTCAAATAATTTTTCACCTATATGATTAATATCCAAAATATTTAAGAAAATAGCAGAAGGATCAGAAATCGTATTTATGCATTTTCCTATAAAGCATTGAGCACAAATATCATTGCTATAATCGTACTTGCAATCTTTAGAAAATCTCATACTAGGGCATTCAAAGGGTTTATGGCAGTAACTAAATCCCACAATTAATATAGTATTTTTTTGAATAAGAAGCTTATTTAACTCTTTTTCATCTTTAATATTAAAAAAATAAATATCGTTTTGATAAGTGTAGGGTTTTTTTAAAAAGTAAGAACTTAGTAAATTAAAGCTGTAAGAAATAGGACTTTTTAAAAAATATTTCAAAAGCTTTTTGTTTTTATCTGTTTTTAAAATATAAAATAAACTTTTTAATCTAAGAAAAATATTTTCTTTTTCCAAAATAGCGGTATTTTTAGGATTCGATTGGGTTTTTAAGGCTTTTATTCTTGAAAGCTCTTTTGCTTTTTTATCCCAAGAATCTTCAGCTTTTTTAAAACTTTCAAATTTATCAAAATACTTCATTTATCAAAAAAGTGGAAAAATTTTCCTATACAATAGTTCATTTTTTCCTATTTAATCAATATCTTTTGAATTTTCATCTTCCATTTCTTTTAAAAGTTCCAAAGCTGCTAATTTTAAAGTTTTTATGCCTTCAGTAAACCCTACTTTCTTAGTAAGTCTATCAAGATCTTGAAGTTCACTAAGTAACTGGTCATTAATTGTTTCTAGTTTTGCTATTTTTTTTGAATATTCTTTGTTTTCCATAAAACATTACTCCCTTTAATAAGTATAATGCAAAATTCATGCCAAGTTGAAAAAAAAAAGCTTTTTATTGAAATGGAAATAATAATAGTATTAACGAAGAAGAAATAATTAACCCTGGGGTATAAAAATGAAAAGAATAGTTTCAATTTTTATTATTATTAGCGCTATTTTTGTAACTAGCTGTGATAGTACTAATCAAAACAAAGATAAAATGAAAAGAAGAGACAGAACCTGTCCTTGTCCTAAAAAACAATGTAATAGCTGCACTTCATCTAATGAAGCAGAAGAATCGTTAGAAAAAGAAAGTGTTTCTGTTAATGAGGAAACTAAAATTGATTCTGAAAATAAATCTGAATAGTTAGAAATAAAAAACCCTTCTTAAAATTGCTTTAAGAAGGTTTTTTTATTGTTTTTTTTATTCTTTCATTGCTTCTTTAGGATCAAGATTATCAATCATTTCATAAAATTGATCTTTATCAACAATTAGCTTTTCTCTGAAATTAAAGTCTTCGAATTTTTTAAGAGATACAGCTTTTCCTTTGTAATACCATTTTATATCAGTATTTTCTTCACTATATACTCTATGGCTACCATGTTTTTTGTCATTTTCCCAATGTATTTCTACTAGTAGTCTGCTATTTTCATCAAAATGTCTTTCTACTCCATTTTTTTTACCATTTGAATAGGGGATTTCTTTGATTTTTTTACCTGATTGATAAACATATTTCATGCCATCTAATTCACCATGTTTCCAATTCATTTCCATTAAAACAGTTCCAGTTGGAGAATAATTTAATTGTTCTCCATGTAGTTGATAACCATCAAAAGACATTTTAGATTTGATAGCTCCATTTGGATGATATGTTGTTCTAGAAAATAAATTACCTTTTTCTACAGTGTCTTTAGAAATAAGCTCTCCATCTCTATCTCTTTTTATTCTAATTCCTGAACCATTTTGAATAGAGGCTTCTATATCATTATCAGGTTTGTAATATTTACCATTAATTAACTTTTCATCTTCATATTGCTCAACACTTATTGGAACACCGTTTTTATCCCAAAAAGTAACAGTTTTTTTAGTATCTAATTCATACACTTCTTCTTTATAAGGAAGGCCTGTTGCATCATGTGATACTTCTTTTACAAGCGATCCTTGATCATATACGTAAAGAGTATCTATTGTTTCTGAATTTGGATAAGTATAAGTTGTAGCGCCATGAAGCATTCCATTATCATATGAATTAGTAACTGTAACGCCGCTATCTAAAACAGATATAGATTGACCTTCTTTTTCTCTATCTTGCCACTCATCTTCTGACATGTCAAAACCATATTTATGAACAAAATGTTGAGTTACAACATTTGAATCATTATCTTTGTTACATGACATAAAGGCGAAAGATGTCATAAGAATAAACATCCACTTTGTAATTTTCATAAAACCTCCGATCTATTAATTATTATATATATTATTTATATATCCATCTATTTTTCAAGAGAATTAAATTTTTGAGTTTATTTTTTCAACTATTTTTTTATGTTCCATGTCAGCTTCTTCGAATAAGATAGTTTTAAATTGATCTCTATAAATAAATCTAAAAGTTATATTTTTTTTGTTTTGATCTAATTGAAAAATATCCATTAAATGAAAAGATTCTAAAAGTGTAGAATCTATAGATTTTATAATTTTATTAACTAGTTCTACTTCAATATGATTTTCTAAGGTAATAGTTAAATCTCTTGTTGTAGATGGATATTCAGAGGGTGATGTGCATTTCACCTGGTTTTTTTTGTTTTTAAATATTGAATCAATTTCAATTTCTAAAAAATAAGCTTTTTGCTTAATATCAAAAGCTTTTAAAATTGATGGGTGAACTTCACCTAATGCTCCAATTTCAATATCATTTATTAAAATATTTGAAGATCTACCAGGATGAAGAGCTTCAATTTTTGATCTTTTAAAATCATAATTTGCAAAGAGAGTAGAATCTAAAATATTTTCTAAAATACCTTTTAAATCAAAGAAATTGATATCTAAATTATGTTTATCCCATCTATAAGGTGCTTTTTTTCCACTTAGCAATATTGAAAGTACCCACTTTTCTAAAACTTCATCATTTTTTTTGAAATGTACTGTAGATATTTCGTAAATATGTAAATTACGATTATTTCTATCTTGATTAAATTTTAAAACTTCTAAAAAAGATGGAAGAAGTGTAGGTCTTAAAATAGATTGTTCTATTGATTTAAAATGTTTTACATTTACAAGCATTTCTTTTGTTAGATTAAACTTTAAAGCAAAATCACAAAATTTAGGACCAATCAAATCTGTTGTAATCACTTCTTGCAAATTTGAAGATCTTAAATAACTTTTTAAATCTTTTTCAAAAAGATATTTTTTAGAGTGATAGACACTCGAACTCTTATATGTAGGAATTATTTTTGGTATATTATTATATCCAAAAATTCTAGCTATCTCTTCTATAATATCAATTTCAACATTCAAATCATTTCTATAGCTTGGAATTTCTAATTCAAAATTATCATCTTCTGAACTTTTTAATATAAAATCTAGCCTTTTAAAAATATCTAAACATTCACTTAAAGATATTTTTGCTCCTAAAATTTTATGAACTCTAGATAATCTACATTTTATAGTTTTTGATTTATATTTATTTTTTATAATATCTATAGAGCCTTTTAAAATATTTGCATTTGTAATGTTTTGAATTAGATAAGCTGCATAATCTAAAGCAAAAGGAACCATATTAAAATCAGTTTTCTTTTCAAATCTAATAGAACTTTCTGTTTTTACATTTAATACTTTGCAAGACTTTCTAACAGTCATAGAATCAAAATTTGCAGATTCTAGTAATATATTTACTGTTTGATCTTCAGTATGGCTATTTAGCCCACCAATTATTCCAGCTATAGCTAAAGGTTTTTTTTCATCAGATATTAAAAGAGTATTTTTGGGAAGGGTTCTTTCTATTTCATCTAATGATAAAAATTTAATTTCATTTTTGTTGGAATTTACAATAATACTTCCATTTATTTTATCTAAATCAAATGCATGCATAGGTTGATTTAGTTTAAGCATCACGTAGTTTGTAACATCCACTACATTATTTATTGATCTTTGTCCCATTGCTTCTAATTCTTGTGTAAGCCAAAAAGGCGATGGGGCTATTTTTACATTTTTTAAAATTCTACACGCATATCTATTACATCTATCATCTTGAATATCTACTTTGATTTTATCACTTGTCTTTTCATCTATTTCTTTTAATTTAAAAGAGGGCATTTTGATTTTTTGATTAATTGAAGCTCCAAGCTCTCTTGCAATGCCAAGAGCGCTTAGACAATGCCCTAAATTAGGAGTAAGGGATATATCAAGTATAGGATCAATTATTGTAGAGGCTAGATCAATTCCTAATTTAAAGTCATTTGGTAGTTCAATAATTTTACTATGATCATCTGAGATATTTAGCTCTTTTTTTGAAAGTAACATCCCAAAAGATTCAACATCTTGAAGTTTTGCTTTCTTTATATTTATTTTATTCCCATTTTCATCTGTTATAAAAGAATTTACTTTTGCATAAGCTGTAATTAAATCTTTTCTGCAATTATTTGCTCCGCAAACTACTTGGTATATTTCAGAGCCATCGAAAACGTTTACAATTACTAGTTTTTTTGATTTTGGATGTTTTTTTACATCCATTATTTTTGCAGATACTACATTTGAAAAAGTAGGTTTTTCATTTAATATATGATCTACTTCAATTCCAACGTCGGTTAAATGAGTTGCAATATCTTTTACTGAAATATTTGTATTTAAAAATTCTTTTAATAAAGATAGTGTGATTTTCATAATTTAAATTTAAATTTTAATTCTTTTTATATACGTTTATAACATCTATTAATATTCAAAAAAAGCTAAATTTCTTTTTTTATTATACTGGATCATCTCCACCTTTATTGAAAGGATTGCATTTTAAAATTCTCTTGATTGTTAAAAATAGAGCTTTTAAAGTGTTATGTTTTTTAAAGGCGTCAATAGCGTAATTAGAACATGTAGGTTTAAACCTACATTTATTGCCTAAATGGGGACTAACAATTAACTGGTAGGTTTTTATGAAAAAAATTATAATCTTTTTAATCACACTAATTTTACAAATTAAGTTATTTGGAGCTAATTATATGATAAATAATAAATTTCCACCACAAATCCAAGAATTTTTAAAAGAAATTGAAAGAAAAGAAGAGATGAGTACTAAAGCTTTTTGGCTACTAGAAACCACAGGATCAAAAGATGCAGCTTTTTTAGCAGCTAGTTTGGATTCAGAAATTAAAATTTTATTTAGTAATAAAGAGCTATATCAAATACTTCAGGATATGAATAAAAATGAAATTGATGATCCAATTGTAAAAAGACAGGTAGAAATTCTAATAAATTCTTTTAAAGGAAATATGCTTCCTAAAGATCTGCTTCAAAAAATATCAAATAAAGAAAGCGAACTTTCTCAACTATACGCTAACTTTAGAGCAAAAATTGATAAAAAAGAGGTCTCTGAGAATGAAATTAGAGAAATACTTAGTAATGAAAAAGATGTAGAAAAAAGAAAAAAAGCATACTTTGCTTCTAAAGAAATAGGAGATATTTTAGCACCTCACATAATAGAAGTTGTAAAACTTAGAAACAAAGCTGCTAAAACTTTAGGATATAAAAATTATTTTGAAATGAGTTTAGATATTCAAGAAATTTCAAAAGAAAAACTTTTTAAAACTTTTGATGAGATATCTAATAAAACTAAAAATACATATGACAAAATGATAACAAAAGTTTTTGAAAAGCTTGCAGAAAAATATAATGTTAAAATTGATGAAATAGGCCCTTGGGCTTTTAAAGATCCATTTTCTCAAATGGATCCTTTAGAAGAAGATTCTTTAAAAGATATATTTAAAGATAAAGATATTTTAGAAATATCTAAAAAGTATTATGAAAAAATGGGTTTTAATATTGATGCACTTATAAAAGATAGTGATCTATTTGAAAGAGAAAATAAAAATCAACATGCTTTTTGTATAGCAATTAATAGAAGAGGGGATGTTAGAACTTTAAATAACATCAAACCAAATATTAGATGGCAGGAAACTCTTTTGCATGAATTTGGACATGCATTATATTACCTTTACATAGATAAAGATCTTCCTTGGGTTTTAATAGATGTTCCCCATACTTTAAATACAGAAGCAATTGCAATGTTTATGGGTAGACAGGCATATGAGCCAAGCTTTTTAAAAGAATTTTTAAATGTAGCTGATGAAAATCTGCTTAATGAAATGAAAGAAGGGATGAAAAGAAGGCAACTTATTTTCTCAAGATCCGCTTTTTTAATTACAGAATTTGAAAAAAATATGTATGAAAACCCTGATCAAAATCTAAATATTCTTTGGTGGGATCTAGTTGAAAAACATCAAAAAATTAAAAGACCAGATAATAGAGAAAATAAAAACGATTGGGCTTCTAAATATCACGTAGGACTGGCTCCCGTTTATTACTACGCTTATATGTATGGGGAAGTATATGCATCTTCTTTAAATAAAAGATTAAAAGAAGTAACTAATTCAAATGTTATTTGGAATGAAGAGGCTGCAAAATATTTAATAGATAAAATATTTAAGGTTGGAGCTAAATATCGTTGGGATAAAGCAATTGAGGTTTCTCAAGATTCTATTTTTTCAATAAATGCTTGGGTTGAAGACGTTACTCAATAATTTTAAGCGGAAGTGGTGGAATTGGTAGACACGCTACCTTGAGGTGGTAGTGGGATTTCCTGTAGGGGTTCGAGTCCCCTCTTTCGCATTTAAAAGTATTTTATTTAAGATATTTCTGTAATAGTTTTAAATCAAAAAATATATTATAATACTTGCAAAATTGCATAAAAGGGGACATATATGGCAATAGCTAAATCTAATGTAAAAGTAGATCTAAATTATTCAAGATATAATGGACTCATTCATTTTGATTCAAAAACTATAGAAAAAGTTAAAAATATTTCATATAATATTTTTTCTTTAGTATTTTTTCCTTTAGGACTTTATAGAGTAACTCAATTTGCTATGCATAGATTAGTAGGTCTTTTTATATCTCAAGGCCAATTAACTGCTAAATTTTTAAGAAAGGATTCTAAAAGAGCTGATTATATTAATAATATTAAAAGTAAATTTTTAAAATTTTTTGATAGTGTTGAAGAAATTAAAATAAAAACTTCAGATAATATTAATTTAAGTTCTATGGTTTTTCAAAAAAATAATGCGAAAGGAACCATTATTTTTTTTGGTGGATCAGCATATTTTTATGAAGGATTATCAGATTGTAAACTTTCTTCACCACATTTTCCTTATAATCATGCTTTAGATGAAAAGCTATTAAAACAAGCATCTAAAGCAAATTATAATATAATTTTATTCAATCCAAGAGGAACCGCTCTTTCTCAAGGATGGGCTTCTCAAGAAGGTTTAGTAAAAGATGCAGAAGCACTCTTAGGTTATGCAAAAAATGTATTAAAAACAAAAAATGAAGATATTGTTGCTTACGGACATTCATTAGGGGCATATGCTGCAACTATGCTATCTAGCAAGCATAATGTTAAATTAGTAAGTGATAGATCTTTTTCAAATCTCCCTCTTGCTGCAAAGCATGTATTTGGGGATAATAAATTTGGTAAAATTGCCTACTATGCTCTTAAATTTTTTGGTTGGAATATGGATTCAATTAAAGCTTGGAATAAAGTTAGTGAAAAAAAGGCATTACTTTATCATAAATTAGATAACAATGTTTTAATAGAAGCTTCTTTAAAATCAGCAATAGATGAAAAAGATAAAGATAAGGTTTTTAAAATGAAAATGGGGCACCATGTTTCTTGTATATCCAATCTTTACTTTAATTCAATTTTTAAAGAATTATTTAAAGATAAATTTAAGCTAATTTCCTAGATTGATAATTAAACTAATTCTTTAAACAGTAAAAATATTCTCTCTCTAAACTTGTCAGTTATTTCAAGATCTTTTAAGTATTTAAAAGATCTAATTTGAGATAAAACTAAATATGTTTTGTACTCATCACTATCAAAAATGTAAGAAGAATGACTAGCGCATTTTATACAAAGGCTTTCGCCTTTATCTATAGTGCTTGCTATGTTTTTGCAATTATTACACTTTTCTTTTGGACTAATCATAGAATCATTTAGAAGTATTTTAAGTAAAAAACTTAAATAAATAGCATCTGGATTAATTGAAACATTTTCTAAATATTTTCCTAAAAGTAAAAAAATATTTTTTGAATTTTTTTTAGGAAATTGGGATTTAAAAATAGCATCTATCATTTTAGATGCTACTTTTAAATATAATAGGCTTTTTCTTAAATGAAGGTTTGAATTTGTAACTTTTACATCTTTTAAAGTATATAATTCACTTCTTTTTCTTCTAATTACAACCTCGGATATTGTAAATGGAGTTGTAAATGCAATTAAACTATTTTTTTTACTAGAAACATTTGCTATAACAGAAATAATCCCTAAATCTAAAGTTAGAAGAGATATGATTTTAGATCTATCTTTAAAAGGGATGCTTTTAAGGGTTATAGCAAGCGTTTTTTCTTCGATCATTTTTTTAAACTTAAATATATATATTCTTAAAATACATATTAAAAAATAAAAGATATAATATCTATTTATGAATTTTTAGTATGAATAGGTCACAAACTTTTTTAAGATTGTCTAGAAAATAATTCATCAGCCAAATTTTCTAAAAATTTTTGTGGGATAGCAAGAAAAGTATTTTGTAATAAAGGATGAACACCGTTATATTTAGCTTTGCCAGCTGCCCAAAGCAGACCAGCAGCAGCAGTTAAAGACCCATCTTCAGCTTTTGCTGAATTTAAAGAAAAAGTTCTTAAATTACATCCTATTTGAATTAAATCATAAGCTACTACTAAAGCAAAAATTGAAGCTGTTAAAAATATAGTTGAAGAGATTGGATTTAAAGTTATTAATGCAAAAAAAGTTTTGTTTAATAAGGGAACTGCACAAATAGCACTTACACATCCAATAGCTCTTAAAGCAACCGATTTAGTAAGATTATTGATATGTAAATTATTTCTATCTGGATTTTTACCTATAGAAATTACATCACTAGATAAATCTTTAAAAAATTGGACAGTCATAAAAAAAACCTTTAATTAATTTTTGTTTTTAAATCGCTTAAATGATAACAATATTTATTAATTAAAACAATAGAATATAATTATTTAATTTGTAAAATTATTATTTTATAGAAAGCTCTAATAGATCTTATAAAATCTTTAGTTTATTTTTTTATTGGGATATAATATTTATAATATAAACTAATAAATTGCACCGATAGCTCAATTGGATAGAGCACCTGGCTTCGGACCAGGGGGTTTGAGGTTCAAATCCTCATCGGTGCGTTTTTTTTTAGCCTTCGAATGGATTATAATCACTCGTATCTTTATCTGCACTAAAAGACTCTGGGTTATTTTGAAACAAAGGTAGACCTTTTAAAACATCAGATAGCTCCAATCCAATTCCAATAGCGCTAAATGCTACAAAAATAGCTTTGGTTTTTAAAGATTTAGCTTTTCTTAGCGAATTTAATGAACCAAGTGTAAGGACGGTACCAGCTGCAATTTTAGCTGTTTTTTCACATCTTAAAAAAGATGGTGCAGAACATACGGGGTTAAAAAAATAAGTACTTAGTATTGATGATACATTCATATTTAACATAAAAACTCTCCTATTTTTAACGTTAAAAAATAAAAGATGAAAAACTATCAAAAATAATCTTTTAATTAAATTTATTTTTTAAAAATTATTAAATTGCTTGAAATTAGCTTTTTTTTGTAAATTATATTGCTAACTTATGAAAAAATTTATATTTTTAATAACCATTTTTTTTTCTATAATTTTTTTATATTCTAACGAGGAATATAATATAATTTTTGATCAGAATTTTTCTGAGTATGTTGGCGCTGAAGATATACTAGCCACTAATTATCTATTAGAACAAGGGTTCGATAAATTCTTAAATATTAAAAAAGGAAAAAAAATCTTTCCAATTATTTTAAGAGCAGCAAAATTAATTTTTTTATATCAGCCACTTGCTGGACTAGAGGTTGTAATCCAACATGAAGTTTTTGGGCATGGTTATAGAATAAGAGACATTTCTAGTCATTTTACAAAAGTTACTGGGTATAGATTTGATCTTCCTTTTCCTTATGGAAATGGGGGCGGCGCTACAGGATATGATTTCAATGAAAACTTTACATCTTTTCAGGAAATTGCAATATCAATAGCAGGGGTCGAATCAAATGCAATTTTAGCAAACAGAATTAAAATGAAGTGGATGGAATCTAATAAAATAGATCCTTTAAAATCGACTTTATACATTCAATCATTTCAAGATTTAACAGGATATATTTATTCTATGGACGATAGTCCTTATTTTGTAAATGAAGGGCATGATATTGAGTCATATTTATTTTGGTTAAATACTACTTATTATAATAAATATTTATCTAAAAGAGATCTTAAAATATCTGCTCTAATTAATCTTTTAGATCCTTTTACTTATTTTAGTATTTTTGATCAATTCTATTATGTTTTCACTGGAAAGGAACTTGATCTTTTAATGATAAAAATTAAAAATTTAAAATATTTACCTTCTTTTAGATTAGGACTAGCTCCATATGGAATTGAATATTTTTCAGAACATTTTTTTTCATATAAAAATAGACCAATATTTGCTTATTTAAGATATGGGAAATTTTTAAAAAGCTATTTTGGTATTGGTATTGAAATGCCAAAATTACTAAGCAATAAAAATTATGACTTTGGCTTTAAAATAGATTTATTTAATCAACCTAAAATTTACTATAAAAGTAGTGAGATTACTTTTGATGATGTAAACGTATTTTATGATGAAAAAGATTTAAGTAAAAAAATATATGGAGTCAGTGCATCTATTTTTTATCAAAAAAAATTCAAACAAGACAAAGCTATTTATTTGCAACTTGGATATAAGACAAAAGGCTTTGTTCCAGCGGAAGATTTAAGAAATAGTATAATTGCAAGAATTGGAATAACTATTAAAACTTTGTAATATTGTTTTTATTAATCATTTTAGTAAAATAAGAGTAAACAAGGATTTTTTTGGAAATAGAAATCATATTTTTTATTATTTTAGGGATTATTGCTGGAACTTTTTCTGGAATGTTTGGAATAGGTGGGGGAGTATTTGTTGTTCCTTTTCTTAGCATAATATTTAACTATATGGGGTTTGAAAAAACTCTTATAATAAAATACTCTATTGCTACATCATTGAGCATTATGGTTCTAACATCTATATCTTCTTTTTATTTTCATTATAAAAATAAAAATGTGATTTTTGAAATTTTAAAAAAAATCATTTTTTTTATGATTTTTGGAACTATAATTGGAACAATTTTTGCTCACTTTTTAAAATCTGAAGTTTTAACGATTTTGTTTGCTGTTTTTCTTTTACTTATTTCAATAAAGATGTTTATTGGATTTAATATAAAAAAAAGAAAAAAAGTAATTTATCCAAGTTTAAAAATTCTATCTTTTTTTGGATCGATTATAGGACTAAAATCAGGTCTTTTAGGAATAGGAGGAGGTTCACTTAGCGTTCCTATGCTCTCATATTTTGGGTATCCGATGAGAAAAGCAGCTGGTACTTCTAGTAGCTTTACTTTAATAATTTCTATTGTTGGAACTGTTTCATATATTATTTTAGGATCTCAAATGCAGTCTCAAAAAGATTTTTTAGGATATATTTATATCCCAGCTTTTTTAATAACATCTATTTTTTCGTATGTTTTTGCGAATGTAGGTGCGAGACTTGCAAATATAATTTCAAATAAGCTTTTAAGAATTATGTTTGCTGTTTTTCTTTTATTACTTTCTTTGAAAATGTTCTTCTTCGATCTGATTTTCTCTTAAGAAAATCTTTTGTTTAATGACTTTAGGTTTTAAAAAATTTTGAAGAATATCATTAAAATTTTGAGGCTGACATGTAGTTCCACATGTAAAAAAATCAATAAAACATGATTTATGTTCTGGATAGGTATGAATAGAGGCATGGCTTTCTGATAAAAGAACTATCATTGAAAATCCATTATTTGGCTGAAATATTTGAGATTTATAATCTAATACTGTAGCTTTAGCGGCTATACATCCTTTTTTTATAACTTCTTCTAATTTTTTAAAATCAATTAAAGCCTCAAAAGAACAATCTATGTAATTTGCAAGTAAATGTTTTCCAAAGAAGTCATAACTTAAAATTTCTTTGTTTTTTTTATTAATGTTTTCAATTTCCATAAGCTTCAATCTTTTGCTAATAGTTTTAAAAAATAATGTTTTATTATACCATAATAGAAAATTTTGAATTTTTAAAAAGATTTATTTTTTTCTTGTGAGAAGATAAAGTAAGTTGCATAGTGATAATATTAAAAATTAAAGGAGTAAAATATGGTTGATAAAAGTAAGTTTGAAAATGAAGGATATACTCTAGATATTACAGGTAAAAATTTAACAATTACAGATGCTATTAAAACGCACGTTGTTGAAAAATTATCTAAAATTGAAAAATTTACAAATAATATTTTAGAAGTAGTTGTTATGCTAGAAGTACAAAAACTAGCTCATACTGCATCTATTGTAATGAAATTTTTACATTTTAGAATCCAAGTGCATGCTACTACTGTAGATCTTTATGCAGCAATTGATGGAGCTTTTCAAAAGCTTACAAAATTAATTAGAAAATATAAAAGTAAACTTCAAGATCATAAAGCTAAAGATGTAAGCTCTATTGATATGAGAGTGCATGTTTTAAAACCAATAGATGAACTAGAAGATATAAACGATGAAATTGAAAAAGCTAATTTAGAAGAAGAGCTTAAAAAATATAAGATTCCTGAAGTTGTAGCAAAAGAGACTCTTCCTTTAAAAATGTTAACTCAAGATGAAGCTATTATGAAGTTAGAACTTTCAGGGGATCATTTTTTGATTTATAAAGAAGAAGAAGATCAAAAACTGAAAGTAATATATAAAAGAGATGAAGACCATTTAGGTATTGTTGAAATTGAGAAATGATTTAGTTTTTGATCCTATTAGAAATGCATTTGTAAAAGCTAGCCCAGAAGAAATCGTAAGACAAAAGCTAATAAAGCATATGCTTGCTTTGAACTATCCTAAAAGCTTTATAGCCGTTGAAAAAGATCTTAAAAGTTTAAATTATATAAACTTTCAAGAGCTTTCAAAAAGAAGAGCAGATATCTTAGTATTTGGGAAAAATATTCATCCAGCATATAATATATATCCTCTTCTTTTAGTAGAATGCAAGGCATCACTCACAAAAAGTGCAATAGAACAAGCCCTTGGTTATAACTATCATATTAATGCTTATTTTGTAGCTGTTGCAGATAAAAATAATATTTTTACTTATTTTTATGATAAATCAAGAGAAGAGCTTAAGAAAATAAACTATTTACCAAAGTACAATGAATTAATAAAGGCTATTTTATGAAAGATACCTATTTTTTTTATAATACTAAAAAACATGACCTAATATCTTATAAAAAATATTTTGAAAATGAAGATATAGAACTTGTTTTTTTAGAAGAAGATAAAAAAAATATAGATAACTTATCGATTGTATTAGAAGACTATTTAAAAAAAGAAGATATAAAAATAGTTTTTATAAAAGATTTGGAAAAAGATTTAAAAAAAATTGCAATGGAAAATATTTTTTTAAATATTAAAGTTTTTTCATCTTCTAAGTCATTAAATTTTAATAAAATAAAAGACACTTTATTAAATTTGCATAGAGGAGCTTGTTTGACATCATCCTTATATGCAGACTTTGGAATTAAAGCTTTTGAAAATATATATTATAATTTAAAAAATACAAAAAAAATAAGACTTTTAAAAAACTTTGAAAATAAATTTCAAGATACTCCAGCAATAATAGTAGGAGCTGGTCCTTCTTTAGAAAAAAATATTGATCTTTTAAAAAGTTTAGAAGATAAAGCACTGATTTTAGCTGGAGGCTCTAGCTTAAACGCTCTATCAAACGTAAAAATAAAACCGCATATATCTGCTAGCATTGATAAAACTTTTTCAAGTGAAAAATTTAAAAAAATAAAAAATCAAGGCTCTTTATTTTTCTATCAGAACAATATGAATTATGAGAATTTCAAACTTATTAAAAGTAATAAAGTATTAGTCTCTGATTTCAATGCTTACCCACTTGAGAGATTTATATATGAAAAATTAGATGTTTTGCAAGAGTCATTTAATGGTGGTTGGACTGTTAGTACTTTTTTAATAAATATTGCAAAAACACTTTCTTGTAATCCGATTATTTTAATTGGCATGGATCTATCATATACAGATAAAAAATATATTAAAGATGTTGAAGAAGAAGCGTTTAAAATTAAAAAAGAAAAAACTTTAGATATTAATAATAATGAAGTTTTTATCCAAAATGATTGGATAGAAGCAAAACTTTGGATTGAAGAATTTAAAAAAAATAATAAAGATATTTTAGTTATTAATTCTACTGAGGGAGGAGTTGGGTTTAAAAATATTGAAAATATAAATTTAAAAGAAGTTTTAAAAAAATTAAAACCAAACCCAAACTTAAATGCATTAATAGAAAAAAATATTCAAAATACTCAAGAAATAGAATTAGATCGAAATAAATTAAATAAAATTATGCAATCTATTTATAAAAGTCTTATTAATTCTAACAAAATACTAGATGAATATTTACAGGAGATCGAAAAAAATATTGTAGATTTTAATTTAATAAGACTAAGTAGAGAAATAATATATATATATTTATTAGACCCTATTTGGCAGATATGGGTTAATATCTTTAAAAAAGAGATTAAAAATGATAATATTGCTCTTTTAATTAATAAAATTTTATTTTTTAAAAATATTATAAATGAGCATCTAAATTTATTAAATTCCATATGTTAGAGAAATATTTTTTTGAAAATGACAAACTTATTATCTTAGATGAAAATTTAGATATAAATATTTCATCTTCTTTAAAAGTAGAACTAAAATATATCTTTTATTCCACAGGTTCTATCAAAGCTAAAATGCACTATTATAAAAATGTTTTGCATGGGACCTCTTCTTTTTTTGATAAGGATAATAATTTAATTTCTATTAGTTATTATTATTTGGGTAAAAAATTTGGTAAATCTTATAAATACTATAAATCTAAAAAACTCTACTCTATCGAACAATATATAGATGACAAGTTAGAAAAAGAGCAAAAGTATTTTTATGAAAATGGAAGTTTAAAAACTTGTCTTTTTTATATAGAAGGTGTTTTGCATAAAGGGAGTCTTTTTTATGAAAATAAAAAAATAAAAAGATCATTTAAATTAAAAGGAAACAAAGTAATAGAAAATAAACTATTTGATATTAGAGAAAAACCTATTGATGAGAGTAAATTTAAGCTATGAGCGAAAAACTGTTTTTTGAAAATCTAAATATCATATCTGAAAAATTTCCTTCTTTTTATTTTTTTATAGATAAAAACTATAAAAAAAATAACTATGAGTTTCCATCAATTCAAATAGAGAATTTAAATTTAGAAAATATAGATATTTTATATCTTTATAAAATAACCAATCAAATCCCTAAAAAAATAATAGAGTGGCTTTCTAAAGATAAAAATAAAAAGTTAATTATCATAGAAGATGATGTAGATAAACTTCATTTTTTCTTATATAAAAAATTAGCTAAATCTTTTTTAAATAATGATCAAATATCTATTCACTATCTATTTAATGAAAATTCTTTAAATGAAATCATTTATAAAAATCCATCTAATTTAATTGATGTAATTACTTTAGATAAAAAATCTGAAAAATTTGAAGATTTAAAAGATGAGATTATAAAAAAAAACATCTCTTCTTTCTATCAAATGCATAATAGCATTTATTCATATAAACATTTTAAGAACTTTTTTAAAAATATTGATCTTTTAAAAGATTCTTTTTTAGCAAATGATCTAAAGGATAGTTTTGATAAGTTTAGTGCTATAATTGTAGGAGCAGGACCTTCTTTAAAATATTCAATTGAAAAGCTAAAAACTTTGAAAAATAAAGCTTTAATTATAGCTTGCGGTTCTGCTATTACACTTCTTTCTAAAAATAATATTACTCCTCATTTAGCTATATTAATAGATCCTAATTTTGATGAGTTTTTAAGGGTTAAAGAAGCTTTCCCTGTAAATGTTCCAGTTATTTATTCAACCAGAGTAAATAATGGGATATTTAGCTCTTTAAACGGGCCTATTGGGTATTTAAAAGCTGCCATCAACGGTTTTTTTGAAGCTTATTTAGAAAAAAAAATAAATATAACCCAAGAATATGTTGGTTTGGAACTTGATGAAAAAGCTTTGTCAGTAACTTCTATTGCAATAGAATATGCTATTTACTTAGGATGCAAAAATATTATTTTAGATGGGGTAGATTTAGCATATAGTGAAAACAAGGAGTATTTATCTAATTTAATTAAAGATAAAAAAGTATCCTCGGATCCATTTGAAAAAAAAGTTTTAGATATTTCTAAAAATAATGAAAGGATATACACAAATTATAAATGGCAAATAGAAAAAGAATGTTTTAGTAATATAGCAAAAAATCATAAAGATATTAATTTTTTAAATGCTACAAAAGATGGTCTTAAAATAGATGATTTTTTAGATATCTCTTATGATAATTTAGAAGAAAAATATTTAAATGCTTCTTTAGATGTTTCTTCTTATGTGCATCTATTAATTGAAAATTCAAAATTAGAAATATCAAATGATCAAATAGAAGATATAAAAAAAGAGATTAAGGATAGTTTTGAAAAAACTATTAGCTTTTTAAAAACTTTAATCAATTCTAAAAAAGAATATGAGAAAATACTTGCACTATCAGATTTAGAAGAAGAAATTGCTTATAACTATTTTTTAATAGAGCCTTTTTATACTTTTTCAAAACTAGATGAAGAAAATAAATATATAAAATTATATGAATTAGCACTTAACTTTTCGAAAATTTTAAATGATTAATTATTGTGATAATCTTTTAATTTTGATCTTAAAGTTTTAATACTAATTCCTAGTTTTTTAGCAGTTTTGGTTTTATTATTATTTTCAATTTGTATTGTTTTTAAAATAATTAATCTTTCAACATCACTTAATTTTTTTCCTATAAAAGTATCTGTTTCATTTTCACTTTCAATGGATTTCAATAAGATATGATTGCTATCTATTATAAATTCATCACTAAGTACCACAGCTCTTTCTATTATGTTAGCAAGTTCTCTTACATTGCCTGGGTATGAATAGTTAAGTAGCATGTCTAATGCTTGTTTTGTAAATGTTTTTTTAGATTTGTTATTTTCATTGCAAAACTTATCTAAAAAATAATTAGATAAAATTAAAATATCATCTTTTCTTTCTTTTAAAGAGGGAATATTGATTGGAAGAACATTTAATCTATAAAAAAGATCAATTCTTAGTTTGTTTTCTTTAAGCGCTTTATTAATATCTCTATTACTTGTAGCTATAAATCTAACATTTATTTTTTTAGATTTTGTAGAGCCTACTCTTTCAATTTCTTTTTCTTGTATTGCTCTTAGAAGTTTAGCTTGCAGGTGAATTGGCATTTCAGTAATTTCATCTAATAAAATCGTGCCTGTATCTGCTATTTCAAATCTTCCTTTTTTAGTATCTATAGCTCCAGTAAATGATCCTTTCTCATGCCCAAATAATTCTGATTCTAATAAAGATTCTGGAATTGATGCTAAATTAATTTTTACAAAGGGATTATTTCTTCTAAGAGATTTGTAATGGATAGCTTTTGCTATCATCTCTTTTCCGGTTCCCGACTCACCAGTTATAAAAACAGAGGCATTAGACATTGCTATTTTATCTATGTCTTTTAAGATTTTTTGCATATTATTTGATTTTGAAATTAGATCAAAATCTTTTGGATTTGAAATTTCATTTCTTAAAAAAGTGTTTTCTAAAAGGATTCTTTTATACTCATTTGCTTTTTTTATTATTGTTTCAATACTTTCTATAGAAAAAGGTTTTAATAAATAATTAAAAGCTCCTAAATTCAAAGAATTAATAGCTGTATCTATTGATCCAAAAGCTGTAATTATTATAACAATTGCAAAAGGATCTTTTTTTTTAGCATATTTTAAAACATCAAGACCACTTTTATTTGGCATTTTTATATCTGTTATAATTAAATCAAAATTTTCATTTTTTAATTTTTCTATAGCGATAGTTGCGTTTTGTGCTTCTTTTACCTTTATATTTAATCTTTTAAGAACATCTGTTAGAAAATATCTAATTAATTTTTCATCATCTACAATAAGAGCATTTTTTATCATTTTGCTCTCCTAAGAGGTAAATTAATTGTAAATGTACTTCCTTTATTTAATAGAGATCTGACTTCTATAGTTCCGAAATGCGCTTTTATAATTTTATAAGCTTCGCTAAGACCAAGACCATTTCCAGACATTTTTGTAGTGAAAAAGGGAGAAGCTATATTTTCTAAATCTTTTTCTTCTATCCCTTTTCCTTCATCTTGCAGGATAATATTGCACATAGAATTATTTTTCATAACTGAAATTGTAATGGTTCCATTATCTTCCATTGCTTGTATTGCATTAATTATTAAATTTAAAATAGCTGATTTAAAAAACTCTTTATCTAAAGGTAGTAAAATTTGTTTATCAGAAAAATGAGTTATAATATTTATATCATTTGAAAAAGTTTTATCAAATTTTATTGATTTTACTAATAATTTAATTACTTCAACAACATCTACCATAACAAAATTCATATCAATAGGTCTTGAAAAATATAAAACGTTATTAACTAATCTCTCTAGTGCTTTACTTGCATCTAAAATGTAGCCAGACATATTTCTTAAATTGATATTACTCTCTAAATCTCTATATAATAATGAAGCATATCCTCGAATGGCACCAAGTGGATTTTTGATTTCATGAGCAATGTTTGCTTGCATATGACCTAATTCTTTTAATCTCTCATTTCTAGAGGCTATTGTTTGATATCTTTTAAGTTCTGTTATGTCTTTTAGCATAATAATTATGCCCATTTGATTTTTTGGAGTATTTTTTATAAAAGACGTTGTAACTTCAATTTCTTTATTTTTAAAATTTACATAATTTAAATTTTTTATACTTTCATATTTAAGAGCATCTTTTATAGAAAAACCAAAAAAATCATCTTTAAAAAAATCATTATATTTATTAAATAAAATATCTATTTCTTCTATTTCTAAAATATTGATGGCTTCTTTATTGAAGGTTGTAATTATTTGATCCATATCAATAAAAATAATTCCCTGTGAGCTGTTTTTTAAGATATTATTTAAATAAGTAGTAGTAGATCTTAAATCTTCAACTTTTCTTTTTAAGGTGTTTTGATTTTTTTCTAACTCTTTTTTTACTAGATCCAATCTTTGTTGCATGTTTTGATATACTTTAGAAAAACGATAGGTCTCTTTAGTAAACAGTGAAAAAGCTAATCTAAGTTGTTTTATTGACTCTTCTTTTGTCTTAGCAGTTAGAGCTTTATTAGCAGCATTTTTCAAATCTTCAAAAAGTGATTTGGACATTTTTATTCCTTTATGTATACTTTTTTTAATATAAGAAATTTTTATGATGTATAAAAGCCTTTTTATTATTTTTGTTGTTTTTTTTATCAGTTGTGATAGTTCTATCGATAAAAAAAATGAACTCAAAAAATTGAAACTAGAGAAAATACAAAGAAAAGCAAGTAGCAAATATTGTGATTGTAATACTTTTGTAAAAAGATCATTAAACCCATATCCGTTTGAAACTAATAAAATTGGAAATTTAAATAAGATCACAAAAGAATATTTTAGATGCAAAGGATCCTCTTTAAATCCTGAAAGAGTAGATGATTTCGATTCAGATGATATTAAAGTATATCTAGATTGTGAAGGAGGATCTAAACACTCCCTTCCATTAATTAATGGAAAAGAAGGTGTTTATCCTGTTCTTTTAGATGTATTAAATTTCATTCAAAGAAAAACAAAAAAGAAAGTAGTTATAACATCAGCTCATAGATGTCCTAAGCATAATACTTACGCAGATCTAAAAAAAGAAGAAAGAATATCAAAACATATGATTGGAGCTGAAGTTGATTTTTATGTACAAGGTTATGAAAATAGAACTCTCGATATTATAGAAATTATAAAAGACTATTACTTAGAAAAACCAAAATACAATAAAGAAAAAGATTTTATAGAATTTGTAAGATACGACAAATCAAAAAATACATCAACAGAGCCTTGGTATAATAAAGAGATATTTATAAAGCTATATAATCCTCATGAAGGAAGGGATTTTGATAATCGACATCCCTATCCTTATATTTCAATTCAAGTAAAATGGAATAGAGAAAAAAATGAAAAAGTTATCTACTCTTGGGAAAAAGCAAATAGGGGATTTTTAAGATATTAATAAAAAAGCTCTTTAAAAAAATAAAGAGCTTTTTCGTAATATAAATTAACTTAAATCAGCAAATTCATTTTGAAAGGCTTCAAAGTTTCTTGGATTTATTGGATCTGTGTAAATAGCGAATTTTATTTTAATTTTTTCATTGTATCTTTCTTCAATTATAACTTCTCTAAATAATCTAGCCATAACTTTAGGATCATTAGCAAAAGCTCCACATCCAAGAGCTGATAGAACTATAGCATCTTGTCCTGTCAAAACTGCAGCTTCAAGAGTTGCTCTTATCTTATTTTTAGTAGTTTTTATGTATAGTCCATATTCGCGAGTGCCTTTTTTAGGTGAGGTTTGATGGTGAGCAGGATTTAAATCGTAAGCAGCCGTAGATATTACGTCTACAAAAAATCTTTCCCTTCGTTGTAAGTCTCTATATCCTTCATTTGCACTTGATTTTAATACTTCAACGCTTGGTGAAAATACACATCCATTTACTGGAACGTTATATTCTTTGCCTTTACTATTAAGAAATCTTTCTAAATCACGATTAAAAGGTAAACCTCTAAATTCACCATCTCTAATAGCTAAATTTTTATGAGTATTTAAAGAACCAAAAAGAGTAGATCTTCTACATAAATCTTCTTCTTGCGCAGCAGAACCTCTTAAAACACTACCTCCTGCATGAGAATCATTTGCCATATTTAAAACAGCTGTATGACTGTATCCTCTATCAATTAATTCTTTAGCCGCAACAAAAGAATCTTCTTTTGTTACTTCAATTTTTCCTAAATAACCTTTATGTGTTTGGTCATGTTTTTGAGCTACAAGAAGGGGTCTAATTCGCGAATCTCTTATTCCAGGAATGACTAATGTATTTTTTTTCATCATTTTATAACTGGTTTGATCTACCGTAGGAAATAATCTTTGATAAGTATCTTGAAAAACTGCAGCTCTTTGAGGATCAGTATAAGTCTGGGGTGGTGATACTTGAGCATCAGATGCACTTCCAGCTCCTCTAGCTCTTTCATAAGCTTCTGCTTCTTCAGCCCCTCCTCTATAACTTTGCGGTCTTCTTACTGCAGGAGAAGAATCTGCGGCAGCAGGATAAGCACTTGTTAAAGCTCTTTCTACTACTTGCTCCATTCTAGGATCTGTTGATCTAGCAGGGGTAGCTCTGCCCCCTAAATAATAACATGCACTCCAGCCAGCTATTGCTGCTATTCCAGTTATTGGACCTAAGGTTGCTCCAATAGCAACTGCTCCTGCAGTAGCTGCTAAATTTTTAGGGTTGCTAATAAAAGAACAAAACTCACTTGTACACTTGTCTTTATAATCTAATCTAACACTCATTATTATCTCCTTATTATTGTAATAAACTTAATTAATTGTATTAAATATAACAGTTATTATAACAAAAAAAACATATAATTCCCAATTAAAATATTTAATATACATTGTAATAATTTTTTGAAGAATTTGGATGTTTTTACTTATAAAAATAAAAGCTTCTAATATATAATAACTTATTTTGCCGATGTGGCGAAATTGGTAGACGCGGTAGATTCAAAATCTGCTTTTAGCAATAAAGTGCTGGTTCGAGTCCAGTCATTGGCAAATACTTTTTATAGATATAAAAATTGTTTTAATCTCAAATTTCAATTTTTTTTTACTTGATCTCTCTTCTAAAACATTATACATTTGTATATTAGTAGGCATAAAAAAATAAGGCAAGTTAATGAATAAAAAGTTCAAGTCAATGGATGGCAATAATGCAGCAGCTCATATAGCATATGCTCTATCTGAAGTTTGTGCAATTTACCCAATTACTCCTTCTAGTACAATGGCAGAAATCGTAGATGATTTAGCATCTAAAGAGAAAAAAAACTTACTTGGATCCGTTGTGGATGTTATAGAAATGCAATCAGAGGCTGGAGCAGCTGGAGCAGTTCATGGCATTTTGTCTTCAGGGGCTCTAGCTTCTACCTTTACCTCATCTCAAGGTCTTTTATTAATGATTCCAAATATGTATAAAATGGCAGGGGAATTACTTCCTTGTGTTATGCATGTAGCTGCAAGATCATTAGCAGGTGAGGCGCTGTCCATTTTTGGAGATCATCAAGATGTTATGGCTACAAGAGCTAGTGGTTTTGCAATGCTATGCTCAACATCTGTGCAAGAGGCTATGGATTTAGCATTAGTATCTCATTTATCAGCAATTGATTCATCGCTTCCTTTTATGCATTTTTTTGATGGGTTTAGAACTTCTCATGAAATTCAAAAAGTAGAAGTTATAGATTACGAAGATATAAAAAAGATTGTAGATTTTAATAAAATAGATGAATTTAGAAAAAGAGCATTAAATCCATCGCATCCATATGTAAAAGGAACAGCACAAAATCCAGATATTTATTTTCAAGAGATGGAAGCGGTGAATAAATTCTATTTGGATCTTCCAAGTATTGTTGAAAAAAATATGCAGAAGGTATTTGAGATAACAAATAGAAAATATAATTTATTTGATTACTACGGTGATAAAGATGCAACTAGAGTAATAATAGCTATGGGATCTTCAGTAGATACCATTGAAGAGACTATTGATTATTTAAATGCTAAAGGTGAAAAAGTAGGACTTGTAAAAATTAGATTATATAGACCTTTTTCTTTAAAACACTTTTTAGATACTGTTCCTAAAACAGCTAAAAAAATAGCTGTTTTAGATAGAACAAAAGAATCAGGATCACTCGGAGAGCCTCTATATTTAGATGTTTGCTCTTCATTTATGGAAGCAAAAGATCAAAGAGTAATTGTAGGTGGCAGATATGGACTTGGTTCTAAAGAATTCACACCGTCTATGGTAAAAGCAATTTATGACAATTTAGCTTTAGAGAATCCTAAGAATCATTTCACTATTGGTATAAATGATGATATTACTCATACATCTTTAGATGTAAAAGAAAATATTTCTTTTTCAAGAAAAGATGAAAAAGATTGTATGTTTTGGGGTATTGGTGGTGATGGAACAGTGGGCGCTAATAAAGAAGCTATAAAAATTATAGGAGATAATACCAATAGACATGTTCAAGGTTACTTTGCATATGATTCTAAAAAAACATCTGGTTTAACAATGAGTTTTTTAAGATTTTCATCGGATATAATAAAATCTAGATACTTAATAGAACAAGCAGATTATATCGCATGTCATACTATCGCATATTTAAAAAAATATGATTTAGTTAAAAATATTAAAGAAAATGGAATCTTTGTATTAAATTCTCCTTATTCTTTAGAAGAGATGGAGAAAAAACTTCCAAATGCAATGAAGAGAAAAATTGCTAAAAATAATGTTAAATTTTTCAATATTGATGCTACAAAATTAGCAGAAGAAATAGGCGTCTATCCACATATAAATATCATAATGCAAACAGTGTTTTTTAAATTAATAAATATTTTAGATATTGAAAAAGCAAAAGAATTATTAAAAGAAGCTATTAAAAAAACATATGAAGATAAAGGCGAGGATGTAGTAAATAAAAATATTTCAGCAGTAGATAAAGCGCTGGATAATTTAAAAGAAATTAAATATCCAACTTCTTGGAAAGATTTAGAAGATGAAGAAATTGAAGTAGATATGAATAAGCCAGAATTTGTAAAAAAAATTGCGGATATTTTAAATGCTCAAGAAGGTGATATTTTGCCTGTTAGCGCTTTTAAACCAGGAGGAATTTTTCCACTCGGAACTGCAAAATATGAAAAAAGAGGTCTTTCTAAATATGTGTCATCTTGGATAAAAGAAAAATGTATTCAATGTAATCAATGCGCTTTTGTTTGTCCCCATGCTTGCATAAGATCTTTTTTACTTACAAAAGAAGAAGTTGATAATGCGCCGGAAGGGTTAGAAGTTATTCAAGCTATTGGAAAAGATAAAGAGTACTTTTTTTGTATTGCCATTAGCCCATATGATTGTACTGGATGTACAAATTGCGTTAATGTTTGCCCAGCTAAAGGAAAAGCTTTAAAAATGACTATTTTTGAAAATGTATATCAAAAAAATGCTAAAGTTTGGGATTACTTAGTAAGTTTAGATCAAAGAGATTCCTCAATGAGTAAATTTACTCTAAAAGGATCGCAATTTAAAACTCCATTAATTGAATTTTCTGGTGCATGCGCTGGTTGTGGTGAAACGCCATATATAAAACTTGTAACTCAAATGTTTGGAGAAAGAATGATAATAGCAAATGCAACAGGGTGTACTTCTATTTACGGAGGATCAGCTCCATCTTTTCCATATACTACAACTAAAAAAGGATATGGTCCTGCTTGGGCTAACTCTCTTTTTGAAGATAATGCAGAGTTTGGCTTTGGTATTTATCTAGGAGAGAATCATAGAAGAGAAAAATTAAAAGAGTTAGTTACACTTACTATTAATGAAAATATTTCAAATGAATTAAAAGAAGAATTTAAAAAATGGGTTGATTCATTTGAAGATGGTGAGATCAATCAAAACATTACACCTAAAATTATTCAGTTATTAGAAAAAGAAAAACCTTCAAATCTGATAGATGAAATTAAAAAATCTTTAGATGTTTTTACTAAATCATCAACTTGGTTAATTGGAGGTGATGGTTGGGCTTATGATATCGGATATGGTGGTTTAGATCATGTGCTTGCAATGAACAGGGATGTAAATATTTTAGTTTTAGATACAGAACTTTATTCTAATACTGGAGGTCAAACTTCTAAAGCAACGCCAATAGGTGCTGTTGCTAAATTTGCTTCAGGTGGTAAAAAAACTATTAAAAAAGATTTAGCACTTCTTGCTATGACTTATGGAAATGTGTACGTTGCATCTGTTTGTATGGGAGCTGATAAGAATCAATTAGCAAGAGCTTTAAAAGAAGCGGAAAGCTACAGGGGACCATCCCTTATAATTGCTTTTTCATCATGTATTGGCCATGGCTTAAAGAAAGGTCTAGCAGCAGCACAAGAGCAGCAAAAACAAGCAGTAGATAGTGGCTATTGGTTTAATTATAGATATGATCCAAGACTTAAATTAGAAGATAAAAATCCATTTGTTTTAGATAGTAAAGAACCTTCAATGAATATAGAAGATTTTTTACTTACTCAAAGAAGATTCTCTGTTTTGCAAAAAAAGAATCCAAAACTCGCAAAAGAACTTTTTGATAAAATGCATAAGCAAAGAGAAGAGAAATATAAGCTATTAAAAAAGATGAGTGAAGAGAAGTTTTTATAATTAACTTGCAATAGATCTTTGAGCTACTTCGAATTTTTTAGATAGTCTGTTAATAGATACTATCCAAACAGGCATAATCAAGGCAAATACTATAAATATAAATGGTGATGCTCCCATTGGTGATGAAAAGGTCATTAAAAGCATTTGTATGATTAGAGAAGAACCTGATTTTCCAAGTCTTGATCCTATCCCATCAATTGCTGATTTTCCTTTTAATTTATCTTCAGCAGAAAGTGGGATAAATGCCATTTCTTTTGTATCATCAAATATTGTATATTTTAAAGCTCTTGCTAAAATGTTTTGCAGCGCTCCAAAAAAGACAGCTAATACAAGTGGAGAAAATCCTAAAATATTAAAAGTTGCGTTAGCTATAGATGCTTTTTTTACAAATATACAATAAAAAAATCCAAATCCAGTAAAAATTAATGTTAAAGGAGTGAGTATTGCAGCTATTCTCCAACCTAGTTTTCTAACTACATTTGAAGATATAACAAAAGAGGAAATTACAGCTATAATTCCAATTAAATAAGTGATTTTAGATGAAAATTTTGTAAATTCAAGTGCGCTTGGAAAAAGCTCATGAACCTGAGATTTCCAAAGTACTTCAGTTAAATTAATTACTACATTATAGGATAAAACAATTATTGCAATATAAAGAACATATTTGGATTTCATTGCAAAAGAGATACATTCTTTTAAAGTAATTTTTTGTTTTCCTTTGTTAGATGCATCAGATCCCATTAAATATCTAGTTGGGAAAAGATTTATATGTAAATATCTATATAAAAAAATAATGCAAAGGCCACATAAAATAATTATTATTATAAAAACAGCCATTGCTTGATCCCAACTGCTGTTGAATCCAAAAAAACTAAATAAAGAACTATTAGAAAAATTTAAAGCAGATCTAGTTGCTAAAGAATGTCCTAATATTCCTGCTAATATTCCAGCTGAGTTTCTTGCTACTCCAAAAAAAAAGTAGCTTCTTTTAGCTTCTGATACAGATAATACATCTACAACAAACATCCATAAAAGAAGTGATAACATTATAGTTGACCAGGCTTCTGCCATTATATAAAAAATTGCAAAGGGCCAATATCTAATTATTAAAATCAGTCCTTTAAATCCCTTAGGTAGAACACCTGATAGAAAATCAGCGGTTTTATTTAAATTAAAAAAATTATTATGTGGATATAAAACAAATATAAAAAAAGTAAAAAATATTAAAAAAATAGATATCATTACATAAAAAATATTTTCCCGATTAAATCTTCTAGATAGCTTTGTAAATAAATATGTTAAACCAATAGCAGAGGGCAAAATAGCCCAGACTTTTAGAAAAGGAATTACTTCAGCTCCAGAATTAGGCGCTGTAATTATTAAAGTATCTTTTAGTATTTTAAGTATGTGATAGTTAAAAGAAATAAAAAAGAAGAGAATCGCCATAGGAACAAATTTTTTAAGTTCGACCCTATGTATTGGCCAAAAAAAAGATCTAAGTTTAGAAAAACCTTGATCTTTTTCCATTAAATAATTCTCGTCAATTTAATGTTCAAAGTACCTGCCTCCAGGTTTTCAAAGATTATAAGAGGTTTTTATTTTTTTTCATAGATAAAAAAATAATTTAATTTATCAAATAAAGTAAAAAATTAGTTTAATTGATTTTTATAAAAAAACATGTTTTAATTTTAATTAAAAATTTAACTTATGGTTAATTTTGATAGAAAAAATTAAAAAAATATTTAGAAAAAAAAAATTTCATATAATTAAATTGATAGTAGTTATCACTGCAATTTATTTTATTTGGCATAGTGACAAAATAAAACAACAAGCAAATCCTCAAAAATATCTAGAAGAAAAAGTTAAAAAATTACAAAAAACAGTAACTATTGATAAACTTAAAATTCAATCACTTGAAGTAGATCTAAAAAAAGAAAAACAAAATTGCATTTATGAAAAAGAAAAAACAAAGATTGATGCTATTTTTTTTGATAAAAATGAATATAAATCTATTGAATGTCTAAATATATCCCATAAAAAAAAGTTGGATAATATAAGCGAATCTATAACCGCTATGAATCAACTTTACCTAAAGGATTTAGAAGAGCTTGAAAACGCAGTTTCAAATTTAGAAGAAATCAATAAAATTACGATAAAACAGAGGGAAAGCCCACTACTTTAGTGGTGGGATGAAAGCTGAAATAATTTTTATAATATTTTCTTGTTATATAACTAATATTTATATAAAATTTTTCCTATGAAAAACAGATGGCGCTCAAGTAAAACAGCAAAATACAACTTAGGCTATCACTTGATTTGGTGAATTAAGTATAGAAGAAAAGTACTTTTAAATGAGATAGAAGTTTTTTTCAAAAAAACAATGCTTGATAAAGCTAAGAGTATAAATGTCATAATTGAGCAAATGGAAGTAATGCCTGACCATATACATATTTTTGTTAAAGCGCCTCCAATATATGCTCCTCATTTTATTGTTCAACAATTCAAGGGGTATACTTCCAGATTGTTAAGAGCTAATTTCAGATCATTAAAAAGTAGACTTCCCTCATTATGGACTCGCTCATATTATGTTGAAAGTGTTGGAGCTGTTTCAGAATCAACAATAAAAAAATATATTGAGGACCAAAAAGGAAAATGAGAAAAACATTTTGCTTTAAATTATACACCTCTAAAAAAAATAAATTCTTGCACAATAAAATAGATATAGGATCTCAAATATATAATTATTGTATTTCACTTCATAAACGATATTATCGTTTATATAAAAAACATCTAAATAAGTATCAATTGCAAAAACATTTAACCAAAGCTAAAAAAAGATATCCTGATTTTAAAAATTTTCAATCTCAAGCACTTCAAGATATAACAGATCGAATAGATAGGGCATATCTTCTTTTTTTTAAAAACTTAAAAAATAAAGTAAAAACCTCTCCCCCAAATTTCAAGAAAAAAAAACGATACAAATCGTTTACTCTAAAACAAGCTGGATATAAGCTTATTGCTAAGAATAAAATATTAATTGATCAAAAAATTTATAATTTTTTTGCATCACAAGAAATAGATGGAGTTATAAAAACTTTAACAATTAAAAGAGATCCTATAGGAGATTTATATATATTCTTTTCAGTTGATGTTATAGAAGAGCTAGAAAACAAAACTATGTCATGTAAAACCGCAGGTTTTGATTTTGGGCTAAAGACTTTTTTAACTTCATCAGAAGATGAAGAAGATATTAAGTCTCCTCTTTTTTTTAAAAAAACTTTGAAGAAGATAAAAAAGTTAAATCAAAGTTTTTCTAGAAAGAAAAGAGGTTCTTCTAATAGAAAGAAAGCTCTAATGAATCTTTTTAGAGTACACAAAAAAATCTTCAATCAAAGAAAAGACTTTCATTTTAAACTTGCAAAAGATTTAAGTGAAAAGTATGTCCATCTTTTTTTTGAAAATTTAGATATTAAAGCTTTACAAAAGCTCTATGGCAGAAAAATATCTGATCTTTCATTTTCAAATTTTCTAAAAATATTAGAATATTATCAAGAAAAGAAGGGATCAAAAATAATCTATATTGATCGTTTTTATCCATCATCTAAAACTTGTTATCACTGCAACAACATAAATGCAGATTTAACTTTGAAAGATAGGACATGGATTTGTCCTCATTGCAAAAAAACAATAATGAGAGATAAAAACGCTGCTAGAAACATAAAAAGACAGGGCATTGTCTTGTGGAATAGGGAAAATAAGACTCGAAATTCTAGAGCAATTCCCGCTTAAAACCAGAATCCCTCGACTTTAGTCGTGGGAGTATGTCAAAGATTTAGATAATTAATAAACTTATCCCTTGAATAACTTTCAAAGTCATTTAATTCAAATATACATTTGTTTTTTTGAGATGTGATTTTGCCTTTCATTTTCAGATCATCGAAATGAAAGATTATTTCATTTGGAGTGTAAGAGCCATTTTGATTTGCTGAAATAACATAGTTTTTCCTATGTTTTGAAAAAATTGATTTACCATCAAATAAATCATCAAAAGTTTCTTTATTGCTCAAAGTATCTAAGATAGTTGGAAAAATATCTATATGAGAAGAAATATTTGCATTTAGTTTTTTATCTGAATTTAATTTATATATAATAGGGACTGATAGCTGATATTCATTTAATTGAGAACCATGAAAAATAGATTTTTCTTCGTAAAACTCTTCTCCATGATCTGATGTGAATACAATTATAGAATCTTTTAAAAGATTATTTTTTTCCATAGAATTAATTGCTTCATTAAATAAATGATCAATATAACCTACTGCATTTTTGTATCTATTTTGTAGTTTGTAAAGATTAGATTTATTGAAGGATAAAGAGAGATAATTGATTGTATCAACTACTGGAAAATGTTTTGCTTTATATTCTTTTCCCCAACTATATTCGCTATGAGTAGAATCTAAAAAAATAATAAAAATATTCGAATTATTAAACTCTTTTTTTGCTAGATCTTTGCTAAGTAAACTTACTGTATTTTTATCTCTAATAGCTGCAATTTTCGAAGTGTGAAATAAATTATTAAACTTATCTATTAAAAAGTGATCTTTCCCAAAAAGCACTTCATCCATATGATAAAATTTAGTTTCGCAAGAAGCATATATATTAATCTTATATCCCATTTTTTTTAGTATATTTAATGGTATGCTACCTTTTTTATAATCATTGAAATTCCCTGAATAAGAAATAGAATTATTACTATGAAATATAGAAAACCAAGAATGTTGAGTCGCATTTGCAGAGGAATAAGAATTGTTTATAAAATAATTCTTTTTCTTAAATTTTTCTAAATTAGGAGTAAGCTCGTCTGTTATATGATCTTTTCTAAAAGCCTCACATATAAATATAAAAATGTTTGGTTTTTTATCTATTTTTAAGTCTTTGTTTTCTAATC
>SDBT01001787.1_pt1 | contig 38404 bp, 69 predicted proteins | sample 2277101 | NCBI WGS metagenome assembly SDBT01 (sample SAMN10404973, study PRJNA504765) | marine sediment metagenome | isolation source: marine sediment core GS10_PC15, 103 cmbsf | place: Arctic Ocean: Southern Knipovich Ridge | collected 2010 | reverse complement strand
TAAAAAAATCTTTTATATGAGTAGAAGGTACTTGCACACTGAATAATCTAACACGCCTCAAACCAACTTGAGCATGATAACCTGAATGATTAGGATACGTTGATAAATATTCTTTATTAGACATAATGGTTTGAAAAGCATTCAACGCATTCCTATGCCCATAAAACAGATTAAAACTATGCATTAATCCACCAAACCAATTACTTTAGCAATCAAATCAAGTTTCTCAGCACTTGTAGTTGTTTTAGAATACAAAATCTTATCCTCTGCTTTCTTATCAACAAACACAACATCAGGTATGTCCTGTTGCACTATTTTACCTTCGCCAGTTTTGGCATTGTATAGCCAAACAGTTTTCAAAGTCATGTTAAATTCCTCCTGATCTTATAAACAGTTAACCTACTTCCACTAGCAATCGGAACACTAGCACTAGAAGTAATAGCCAACCCACTCACAACATTATTAGTTAAAGAAGAATTCCTACTTATCATAGCAACATTCGTAATAGGCGCGCCTGCAGTACCAGTAATACTATTAGTAAGCATCACAGGAATATTCGTATTAGCAGTTAAACTAATTATTGCATGGTAAACATTTTGAGAACCAGCAGCAACACCCTTATCAAGCCTAGCATCAGCAGTAGCAACACCAGTAACAGCACCAGCCTCAGAGTGAATTAACTGACTATCATATACTCCAACAGCATCTCCGTTTAAAAGAAGATTAAAATAACCCGAAACAGAGGCTTTCTTATCAATATGAGCAAACACTTCTAATTCATAATCATCTAAGTCTACTGAAATACTTCCTGCTCCAATCGTAATCGAAGCTCCGCTAACACCAGAGAACTTAGTAGTAGCAACTAGTATTCTTGTCGCATCCCACAAATTATTATCCGTAGTAGTTTCATTAATCACTGCTTCTAAGTCTGAAGAATTTTGATTTAAATCTTCAAACTTTAAACCTTCTTTTGTCCAAGTTTTTGTAACATTGAATGAGCCAACCATGTTTAATCACTCCTTTTAAGTTGTCGTTTATATAAAAAACTAATCATTATATCCCCTTATAAGTGAAAATATACGCGATCTGCTGAGTATTCGTTTTAATAATACCTGTATGCACGCTTCTACTAACTGTTAAAGCTGTTCCATCAGTATTCAAAACAGTAGTTTCAGTAATAGTATTCCCATTACCATCAGCCGTGTTTACAAGACACCTAACTGTAACTGTTCTATTAGCTTCATTAGAAGTCGGAAAACCGCTTACAAAAGCCTTAGTAGCAACCGCTCCGTCAAAGTTAACTCCTGTTTGAATATCAGTATCTGTTTTAAGCGGAGTAGTAGTGCCTGTCCCGATTTTGAACAAACTAGGCGCTGTTTTAGACCCTATTCCAAAGCCTCTTGCGTTCATCAAAATTATTCCATTATTCGTAAACTGATTACCATTCGCCATTTTATCACCCTCATGTTATAGTTTCCGTTGAAATAAGCGTAAACCTTTCATTTAACCAATTAGCCCCAATCTTACTAGACTCGCTGGCTGTTAAAAAATCGAAAGTAATATTACCACTAGCAACAATACCCCATCTTAACTCTATAAAATCTACATTTGTCCAATCAGGAGTACCAGTAGTATTCCCAGCACTTAAATCAAACACATAATAGAACCTTTTATTATTACTCAAACTACTAAAAGTAGCTCTTAACGTACCTATTACTTGCGTAAAATCACTACCACTGCTTCCTATTCGTAAAAACAACTGATTAACACTAGTGCTAGTGGTACTGAAAAACCAAACTCCGGCAGTGCCTTTAGTTGGACTACCCTGAGCAACTCCCGTAATAGCACTAATATTACCTTTAGAATTAGTATTCTGAGCAATACCCGTGCCGCTAGAATTAGACCAAGTGAACTTAGAACCCTGAGTCCCTATCCAAAAATGAGTCAAATCAGTGTCTGAAGTAATAACCATGGTTTCTCCAGTACCTTCAGTCCAAAGCGTAGTATCTTCAAAACCATCAAGCTGAGTCATTTCACTATTTTCAAACAAAAAACCATTCTGAGGATGGTTTAAAATAAAAGAATCATTAATCTCACTAGCCTCGATTGTCAAAGACTCTAACAACTGAGTATACTCATAACCTAAAGCCTTAGCATGTAACAAATCATCAGGGTTTTTAAAAACCTCTTCTTCCAAACGTTTAACCCGAGAAGCAGCGTTGAAATCGAAATCCTGCAGCTCCGTTCCTCTATCTCCAACAAATAATTTAACCTGAGGCTCAGGCCATTTAAACACGATTTTCTTAACAATAACAAGTTCATCTTCGTCATTCAAATTATCGTCTACTCTAATTTCCTGACCTCTGTCCAGAGCATAAGAATCTACTAACGTAGGTTTAACCTCAAATTCCGTGGTTATAGCAGGGTTTTTCATAATTTCAAGCAAATTAAAAGCACGCTGTTCTGCATCTGCTACGTTTGTAATATCGCTAATAATAAAAGTAACTTTAGTCTCTCCATAAGTATCAATAGAATCCTGATCGTCTACAATAACAGGCGCAGGAACAAAATAATGATAATCTATTTGAATCAAAGCACTAGAACCCGGAGTACTACTACTAGCAAACACTATTCCTGGAAGCACAGGGTCTACAGTATAATCAAAAGAACTAGTCTCGTCTGTAATACCTCCTTGCTTTTCATCACTATCAACAAGCACTTTTACATCCTGAGGATTATGAATCAAAGGAAAACTAAGAGTAGAATTATCGCCTAAGAAATTCTCTCTTTTAGAAACCAAGATGTTAGCTCCGTGTAATTCTATATTATTAATAACTGTCTCCAAGTTTCTTTTCCATTTAGGCGGCTTTCTAACATCACCACTAGCTCCTATTGTAATCACATTAACATTTTTTGTAAAACCTTTAGGTTCAAAAAACACAAGATCAGAACTAGCTTTATAATAAAACTGCCAGTTAAGAGCATTAGCAAGAGCCTGAAGCCTCTCAAACACGTCTACATGATTACACCTGAATTTAGTGATAATAAGTGTAGTACCAGAATCTTGAACACTCGTATTATTCGCAGTTAAAGTAGTAAAAGAATTAATCAAATCTTTAAAAATCTCGCTTATTTTACCCGCTTCAACACCTGTGCTAGAATCATACTCTTTAGTAACTTCTTTCCTAACAGCCTCCCAAAGCTTGTCTTTAATTTCTAACTTTAAACCAGCTACAGTTTTATCTATTTTACTAATAAAACCAGAGAATCTTTTAGTATCAGTGCTTGTGGTAAATCCCTCGAAAATTTCAACAGTCTGTCCTACAATTGGTGTAACAAGGGTTGTGATACTTTTAAGAGTAATAATAACCCCGCTACTAATAAAATCGTTATTAGTCTTACTAACACTCCATCTGCGAACTTTTAACTCAGTCGAACTACTATCTAAAACAGTCACTCCGTTAATAGTTACTTTACTAAATTTCTTACTAGAAGCCATTACGTAATCCTCGAAGTCGTCATTTTAATAGTATAATTCAACTCAGTGGTTCTACCAGCAGCCCAATCCCACTGAAAATCAATCACAACCACATTTCTAGTCCCGATTAAATCACTCACATAACTAGCAGTCGCAGTCACATCCCCATTTGCAAGATTACTAATCGTGTTAATAAAATTATTCAACTCAGCAAGAGTACTAGCAATATTAGTTCCGCTAATAGTGATATTCTCAACCGCACCGCTTAATTGAATCGCCTCTGCTTCACTAGAATCACTCTGAACCACGTCTAAAACTATAATCCCTGCATCTTTCGTAGCTCTCTCTGTTATAATAACATCCAAACTTTGCCCTGCTAATGTATACGCCATATCATCACCTCTAAAAGAAAGTCATTCTACTTCTTCTCCTACCTTGAACCGCTTCCTGAATACGATCAATCAAAGAATCCATACTCGCCTCATCTGCAAACACACCACCACTAATAGTAATATTCACACCACCTGCTCCGTTTGCTCCGTTAAGCGGAACAACAGCCTCAGGCCCAGACTCACCAATCAAAGCAAGAGTAGGCTTATTCACAATACCCCCATCTGCAAGACTAGGAATATTCGTTAAACCTCCAAAGGGAAAAACCTCACCACCACCAGGTAAACCTATTCTAATATTTCTAAGAGCTTCAATCAAAGAATTCAACCCTTCAATAATAATATTACCAATACCTCTAGCTAAACCAGAAAGAGCATCTGTAATTTCAGTAGCAAATTCAATTACTCCTTTAGCAATATCCCCAGCTAAATCACCAAGCCCTTCAACCATATCATCCAAAACTTGTTGACCAAAACCAGACAGAACACCTATACCTTTACCAACTTCAGAAACAATATCATCAAGAAGCTCAGCACCAGCATCAACAAGATCACCAAGACCCTTAGCTAAATCGCCTAAAAAACTAGGAATCTCAGTAACAGCAAAATCAACAATACCACTAAACCCTTCAGCTAAAGCATCATTAATTCCTACAAGCCCGTCTAAAAGTTTTCCCGGCAACTCTTGAACAAAACCCGTTATACCATCAATAAAACGTTTAGTAGTACCTTCACCAAACACAATATCGATTAAAGTTTCAATAGTCCTAAAAATCAAACCAACTATATCAGCAGGATTACCCAGACCATTAACAACATCTCCAAAGAATTTCTTAGCAATCTCCATATCTTCAGCTAATTCAGGAAAAGCTCCTTTAACCTTCGCAATATCCTCTTCAGAAAAAATAGCTTCACCAACACTTTCCCCTGGGCTTTTACCTCCACCAAAAGTCTTGTTAAACAAAATAGCCATTTTAAGCAAAGCTCTCATAGCAGGTCTTAACAAAACACTAAGAAAGTCTCCAAACGGTTTAAAGAACAACTTCATAGCATTACCAAAAATTATGAAAGTACCTTTTAAAGCAGGTGAAGCATCTGTAAGAACATTTAACATTTTAGTAATACTACTGCTAATAATCTCAAGAACACCAAGAGTTAAAGCACTAGCTCCAGCGATTTTACCAAGAAAACCAGCAGCACCCGCACCGCCACCTGCACCTTTTCCTCCCGCTCCTCCAAAAACACCAGAACTAATTCCTCCAAAGAAATCTTTAGCATTTTTCTTAAAATCGAAAGCATCAGCAATACCTTTCTTCAAATCAGTAATGCTTTTATTAGCTATTTTAATCTTTAACGTTAAATCATCAGCCATTTACAACACCATTTGTTTCTTATTACTTCCAATAATCCTCAATATCTGCAAATACATCGCAGGTTCACTTAAAATCTCGCTAGGCAATTTTTTATACTTATCACAAAGCTGTTCTAACGAAAGCCAATACAACACACTTGAATCCACCGTACCCGAGTTAACCAACCCATGAACCAAATCAGGTCCATTTTTTGCATTATAAAACTGGAAACTCAGGCTCTTTAGTTTTTTTCCTCATCCCCCTCTACAGCATTAAACGCTTTAGTTAAACTCTTTAACAAAAGATTATACTCAGGAGTTTTAAGATCTAACAAATCTTTCTCTTCCTTAAAATCCCTTCCTCCGTTTAACTCTATTAAAAGCTTCCTACTATACGCATGAAACTCAAGAGCAACTCCTGTATCTTTAGACTTACCGTCTTTCAAACCTAAAAGCCTCTCTTGAAAACCCGTGAACTCTAACTGCTGATGCCCATTCGGGTGTTCAAACTTATACTCTTTATCTTTTATCTTTACTTCAAACATACTATCTCCTCCAGTACTTACTAACTAAAACTAAACTTTTACCAATTTGCTTCGCTAATATCGTCTGTAGTAACTAACGAACTTAAACTCTCAGCCGTAAAATTAAACGTCTGAACAAGTTGTCCTCCACCTATAGGAACAGGCTTACTACTAGTTCCAAGCTTCGCATTCGTTAGAACAACCAAAAACTTTCTCAAACCACTACCAAGAGCAATCCCGTTAGTAACAGTCAAAGTCAAAGTCTTCGCATCAGGACCAGAACCAGTCGGAGCAGTTCCTCCTAAGAAATACTCATATTCAGTGTTATCCTTGAAACTCATGGCAAAACTACCAGTGTAAGTTCTTGAACCTTCAGGTAACTGTGCAACAAGATTACTCCCTAAACCAAAAGTCTGAGTCAAATTATTTGTTATAGTTAAATCAAAACTCTGAACTTCCTCAAACACATCACTATCCATTTTCAACTCAGCTAACCCAAAAGTAAGCTTCACAAGATTATCTATAACACTAGCCTGAGCAGTCGTAGAATTCACAACAGTTTTACCAAAACCGCTTGCATTCATACTAAGCACACCACCAACACTCATGCTAAAAGTCAACTCATTAACCTTCATTCCAGTATACTTTCTTAACACATCTCCGCTTGTGTGATTATAACCGTCCTCTAGAGTAAAACTTGGCACTGTATCTCTTTCAGTAAACGTATGCGCTGTATCACTGCTTGTAGTATTATGACTAACCGCTCCAAGCGAATACTCAACAAGCCTACCATGCTGAAAATGAACATCCATACTCCAACTAGCATTAAACTGACCACTAGGAGACTGCTGAGCATTCCTAGCACCTAAAGCATGATTAGGAGTCACATTAAAATTTTCGTCTGGAGTAAAATTCTGAATCAAACCAAAATCCTTGTTAGCAGTAACCGCAGTACCATAAGCATTATCAGCTTCTCTACCATGCAAAATACTACTAGTTTCTGCTGTTCTCGTTAACTTTACCATCTTCTTTCACCTCTTTAAAACTATTTTCAACCTTCTCAGGTCGCTTAAATCTCTTTTTAGAAAAATCCTTCTCTTTCACGTCTTTAACTTCGTAAAAATCTGGATTTCTAAGAATAACTTCTGCCACATTTTTCCTGACAAGCACAGGCTCTTTCAAAAACTGAATACCCATGCACTTCAAACCAGGTTTCTTACACTTGATATACACAAAACTCATACAATCACCTCATTAGTATCTAACAAATCATACTCAAGCTCCCACCGAAAAAAATTTCTAGTAGAATCTCTCCTATCATTCTGATTTCTTAACTTTGTCACATCAAACAAAGTACTAGTCCTGTCTGTTCTAACAGAATCAAGAATACGCTTAACCTCATCACGCATCAACACGCTTTGAGCATCACTAAAACTTGTCATAACATTAACAAATAAAACATCTTCAACTTTATTAGCCCCATAACCCAAGCCATTAGGCTCGTAAGAAATACCACCAGTAGGGCGAAAAACACCAATCGCATCTTTACGAGTATAATGCGTATCAATACGCTTCACTTTATTTTGATTAAAAAAAGCAGGAGTTCTACTTCCAGTGTTACCACTACTCCAATTATCCTCTAAAATATTCACATACCTATCTATCGTCTCAACCATTTTTACTCACTTACTACAAACTAATCGGCATCTTAGGCCGCTTATCTTTATACAACCAAGGAACTGCCCCGGTTCTGTCCAAAAACCTATCGAACTTCTCACCTCTTTTATCAAACCTATGATCTCTAAAATTCTTTTTACCACCTTTAATCGAGTTATACCTCTTTCCTAACCCATAATTTTTACAAGAACTACACCAACTCCCTTTCCCAATAGCACAAACCGCGCGCTCACCAAGATAAGGACAATCATACAACTTACTCGGATGATCCTCATGCTTAACTTCCATTCTACGTTTCTCCGCACTCGCCGCCTCACGCTTTAACAAACGCCTTTGTAAATCCTCTCCATTAACAAACACCAAATTCACCGTGAATAAACAATAACTGGTTTTCTATCGTTTAAAATCCTCTCAATCTTATTTTCCCAATCCCGGGACTTATCAGTTAAACTCACATTATCACTAGCGCTTTCAGGAAAACTCACACTTCTATCATCACTACGAACAAGAGCAACACCAGCCATAAGAGCAGCAACTTGCTCTATATCCCCAGGAACAAAAGTAATAGCAACATTATCAACATGAATAGCTCCAGTAGTATTATACTCACCTCTGCCTAAGCCTGTTAAAGTAGTAGATGTTTTACCAGTATAACTAACATACTCGTCTTCTATTTTCACAACCCCGTTTAAAGGGAAATTAGTAGTTCCGTCAACAGTAACACTAGTAGCACTTGCACTCAAATCTCCTGAATCATTAATCAAAGTTCTGGATCCTGAATTAGTCCTATAAGTAATTCTGGCTCTCCTGCCTCTATTTCCAAAGAAAACGTTTCTGACATAAAGAACGCCCTCTTTAGCATCAACCCAATAATCATTATTCCTACCTTGAGTTCTCGCAGTCAAATAATCCACATACGAATTACCATCCCAAATCTCTATCTTATCCCCAAGACCAGTATCCAAATCCTCTATATTAGTAAGACTAGTCACAAGATTAGAACGATTTAAACTAATTTTCCAACCAGGCCCGAAAGTAAAATCATGCAAATGAGCAGGAACAATATTATGATACTCATTCTCGACTTGCACGATCCGCCAAGACTCATGTAAAACATTATCTATACGAGCCTCCACTTTAACAATTTCATCCTGAACAGCTTCTAACACTGTTCCAGAAAAATTGGACGAAAACTGCATAAGATTAGCAACCCTCTGCGGAGTCGTGTAAGTCGTCAGAACCATAATCACACCGCAAGATGAACAATAGTCACTGCAATTCTCTGACCAGGAACCGAAGCACTACTAATACCTTGAATAGTAGCAGTAGTGGCAATACTGTTCAAATAAGTCTGAACAGCAGCATCAATACCCTCTTCAGTTTCCACAATCGTTTTAGACGTTATATTAAAACTAACCATCCAAAATCACCTATTCTGGCAAACCAATAATGAAAGCCCTTACTTTTACATCACTAACATCAACTGCTTCACCAACTTCTATAAACTGACTAGAAGCACCTATTTCACCAGTGAACAACTTAATCTTCTGATTCGCATAATCAAAAGACACAACAAGATCTCTACTAGAATTATCCGTGCCTATGAATAAAAGCGCAGTATCAATTCCAATTGCTGTCTTATTAGCCGCGCTTAAAGCCTCTCCACCTCTAGGATAACTAGTGTCAAAAGTAATTTCAACCACTCTAGTCACGTATTTAGTAGTTAACAAATCGTTTATAGTTCTGCTAGCAGCTCTAAAATCTGTGTCTTTATCTACAATACTTAAAGCCATTTTATCTCCCTCCTTTTAATCTTTCAATAATACCTTTCTTCTTAGCCTTGCCTTTAGACTTAGGTTTAATGGTTTCTCTAACTTTCTTAACCACATCACCAGCAACTTTCTCAACCTCAGACTCGACCTTGAAACAATTTCTACTTCTAAAATAATCCAAATCCACTTTAACATTTATCAAAGCAGTTTCTTTATCCGCACCCGGATACTGACTAGCACCCCAAGGATACCTAACACCTTTACTAATAGGTCTTACAGAACCACTTGGAAGATTAGCCATGACTATTTTATTACCATCTATTAAAGTTACATAATCCATTTTTTCTCCTCCAAACTAACTAACTAACCCCGAAGGGTAAAACCGGAACAATTAAGTTCCAGCCTTCAAATCCCTGATCTTCCCTTGAGAAAACAGTGAATGACAGATCAATTCTCCCATACTCCTGAAGACTCCTTCGTTTCCGAATCTATTGACCGCGAAAACATTTCGATCACTTGTATCTGGACCGCTTTCAAAGTACTGAGTTGGCTTAGCAATTCTAAGACCTAACCTCGGTTCTCCGAAACCTTCAGCATCACTAGTGTCCAAGAAATAAAATCTTGAAATAGTGTCCTTAGTCACTTTATTATCCTGTACCAGAGGCAAACCATAAACAGTCGCAACATCAATTCCGACTCCTATACCCTCCATAGTATCTATTCCATTAACGCCTACACTAGCTTTAGCCTCACCAAGCGGATTATACCTAACTTGACTATCATACAAACCTTGAACAGCAGCATAAGTATCCGTACCTGTAATTAAAAGATTCGGAAATCCTCCTGCTTCTCTTTGATTATCAAGCTGACTTCTAATCAGTTTATCTGTTAAAATCCTGTCAGTTCCAGCATTATCATTAACAACCGCATCGTTAGAAGTATTCGCAGTTGAGTCTCTATCTAACCCGTAAATATCTGCATCTCCAGCTCCTAGACTGTTATTAGTTACTTCAGTTGAACTTGAACAAACACGATCAATACTTTCAAACCTAGTGTCTGCTGTAGAATCAACATCTCTTAAAAGCTGTTCATCCCAAGCAACTTTGTGCTTAATAGCAAGCTGTTCTCTAAGATTCGCAATACTAGCAAAATCATCATTCTGAGTCTGACTAGCATTAAACTCATGCAATTCTGATACATCAAAACCATGCGCAATAATCTTAGCTTTAGTGCTAACTTCCACATACGTAGGCTTTATAGTAGCAGGAATTGCACCATTCTCAGCAACACCACCATCGGCAGTAGTACCAGCTTGAGCAGAAATTATTCTCCAACCATCTCTAATATGCATAAACTTAGGTAAAGCACCAAGTGTATTAGCACTAGTGTTAACCTGATACCAAGCTTTAGCACCAAACGTAGCATTCCTAACCCCTGTAGTAGTTGTTAAAACCGGGGCATCTTTCCTAAACTGATGATCATAAGTGTCATGAAGACCCTGACCAGCATAAGTAAGATACTCTAAATAATCCATTGAATTAAACGCACCTCTCATTTACTTCCCCTCCGTAGATTTATACTTCATAAACGAATCATAAGAAGCCAAATTACGCCTCATACCATCAAACCTACTTGCCGCAGGATCATGAGTAGGGCCTGGAATAATTCCCTTAGCTATCTTATAAGCATCCATTGTATGATCTTCTTTCTTTTCAAATTGTCTAGCAGTAGAATGTGATTCCCTAGAACCTTTAACACTAGGTAAACTTTTCTTAATTTGATTCAATTGCTTCAAAATACGTTTCATAGACTTCTCAGTAACCTTAACTTCTTCAGAAGCAATAGGCTCGTCCTGAATATCCTCGTCACTAGCAGTAGCAGGCAACTTAACATTTTCAGCATTACTAGCATCAGACTCTATGTCTTCTTTCTTAACTTTCTCTTTATCTTCCCTGTCTTCATCAACAGTAGTCTTTTCCTTATCCTCTTCATCATCATCTTCTTTATCTATTTCATCTTCTTTATCCTCTTTATCTTCTTCATCATCTTCTTTACCCATTTCAACCTGATCAACAGGCTCAGCAGGATCTTGAGAAAACCTTTCAAGAATCTCTTTAACCGCACCTTCAAGAGCAGCTAAACGTTCCTCCAAACCAACACCTTCTTGCTTTTTGGCATCTTTAGGAACCATAATTTTCTTCGTACTCATAACAGTAGAACCGTTACTAATCTCTTTTCCCATATCAATAACCTCCTTATTCTTCTTATTCAATTGATAAGCATCATCACTTTCGCCTTTAGCAAAAAAATTCAAATCAGTCACATTAGAAAACTGGTTAGCAGGATTATCCACCATACTACCTTCATCTCCTTCAACATTCGTAAGCTTGTTTACCATAACCCCGTTTTCTTCAACAAGAATAGGTTGATCACTAGCACCAGCAAAACTCATACCACGCTTCTGACCGCTTTTCATTTCATCCCAAACTCTATCATCACTACGATAATCACTAAAAATCTCACCAGTCACAAACAAACCTTCTGTTTTAGTAACAGGATGAACCTTAAACTCATACTTCACAAACTTACCGACTTTTTTACTAGAATGAGAATCCATGATATCCGCACCTCTTCTCATCATAATCGGAAAAGTCTTCTTTAACTCAGACATAGGAATAAACTCCCCTTCCTTATCCCTAGCTTCAACACTTAACCAAGCTTTAAACAAACGCCTATCTTTATCCACATCTATAATATCCATCTGACTAGGACCAAAATCGCTAATATCAAACTTCATAAAATTATAAGTCATAACTGCTCAACTCCACCTAGTTTATCATCTTTAGCAACTCCGAACAAAACACAGTTTAACGGAGTAGGATGATTAACATCTCGGTTAATCTTATTCTCACCCTTACGATTCAAAGGCTTCAAACCAGTAAACATACCAACAAACTTTCTAACCAAATCCCACTTCAAAAAATGAGGTTTAGAATCCTTATCTGGTAACAAATCCACAAGCTCATCCATAACTTCCTCATGACAAACAAAATCATAAAACCTGATTTCCCTAACAGCAATCTGATGCTCCTCATTATTTTTCATAATTCTAGTAGCTCTAATCTTTTCTATCTCGACATCAAGATTCTTAGGCTGACCATCCATTAAAGCAAGTAAGTGCATTACGAACCAAACCGCCTAATAGCACTTTTTATCGCAGGCCGCAAAAAGGGTTTCTCCTCAACACCTTCTTTCAAAATCTTACCACGAATAGCCCAACCAACACGCCTAGCTTCAGCATCTCTTAAACCTAATTTCCTATCAGCCCATCTAATCAAAGGCTCAACAGGAGCAGAATGAGGCTCAGCACCAAACTCTACACTACTAGCATAAGGAGCAGAATAAACAATCTCTTTCTCTAAAAACTTTCGGTTAACATTACCGCTTTTCAAAAGATTACCCGTGTCCACAGACCCGTTACGAATAATATTCTCTTGAGATTCTCCGAAAATAAAATCCGCAATATCATCCATTTTTCTATTCACAACTTCTTCAATCGAATCAAACTCTACCAAAACTAAACACCTAACTTGAGGACATAATGTAATTAACTAAACTTTACTTGTCGCGAATATAAAAAACTAATGGTTAAACAGTCTTCACAAGAAAAGTAATCCTTTTCAAAACAAGCTCAGGACCAAGCGCTCTGCCTCTAACAAAAAAAGTACCGCTATGCACCATTCTTTCACTTTCAGGGTCTCCACCAACATTAGCCTCGTTATACCTAGAAACCACAGGAACTCTAGGTCTTAAAACCTGAATATCTTGTTTTAACAAAATAGGGTTAGGAGAAATGACTTCACTATCATCATTAATAATAGTTAACTCACCCATAGAATCTACTCCGCCTTTCTCTATCACGATTTTTATTATCTCACCATCTATTTTCATAGCTTTAGTAAACTCACCAAGCTTATTAGCACTAATATTAGTCTCTGTTATATTTTTCAAAACCATTTAAATCACCTTAACCTTTATTTCGTGGGTATATTTGTTTCAAACTCCTTAATCCTTTTTATGTGTCTAACTGTAAATCTACGCTTGCTATTATTTCATTCATTGTTACTGAATCTGCTTGTCCTTCTATTATTGACATTGTGATTAAGTCTCCTGCGACGAAAGTATCAGTTCCTCTTGCCTGTGTTGCTCTGGTTTCTTTGTTATCTCCAGTTGTTGCATCATCTAAAGAAGCAGTGAACACAGTTGTTCCGTTCTTTCTAACTTCAATAACCAAATCTCCTCCTGCTGCAGTTGCAGTAATATCATACAAAATGGACAACCCGAGAATTGAACCAGCTCTATCTGCTAACCAACCTTTTGTAGATGAGGTTAAAACTTCTCCATATTTCAAATATTGAGTTGTGCCACTTACTGCAAATGAATCATTAAAAGAAAACTGTTTTCCTTCCCTAGCACCTTTTAATTCACCAGTTAATAATATATCTCCAGTATTTGTAAAAATAGAAACTCCATTAAGTGTAGCAAACTGAAAAGCATTGGTTGAATCCTGAGATTGTATAACAAAACTTTTACCATCTACTAAAGGTCTTAAACCCAATCCTGTAACGCTTCCTTCTGCGATTACTTCAAATTGCCAAGCTCTATCAATATCAAATTTTAAAAGAACGTTGTTGTCTCCTGAGTTTCCAGCACCAATCGTAATACTCTTAGAGTTTGCTAAAGTCACATCTCCAGCAAAACTATTAGCTCCAGTTCCATCAGAATCTAAAGTTCCATCCATTTGTATATTTCCTGTTTGAGAAAATTGTATTCTATCTGTTCCACCAGTTCCATCAAACCTGAACAACAAATCACCATTTGAAAAGTTTTCCTGAGTTAGTATCACCCAATCGTCAGCACCAGAAACTAAAACAATAGTTGGAGCAGCAGTTCCAGCAGTATCAATGAGGTTTAAAGCAGGAGAAGCTTTGGTAACTGTTATATTTGCACTTGCTAAAGCCCCACTAAAAGTCACTGAACCATCATCAGCAAACCTATGAAGTGCAGTAGATGCACCATCACTTGTGAATATTCTTAAATCTCCACCACTATCAGAATCAATAGTCCAGTTTTCAAAAACAGAATCTTCATTGCCAGCTTGAAAAATGTTTATCTGTCCACCTTCCCCAGTAGCACTTCCATATGCTTGAATAGTTCCTATTGAACTATCATTTATTCCAGCAGATAAAGTTCCGTTTGGAATATCGACATTTTGTGAACTATCCAAAATCATTGCATTAGTGAGTACGTTGCTGGCACTTGCAGTGGAAAAAGTCATGTCGCTTAAAAAACTAGCATTCTGAACAGAAGTGATTTTTCCTAAATCTCTAGAAGAACTACCAACAAACTTAATCCCAGATTGGTCACCAATGTTACCGCCAGTGACTTCTATTTGTACAAACACATCATCTACTGCACCAGTTCCGTCCTCTATATGAACTATGGCTTCTCCAGCAGTCGTTCCTATTAATAGATTCTTATCGCCAATTATATTCCCTGTAAATGTTGAATCTTGTGAGGAATCAATCGTTAAGGCTGTTGTTCCTCCATTTGTTTTGAATATTAAAGTACTATCTTTAATATTTAATAGTTCATCTGCATTATCTTTAATGATAAGTCCGCCTCTAACAGCATCGCTGATGTTAGCATTTAATGTCACTGAATTTGTAGCACTTGGAGATTTCATAAAAATGTTAGGAGTATTACTTGTCATTGTTACATCTCCACTAAAAGCACCTGTTGTCGAAGATAAAGCTCCAGTTGTTGCAGTTCCAGTTGTAGAAAGATTTTCATTTCCGAAAGAAATAGCTCCACTACTATCTGTTATCGAACCATTAGCTAAAGTAAGATTTCCGATTGTTGTTCCTGTGGTTAAAGAAGAAGCTGCTCCATCTGTTATTGCTCCAGCAATTGTAACATTCCCATTCTCATCCATCGTAAAATTTTCAGTTGAAAATGTACTTCCAACTGGGGTTGTTCCCATTATCAATCTTGTAGGAGAAGAAGTATCAGTCCAATTTTCAGTTGCTTGCCACCTTATATTACCTACTTGGTTTTCAACACCATCTTCCCCCCCATAAATTTGTATTTCTGCAATAATACTATTTAGACTAATACTTGCATCAACTCTTTCCATCCTTAGGTTAACAACACTATCATTTTCAGTTATGTGTAATTGTGTTGCACTTGCTGCAGTTGCTCCTATTCCAAGACGCCCATTTATTACATAATCTCCAGTTCCAAACGGGCCAGCTGTAATCGCTGAAGCCGGAACGCTTGTTAAACTTGCTCCGCTTCCGCTAAAAGTTCCTGCTGTCATTATTCCTGTTACTGTTGCGTTTCTTCCAACGTTTAAATCTTGTGTAAAATTTCCATCTGTTGCTGTGACTGTGCTTACAAAAACATTCCCGTTTAAATCCCAAAAATACTCATTTGCACTTGCGATTTGTACCTTACTTTCAACAGGAGGAGTAGCAATAGTTTTTCTTGTTCTTGTTATTCTGATTAAAAAATTACCATCAGACGCTTGACTCCAAGCAGGTATTAATTCGTCATCCCAAATCATAACCCCATTCTCACGAAGACCTCTAGTTGTATCACCTGGAAAGAAAGAATTGAAATCATCAACAATACTATATTCAAACGCCGGAGAAATCCCCGGACCACTGGAAACCGTAGCTAACAACCATTCTATTTCTTCAAATTTATTTGTAAAACCTATTAACACATTATCATCATCGTTTGAAAAAACCTCTACATTAGAACCTTCCGAAATAAATTCGGCTAAACGATCAACACCAGCAACTTCTACTCTAGTCATGTTTTCAAAGACACCGCTTAGTTGTTCTATTGGATTAACAAGAACACCTACCTCTAAACCAATAATACGAGAAAGCCCTTCTGTTGGAGCTATTAATATTCCAACGACTTCAGAACCAACCTTAGCTAAAGTATCATCTATTCCTAAAACAATAAGTTCCTCTTCTTGATTAGCTCCTATTTCTCCTGTAACATAATCGATTTCAAGCCCGACAATATCTGCAAAACCCATCGCATTAACAAATATATCCAAAGCAACTTGTTCGTTTTCTGTTCCGGTGTGATTAATATCTACTTCTCCACTAGGTAAAATAGTGAAAAGATGATTTTCATTAATATCTTCAATAGACAAGATGTGTTCAGTTGCTCCAGCTGCTTCACGAAGAACCAGAACCTCATCATCAGAATCTCCTAGAATAAAAGTGTGACCTAAAAAAGTATGCCCATCTAAATGATTCAAATCTCCAGTACCACTAATAACCTGACCCGCAAGAGGATTCAGCAAAACATACAAATCATTACCATCTACTAAATTAGAAAGCAAAAAACAAGTCGTAGCATTACAAACATAACCCCCATCAAAAGTCCCATTACCATCAGCAAACAACGACCCACTAGAATTCAAATCATCAAACGCAAGTAAATTAAGATCACCGAAATAATTCTGAGGAGTCCAAACCTCGAAAAACGAGTTAAACTCATGAACCAAACCTTTAGTGTAAAAATGATTCCCATCAACAGGACCACTAGGAAACGCAGGCGGTAAAGCAGAGTAAGCAAACAAAGAAAACAGTAACAAACCCCAAACTAAGAACACGATTGATTTATTCAAAACATCACCCAAGCAGAACCATTATAATACATAGGAGAATGTAAATCTAAATCGTAAACAAAATCCCCTTCAGTAGGACTTAAAGCTTTCCTTACAACAGCAGTTAACTTTCTAATACTAGAAACCTTTAAAGTCTCATTACCACCCGGGTTCACAACCTCAAGAGTAATGTTATCTCCTTCAGTAATCTTATCGCTCAAATAACCTTTAGTAGAATCATCACCAGTAATTTTAACCTTACCAATACTAAGATCACCAAACGGAACAAAAACCTGACTCTTCACTGAATCACCTCAGTAACACGCAAATCCGCAGTACCCGAAGCGACAACAAAAAATATGTTCACATCTTCACTAGCTTTAATGAAAAAACCCTGGTCTTGCACAAGAACCATGCCATTACTCGTACTAACCGCAGAATTACCATAAAACATTAACTGCGTAGAATTATTAAAAACAAGCAAACCAACCCTGCCAACAGCCGCGTCTCCTACAGGAAACTTAGTAGCACTTGTCGTAACTGTAAAACCAAGCTGACTCAAATCAGAGTTAAAAGGAAACTGGACATCAATAGCACCCATTAAACCACCCGAATAAACGTATGTCTCTGATTTATGTGGCTCTGGAAAGGGCGTTGAGCAGAATAAATATTAGGATCAGCATTTTGTTTAATAATCTCCTGCAACCGATTCATAGTAACCGCACCACCCTCGCTTCTAACCCCTGATTTAATCCCTTTAGAATAAACAGTTGTACGATTATCACTAGGACCAATCCACTTATACAAAAACTCAGAACCAGTCTCATCAACTTTTAAATACGAATTCTTTCTAGCAAGATTACTTATATTACTAGACTCAGTTCTAGCAATCCTCTCAAGCGAACCTCTGCTAGCATCAACAACTTTACTCATATCATTTACAAGCTTGTCAACACTAAAACCACCCGGAGTCTCAAAAGCCTTAGCAATCTGCTCGTTCAACTTAGAACTAACAGTTTTGTTAAAACCACTAAACGCGCTTTTAAACACCCTGCTATTTTTGATAACCTCAACCGCGTTCCTATCAACTTCACTAAAACCAATATCCAAGTTTAAATCAGACTCAACTTTAGTAATACTGTTTTTATAAACATTCTCAAGCTCCCTACCAGTATCTAACATCATAGCACTAGTAAAACGTTTAGCAAGCTCTGCAAGCTTTTTAACAACACCAGGTCTGCTTAACCTTTTACCAAAATCGATCTCGCTAACAAACTTTTTCAGTTCAGCAAACAACTCTTCACGAATACTCTTAGCACCACTCTGCAAAGTCCTTTCTCCTTTAAACTTCTCAAAATCCTTACCCATTTCTACAGTACTAGCACCCGCAGGAGTACCACTAGGAGTCATACCCGCACTAGAACCCGTACCAGCACCTCCGAATAAACCCGGGCTAAAAGGATCAGCAGCACTACCCGCACTGGCAAACACCTCTCTGTCAAACTCACCCTCATAAGTAAAAGACTCGCCTAAATCATCAAGCACAGGAGTCCAACCCATGCTCGCCATTTTCGTAGCATTCTCAGCCTCAGCAGCAAACAACTGTTTCTCCGCAGCCTCATCTTGCTCTTCACTAGGAACTAACTCTAAAATCCAATCAGTAACTTGTAAACTTTTAACAACAAAATCAAGAGGCTTTGAATTAATCACGCCCTGACCTACTTCAATAGCACGGTTAGTAACAGTAATTTCAAGACCCTCATTATTCAAACCACCACTATTACTCATATCATTCATAAACAACGGAGTAACACCATACAAAGCACCCATCTGATTTCTAAACTCGTTTCTAGACTCAGTGAACTGCATCTCCGCAAGACTAGGCATAAGATTCACAAACTCCATAGCATTACCCTTAGACCCATTAGTATCAGGTTGTAAAGCCATAGGCCAAATATTATGAGGGTTTTCCCTAATCTTATCTAACATAATATTCCAACTTTTATACAACGCCTCAGGATTATTAGTTTTAAAACCAAGCAACATCTTAGGCGGTCTCTCATGCTGAAAAAAACTCATTAGAAATTGATCTTGATGGTATAACATCATAGCCTTCGGGTACACACTAATAACCGGAGAGAAACCGTATGTTAAACTAGGAGAGTACTTAGAAAAATGCTTAACTTCCCAATCCGCAAAATACTTCCTCTTACCAACATCAACAGAACCACCAAGATTCAGGTTCCCTTGCAAACCAACAGTAACAGGCTCAGAATAATAATAAGCCATGACTAACTCCTTTTCACACCTACAACGCCTTTCAACATCCTCACCAATCTTGGCTTTAACCATAGTCTCCCTGTGTTCTAAACAAAACCAAATCTGCTTATCATCCTCGTCTACACCTACAATACCTTCCTTGTTAACAACAAAACCAAACTGAAGAGGATCACCACGCAAGAATTCTATAACATCAAAATTAGGAACATCATTTGAATCCTTTAATAACTTTCCATTCGGCAAATAAAAATACTGACCCACAAGATAAAGCCAAGCATCATCAAACACCTCAACATCCAAATCGCACTGCTCTAAAACCTCTTGTAACGACTGGCCATTATTATTAGCTTTCTCCATAATCGTGTCCAAAACTTTAGTCTGCTCAAAATCAGGTTCACTAGTCTCTATTTTACAATCCTCACAAAACTCTTCCTCAGTATCAAACTCAGCCTCACAATTAAAACACTTACGAGCAAATTTTTCCTTAACATCAATACCCTGCCTAAAAATCTCGTCCTTAACCTTGTTTTGAATAGTTCTAAGTTCGCTTAGATTATTAGAAATCCACTGCAAATTACCTCCAAATAAAGAATTATAAGCACGAGAATGAATATTATAAGAATTCAAGAAATCATCATGACTACGAGCATTCATCAAAAGCTCAAGACTCTTTAACTCACCTAAACCTTTTTGAATCTCATGAGTATCCTTTGAACTATTAATAGTCCAATTAACGAACGGAACCTTAATTGACATAACTATAAAGCCCTTGACAAAACCTTGCAAGGAATTTTTTTTGGGCTTAGACAAACCATCATTGGAGATGATGTCTCTTACAATTACAGTTACTTGTCGCGAATATATAAAGTTAATCTAAAGAACGCCCTCAGGAGACCGCAAAAACCCAATAGCAAACCCACTCTCCATCGACATCGTAGCATACCTAAGCGCATCCATCGCATGATCAAAAACCTTGAGAGGCTTTTCCTTAACTTCCTTACCTTCCTGATCAGGATGATAAGCATAATTCTCAAACTCCATAAGAACATTAACACATCTTTCATGAACAAACAACCTAGGCTTCTCATCACCCGCAACCACAAGCCGCGAACTAACTTTTTGAATACCCGGCATAATATCATTATTCGCTTTTACACCCACAAGCCCAGAATTATTAAACTGCTGAATATGCTCAGGTTCACTAGGATCACAATAAAACTGCTCAACTCCATACTTTTCTTTAAAACCTTTACAAACCTCGACAAACGTAGCCATCGTAGTTTTAGACTGATAAAACTCGTCTATTACCCACATCCGATCATCACCATCTACTCCAATTACCAAGCAAACCATAGCATTCGAAAAACCCCAATCAACCCCAGCAATTACTCGTTTAAACTCAGGGTACTCCTTAACCACATGAGTATTCCTAGAAAACCCAGGGTAGACTACTCCTTCCATGTGCACGAAATCTCCCTCAATCTCTTGTCTAGCAAAAGACCCTGGATAATCCTCTTCAAGACTTTCAATAAAATCATCACTTAAATGAGGGTTATCTCTACTACTACAATGAACCATCTCATACCCTTCTTTCTTATCCAACACGAATTTCTTGTAAATCCAGTTAAAACCTTTAGGAGTTGTAGTAATCCAGCCACGACTAGGAAATCTCTTATCTCTAATACGACCTATCATAATCCGCCAAGCATTTATACTAACAAGCGAAGCTTCGTCTATCCAAAACCAACTAAGATTCACACCCCTCAAAGACTCTGGATCATTAGCACTAGCCCAATAAGCTACACTACCATTCTTAAGCTTAACATATTTCTCACCCTTGTTTATTTCACTAATCAAAACATCAGGCAAATTATCCATAAACGTAGGCTTAGTAGACTTACTCATCATAGGAAAATCAGGAGAAACAATCATACCATGCGAACCTGGATTCTCACACATATACTTAATTCCCTCTAAAGCACCAGCAATCGTCTTACCAGACCCGATTCCTGCTATGAAAGCTTTAAACCTAGAGTCTATATCATGAAACTCTTGCTGTGCTTTATGCGGGTGATAATCTAAAACAAGCTCCTCAACCATTAGAACTCACTTCTTTAATTCTCCTTGCGACAAACTGCGCGACTTGTGGAACAACTGCATTTCCAATTGATTTAATTCTAGCTTTGTATGATTTATTAGAAACCCCATCACTAGCTCTGCGAATGAGGGGCTCAGGTATGTCGGGTCTTCCAAAGAAGTCCTCAACCCTTCTGACATCTTTGCCCCATGAAAATCCTTGCTTCCCTTGAATCGTTTCCTGCTTGAACCTTTGTATTCGCTCGCTGATATCGTTGGTAAAAAAAACTGGGGATAAAGAAGAACATTCTTTATATTCACTTTGTGTCGATTGTAAGCTCCTTTCCTTACTACATTCCCTGGAAGATGAGAATCCATTACTGTAACTGTAGGCAATAATGAATATCCTTTCTCGCCTGTGGAACGCACCGAAATCAGCAGCTCGTAAATCACACCATTCCGCATCATACCCCGCTTCGGCAAGGTTTGCAAGAACAACGTCGAGTCCTTTATTAGTGAGTTCTGAAACGTTTTCAATGACTGTGAGCTTGGGTTGTATTTCCCTAATGGCTCTGAGATATTCTTTCCATAATCCACTTCTTTCACCTGTTATACCTTTACCTTTTCCTGCAACAGATATGTCTTGGCAAGGGAAACCGCCTGTGAGGACATCGATTGGCTCTGTTTTCCTAAAATCGATACTTGTAATGTCTCCGTAGATTTTAACCTTTGGCCAATGCTTTCGTAAAACTGCCTGACAAAAAAGGTTTTTTTCAACAAACCATTTCGTTTCAAATCCTTCTCTTTCAAAACCAAGCTCAATCCCTCCTATTCCGCTAAATAAGCTACCTATTTTCATTCCAAATCCTCTTTTCGTCTACATAATTCCCCGATTCTACCAGTGGCACGTTAGACGTAAACACCCAAAATCACTTACCTAAATTCATATACATAACGTACCAGTCTCACTAGTAAAAAGAATACCGCAATCTCCACAAGAATAACTAAACCAAATCGGCTTAACTTGGGATTCTCCTTCATTATTATTCTTCAGCATTCTATGACATATAGGGCATAAACCAAGCTTTCTAGGTGTTTTATACTCTTTACTCATTTCTCACCCTCCTTCAAAAACCTAACCACAAACTCCGAACCCTCATCGTTTGAAACCTTAGTACGCTGCTTACTCCCAAAAACCACAGGCCCCATTTTCATAATCGCCGTTAACTTATCCTGTTTAGTAATACTAGGATCTGCTATAAAATCATCTAAATACTCCATACACATTTTATTATATTCACTTTCTTTTCCAGACTGAAGCCTTATGAAACTCTTTTTCGCTAACTCTGGAAGATTCTTAACATAACATTTACCTTTAGTCATAGTTTGACTAAGCGTATGATAATTACAACTATCCCAGTAAGGGCATTTGTTTGTACAGTTTCTTATTTTATTCCACCTGTTACCTAAACTTTTCCCTGCTTTAATCCTATCTTGTGCTGTTAATTCATGTTTTGTTCCTTTAAATCTAGTCAGCTTAGAATTCTGCTTGTTAACACTTTCTGTTTTTTCGTTCATTTGTTAAGTCTCCAAGTTTTAAACCAACATTCAAAATTTTCAACAAATTCCTTTGTAGATTTTTGTTTTTCTTTTGGCAATCTTGAAACATCTAATTCAGCACCATTCTCTTTTATTAATTCACCAAACTTTTCTTTCTCGATTTTCTTTAGCCGAACCAACAAAGGCTTCATTTCAAACGCTATGTGATTATTGGTACAATAAGCTTCGATTAACATTAAACTTTCTGGGTTTTTATTTTGTAAAGTAGTTTCATGATGAGCATTACATTTATCACAAAACCATTCCCAATTACCTTTTTCATTAACCGCCTGAACCAACTCACCGACTTCAAATAACATTTTTTCTGGAACTAACATTTTTTTATTACTTATTTTATCTTTAATTTCTTTAACAACCAATACCCCTTCAATAATTCCATCCATTTTCCCAATAACTAATTTATTATCCTTAATCAATTCGCCTTTTTTCACAAGCTCAACAACCACAACACTCTTTCCTTTTACAAGGTCTTTTAACTGCTCTTCACTAAACTTAACACTTTTCACTTTTTCACCCTTTTGTTAACTCTAAACGTAGCAGGATAACCAAGAAACTTCAAAGTCTCAGGATTCTTTCTCTTAATTTCTTCCACAATTTTCATAACCTCATCACTCTTAGCCCAACGAACATTCATTTCAACACCTCTTTCCCAAGCACACCTTTCACATGACCCACAACCACATTAACCACAAGCAACGGTTTACTCCCACACTTCTCCGCAAGCTCACAAAACACAAAATCCTCTCCTACAAATCTAGGCTCGTACTTAACTTGAAACAATCGTCTCTTCAAAACAAGCATGCATTTCAACAATTCTCTTGAAACCAGTGCAAACCCGAACCCTACTCCGTCTACTTCTACATTACTCTTCAAATCATCTAAACCTATATTATCATACCCTGTAACTGTTTTCATAAACGCAAGCGGAACAGGATCGCTAACATTGTTAAAATAAACTCCAGACACAAAATCTTTTTTCCTACTTTCTTCTAACAAACTCAACACGTTTTCAGCTTTAAACACCATATCAGCATCTACAAACAAAACTTTTTCAGCACCCCAACCCAAAGCTTTTTTCACAAGCTTATTCCTATTCTCAGCCACATAACAAGAACACTCTAAAAAAACTTTAACAGTAATCTTATGCCTAAGCACCTCGATTTCATCTATCAAACACTTAACAGTTAAAGCATTCACGCTTTCCCCTAGAGGGACACAAACCGCAAGCCTCATTCCTTCACCTTTTCACATTCTTTTACTAGCTCTCTAAAAGCACGAGCCTCTAAGTCCTTTTTTATTTGTAACCATGTTGGAGTGTCTTTTATCCCCATTGGTTTAATCTCATTTTCTATCTCTTTGTTTTTTTCGAGAACCGCCACAAACAAATCATTAGCTAATATAAACTCTACATTATCAGAGTAACAACTAATATCAATAGAATCTTTCTTACGCTTCGTCTTGAATAGTTCACCCGCCCAAGTCTGTTTCCTCAACTTATCCTCAATATGATACATACTCATTTAGCTCTCAACTCCCTGAAAACTTTATTACGCCTATTAGAAGGCTCAGCACTTAAAGCAATCAAATCCTTAGCATCCAAATAATTAGCAACCTTAACCTTCAACCACCAAGAGAAACCAATCACAAACGGAGCAAACACAACCAACCACACAGGCCAATTATTAATATTCAAAAAAGTATAAGCCAAACCTAATTGAATAAAAATACCTTCTACTTTACTAAGATGAGAATCCCCAATACCTTTCCTCATCCACCAATCTTCTTCCCAAATCCAAATCTTTTCCTTATCATTCATATCCTTCCAATCTTTACTAAAAAAACGAGGAGAACTCAAACTATCAGCTAAAGGCTTTACCACATTTTTGTTAAACCAAACTTTCAAACCAACCATTACTCACCCCTCCAATACCAATAATAACACTTATCAAAACCATTCCACTTATGCCAAACCAAATTCTCACCCACAAGCTTATACAAATGCTTCTCTAAACTTTTCAAATTAAAACGATAACCACGATTCCTAACCCTTCTACTAATTTCTAAACTAGAATACCCAAAATCACTCTGACTCTTCAAAAAATCTAGCAACACATACCTAAAATCCCCCCTCATATCAGGAATAGTTTCAAGCAGTTGAACCTTTAACACACGCAACGACCTCCAAAAAAACTTTTTCATCACCTCTTTCTTCAATAAACGGAGCCATGCTAACCACAATACTGCGCTTATTATAAATATCAACAACAAACTCTTTTTCTTTTCTAAATAACTTAAACGTAACACCTTTTCCGAAAACACTAGAAATACAATTAGGTAATCCTTCCAACCTAGAAGTAATTAACTCCCACTCCATCCAATTTAACACACACCATCTTTTCACAACCACAGCCGGAACTTTACTAGAATACCGATTATACTCAAGCAGTTCTTTTGAAATAATTCTCTTCAAATGAATCTCACGAACCACGAATCTTACCCCACGCTGAATTATATATTTTCCTATTACGACTTGTCAATCTTTCAAATTTCTTTTTATCTTGAGGAGTTGAAAAGAAACTTGTGCCACATATATGGCAAGTCAAATACCAAACCTGATAATGTTTCTTCCCATTATCTAAACTTGAATAACCTCTTGCAGTTTTATGAAATCCTTTCTTACATCTAGTTCTTCTTAGATGCCCTGTTTCTAGGTCAGATAGAAACAATAAGAAACTCCATTTTTTGAGATGTAACCAAAATTTTATATTAGATAGACGGGAAGAAAGAACCTTACTAAATCTAGCCATTAAAGATTGCCTAAGGCTACCATCTTTCCGACTCTCTCCTCTTACCGCTCTTTTACCCATCAATTTTCCACTCCCAATATCTCCTTTAACACATCCAACTTAGCAGACACACGACCCGCATCACTAAACTTATCATCAGCAAACACACGACCCGCATCAGGATTAAAATCACTCATAGCATCCTGAAACCTAAACAACCCAGCCAACTCCTCTTCCAACTCCGTAATCTTAAACTCGATTTTCTCTCGCAAATCAGACATGCTCACTACCATCCTTAGTTTTCATATCAGGAGAAACACCCAGAACAAAACCCTGCATACGCAAAAACTGATTCTTATCACGCAACTCTTCTTTAAAAAAACTTTTCTGAGTAACCTCGTTCACAGGTTTTAAATTAAAAAAACCACCAAACACTTTCACAAAACCAAATACAATCCTAGCAAGCAACCGCTTTTTGAACTGACCACCCTCAACATCCTCAGGACGCTGAACCACATCCTGATTAAAACCAAGACTTCTTAAATCAGCAATCAAATGAGGCAAATACTCTTCTTCAGTAGTAAAATTCAAAAGCTTCACTTCACGCATTCTAACCACAGCCTTAGCACCAACACCGCCAGATCTTTTAGTACCATAAAAACGCTTATGATGAAAATGTTTCTTCAACGCATCAACACCAGTTTGATCAGAATAACCTTCATAAGCAACCCAAACATGAACCAAACTACTTCCCCTCCGAGTAAGGACCATAAGGATCTGTCATTTTTGGCAAAGCATCCAATTCTTTCCTTGTTAATAGATTACTTTCTTTATTCTCCTTTACTATTAAATCAATAAACAACTTACTAGTTTTCTCAGAATCCAACAAAACCCGAGTAATATAAAAATCCTTATCCAACTTCCTCAAAATAACCTCAAGAGCAGGAGCAACCTCGATCAAAGGCAATTTACAAAAATAATCAAACCATAAAGTAGTACCACGCTTACCTTCTTTATCAGGCTTAACAGGAATAAACAAACTAGTGCCAGTTAATAACCTACTTCTAGTTCTAAGACTAGCCCACATAAACGCACTTCGAAAATCAAACTCGTATTCAAAATCCTTAGGAACCCAAGTACCAACCATTACTTCTCTCCCCTTTTTTTCTTTCTTTTATCCCCGTGTTTCTTACACAAATAAAATTCAAATTTATCCCATACTTTCCAACCAAGTTTTTTAGAAATAAAACTAGGAAGTAAAGCAGCGACTATATTACCTTTAGCTCCCCCTGCTTTACAAGAAGCATCTGTTTTTCCATCATTACAATCATAGCATTTTATTGTAACACCTTCAAATCAAACTTTTCTTTAACACTAAGTTGAACAAGCCTAACAGGGTACTTTAATTTCTTTAACTCAATAGACTTCTGAGCTTCTGAACCTACTATTTCAATAGCCACAGGCTCTTCATTAACAATCGTTAACACATCAGCCCGGCCTTTATTATACAAAAACCGAGCTTCAGTATAAAACGGCAAACCCGCGATTTTTAAAACCCAACAAATCTCACACTTCTTACGAAAATGAGCTTCACCCTCAGAACTAGAAAAAGAAATAACATCAGATTTAACGACAAACGCACGATCAAGAAACCTTCTTAACTTCCCAACACCCACGCTTTTATCCAATTCAGCATCTCCGCTAGTATAAAAGCCTTACGGTTAATAAAGCTATGTTTTTATCTTCTTTAACTTACTCCCACAGGTAGGGCAATTTTTCTCTTCCTCAATCTCAAACAACTTTTTAGAAGCCTCAATAGTATCAAGTTTAATCACCAACAAGTCATTCTTCATCCTCTCAGGCAAATAATCAGCCTTCCCATGACACTCTTTGCACAAAATTGCAGTGTTAAAAAAATAATTCCTCGCAGCTAAAAACTTGTGATCCGCAATAAAATACCTTTCTCTGTTCTTAATCAAATGCTGCAAAGTAAGATAATTCTCTGTACTACAACATTCACATTTATAACCCGCATAAAACAAAGCCAATCTAACACATTGATGTCTAGCTTCAACCGCAGCTTTCTCTAACTTTGCTTGACTTAACTTTCCAGAACCAATTTCCGCTATTGCTTGTTTATGTTTTTTGATCTCTTCTCCAAACGCTTTATTTTCTTCCTTTTCCATATCTTTTCCCTCCGTAATTTTGCCTTACTAATGTTATGCCGCGTTTGAGTATAAATTCTTTCTTTTCTTTAATTCTTTATTAATACTATATGTCTCTTCCCAGAGATTTAAACAATCACTACAGGTATTAAACGCGAATATTGAATGAAAAAAACCTTGTTTTTGTCTACACCATTTACATTCTCCCATCATTATTCCTCCTTTTTATCTTTATCATCCCAATTTGGCTTATCACCATCTAAAATCCTTTGTATATCAATTAATTTATTATGAGCTATTACATGCTTGTCATGATACTTATTCATCCATTCTGTTGTTTCTTTCAAATCCATCATTATTCCTCCTTTTTTCTGAATAAATCCTCAAATTTCACTAATTTCAAATCACTATTAATCTTCCAAATATCTTTGAAAGAAATCTTCTCGCCTTTTCCTTTTCTGAAAAATGTCTCCGCAAGAGTCCATGCTATTGTAGTAGAATCTTTTGTTGGTTGCATTTCTGCATCTCCAACATCAGTAGAACATTTCAGACAAATAGTCCCCATTGAACAAGTTAAAGCCATGCCCTTTATTTCTTCTTGACATAATTTACATTTTTCTTTCATCTTCAATCATTCTTCCTCCTTTGCTATTCTCTTTCCTGCTTTTATACCTGCATAATATCCTTGTTCATATGCTTTACAACAATAACTGCAATTTAGATCAGGAATCTTTGATTCACGATTACAATTTTTACATTTCATTTTTTTTCACATTTCCAATTCTTCCTATACTACCAGATACGGTCTAAAAACCTCGTTATGCTGTATCTCGTTTTCTATCATTCCAAACCCACAACCATATCCAAGCTATTCCTCCTAAAATCCAACTTACTCCCCAAATAACCACTAAATCATATCCAACCATCATTCTTCCTCCGTTCTATACTCATCTTGTATTTTTTTATTCATTTTCTTTACTAAACCATCAAACACCCAAAAACGCACACCTGCATAAAACAATAATATAACCAAAACGATTAATGCAATCCAGTGAAACATCATTCCTTCACCTTATAAACAACAAATTCACTCATTTTTTACCACTCTCTTTGGACTGCGAAACGTTGAATTTAGGGTATTCAAAATACCAAAATCTTATATGTTCAGCAATATAAAGAATAGTAACGATTATTGTGAAAATTAACCATATAAGAAACCAATCATTCAAAGTCATTCTTTACCACTCTCTTTGAAAAACGAAGCTATCATTTCTCCGTTTGAAACTGTTTCTTGTATCAAACTTATTTGTTCTGGAAGCCCTAGCCAACAATAAACCCTATATTGGATTCTCAAAGGCAATTCCTCAAAAAACAAAAGAACTCTATCCAATGCAAAAACAAATTCAGGATTCATGATTTAGCCTCTTTGGACTGCGAATTTGGCGGAATGCTCTTAAGTGGCGGTTCTTTTACCCACATTTCTAAAGTACATTCATATTCAGTTATTTTACACGAACAAATGCCTATAACTTCTTCACAAACAGTACAATCAAGTTTTTCTCTAACAGGTTCTTCTTTAAAGCATTCCCAATGACCACCATTATAAGAATCATAAGTTTCAATGATTTCAATATCGTCACTTTGAGGCTTAACTACTGAATCACTTTCAACAGAAACTTGATTCAAAAAAGCCTCAATAGCAACAATCCGGGACTCATGACTATTAGAAGCACTAATCAACTCCAAAGACTTCTCAGCCACATTAACAGACTCACAAACCCCGTTCACATCACAAACATTGAACAACAACTGATTAGACTCCAAATTTAATACACGATCTTGCAAGCTACCAATCTGATTTATCAAAACAATACCCGCGCCTAGTAAAAACACGGCTAAAATTATTACAATTCTTTTTTTTCGTTCATCCATCTTATCACCTCACTTAAAATTATGCTCCTTATTATAAGCCACTTCCTCAGACGTAGCTATATCCAAATCAAACACAGCAAACTCCTTACCATACTTAACAGTTAGTTGAGGAGTCCCTTTAAACGTGTTAAAAAACGCTCTCAAATCTTTTTTCGACCCAGTGTAATTAGCCTTCCTTAACTTTATTTTTTCTACTAGTTCAGGAAACACTTGACCAAGAGTAACCTCAGAATATAAATCTCCAAAACCTTGATCGTCATCTACTGCAGTAGTAATACTTACCCCTATCACTAATTCATTCACACTATCTTCTTTCAAAACAGGATTCATTCGACCTAAACCACCCATAATACCATCTCCTATAAATTCTCTAAACTCTGTTTCTTATCATTTCTAACAATCTCAAGCCTCTGCCTCTCCAAAGCATCATACAACAAATTCTTCACAACGCTAAAAATCTTATCATAGTAGATAGACTTAGCCTTAGCTTTAGCCCTATCCGAGTAAAACTCTCGCAACTTAGACTCGAATTTTTGAAACCCCTCATGCCTCTGCAACCTTTTACTAACCTCAGCTTCCCTAACAACTTGGTTTGTAAACACAACCTTACCATCAGCATCTTTCAACCCGTTTACTGTTAACAAAACATCAATCTCGATTTCCTTCATAGCCTTTTCAATAGCCTTAGTCTCATTATTAGCCTCAATTTCATTAAACGATTCGTCATAACTTAATTTGGGGAGGTCGAAAGCCCAGCTACGAAGAACATCATCACTCGTGTTTTTGTCAACGAGAACCAGATCACTCATTTCGGTACACCCAATCCTCACATTTCTTAGCGAAACTAAAATATTCTTTTTCCATAGCTTCCGTATCAATACCAGCTACCTTAGTTAACTCTAACCATTTATCAGCATGAGCTAAACAATTCTGTCTAACAATTCTCCTATCTTTAACATCCCAATCCACAGTTGGAACTTCCTTATGTTCTTTCAAATTCTTATCCCAAGCTTTTTTTAACTTTTCAACTTTTTCAGCTTTAGCTTCTTCAAGCACACTAATAGACCCAGGTAAAATAGTATTATCATACTTAGAAGACTTGTCTAAATCAAACAAAATACTCGAACCAACAGTTACGCCTTTCAAAACTTCATCCACACCTGGCTGACTAAAACCCGGAACAGTATACTCTACTCCGTTGATTTTCAAATTCGCAAGCCAAAAATTATAAGGCGTACCATCAGCCTTTGTTCCTGACTTTACTTTCTTAGCTTCTGTTTTAGACTCTACAATTCCCTGCAATTCAACCAACCTCCAGTTTTAATCCTAGGCACTCTAATCTGATCAGGAGCATCTTTAACAAACTTTTTAAAATCCATATTCCATCACATCCTCTAATTCTTGTTTTGGGTTTTTCTTTAAAGAAGCAACCCATTTCTTATGCCCTTTAGTGGCCTCTTTCTTGTCTTCATATTGTTCTACAATAACCCAACTATTACCAGTAGGTTCAATACCAGTTTCCCAAGTATTTGTATCAGTAGCCTTACAAGTATCTATTATATGAGTTTCTAATTCAGCTCTTAATCTATCCTTTCTTGCTTCTTCAATAACTCCAGTATTAAAATCCATTAATGATTTCATTAAACTCGTTTGATTATTCATTTAACAACACCTCCAAGTGTAAATCCCCCACCTTCTTGCGGTGAAACAAGCATCAAATCTTCCTCTTTTTCTTTTTAGGTTTCTTCTTTTTACCAGTTACATCCTTTATTAAATCCTTAAACGCACTCCTAAGTTTCCCTACCTCAGTACCTTTATCACTAAAAAAACTAATCTTAATCGGAAGCTGTTTTCCTCTATCAATCCTCACTATTAAAGGAAACCCTTTCCTAAGAGCATTAATCTCTTCATCGCCTAAAATCACTGTTTTACTAAGATGAGCCTCCTCATAAGTTTCATCGCCTTCACATTCATCACACGTCATTCTAATTCCTCCACTCTACGCCTAGCACTCATGCAAACATTACAAACAAACTTCTCAGGCAACGGAGTAGCACTAAAAACTGGTTCTCCACAATCAAAACAATCAGTCATTTTTTCACCTGTTCAACAATACCTGATATTAAATAATCTTTCATAAACTGGCTTTCTTTAAATGCTTTAAGTTTAACTTTTTTGTGTAATTCATCACTCAATTCCAATCTAACATTTTTCATAAAACATCACTCCTATCACTACTGTGTCTTTTGAACTTTATAAACCTTTGCTTTCCCCTGTAAACTAGGTTTTAACCGCTCCTTAGCCTTTTTTAAAATCCTCTCCTGCAAATCACAAGCCTCTTGACCACTTAAACCACAAGAAACAACAGCATACAACTCACTCATTTTTTCAATACCATCCCTTCTCCAAGCCTTATTATGATTAAATCTCCAAAAAAAATCACCAACTTGATTAATATTATGAGTCTTGTTATATTCTTTTCTTTTTTCTATAACATCAGACCGATTATAATATTCCTTCATATAAGCATCATATCTTTCTCTATTATTAGAAACCCATTTAGCCGTTGATTTTCTAGACTTTTCTCTAGTTTCAGGACTATTAGCATAAAACCAATTATGATAATGATTATTACACATACCTCTAGCAGCATGTTTTTTCTCACAACCTTCTACTTCACACACACGCATCTAATCCCTCTTAAACTCCACGCCAAGATAATACTCATAAAAATCCCGCAGAAACCACAAATCAATCTTAGTCAATTCTAACAAAAACAAAACATCATCAACATCAACATCCTCCAAACGACTCTCATACCAACGATTACCCAAACGCCTCACTTAACCACCTCGACTTTATACCAACGATTCAGATAACTTGCAGTTTTCTTATGGCACTCAATACATAATGTTTTACCATTATCCAAATCAAACGCTTTACTTTTATCAATTGAAATAGGAATAATATGATGAGCCTGAATCTTTCCTTTTTTACTACACTCTTGACACGTCCAATTATCTCTTTTAAAAATTTCATTTCGCCATTTTACTCCTTTAGGACTATGCCTTAATGCAACTAATTCAGGAGTTCTTCCAGTATAATTCGGATGTTTATTTCCTCGCATTTCTAACCATTCTTTTCCTTTATTCCAAGGAGTGTTTCCTTTCTTAAACGGGATCATGTTTTCTGGGTTACCGCCTTTATTTATTGCACTACACCGATTAGAACAAAAGATTTGCTCTTTTCTTTTAGGATAGTATAATTCATTACAATTAGAACATTCTTTTTGTTTAATAAATTTCTTGCCTTTCCTAAATGATTTGTGACCTTTTTTAAAAGGAATCAAACCTTTTCCTGCTTTACCTTCTTTATAAAGCAATTTAAGTTTCTTTCTTATTTTTTCTTTAGTTTCCTCAGAATGTTTTCCTGCATGCATCATACCACTTCAAATGATAAAACCCACATATCGGGGTTCCAATCAGAATTTTTATTATAAAGTTTCTGAACGTATAATATAAACTCTTCTTTATTATTAAAACCTTCCTTAATAGCGTCTTGGTTTGAGATATTTTTTAGCTTTTCCTTCCTTAACTCCGTCACCAAAATCCGCAAAGGCACATAAGTTCTAACTTTACTATAATCATTCATTATTTGTTTAGCAACTTTTTCTGCCGTTTCCTTATCTTTAACAGTAATAATGCCTCTTGCCACATCTTTAATTTCTTTTGTTTCAGGAGACCACCAAACTCCTTTTCCGCCTCGTTTAGACTGAACAGCATAATCCCGACCAACCTTCCACTTAATTCTAAGTTTACTATCTTCTTTATTTTCAACCGCTTTTTTAGGAAAATAACAAACAGACTCTCTAGGAATATTATCATCAGGAATTGTAAAAGTAAAAGGATAATCAGTAGAAACTTCTCCTTCTTTTACTAGCCTTCTTGTTTGACTTTTACTATTATCAATTATTTTTTCTATTAACTCAGGTGTAAAAATCACTTCATTTCCTCTCCATTGCTTTCTCTAATTTCCTTGTCATCATCTTACTTATCTTCTGTAACTCTTTCAAAGAATAAAACTCATCTGGCTGAATATCCTTTCTAGACCCATGTATCATTTTTAGATCCTTCGGAAGACATTTAATACTAAACTCTGCTTCTGCAAGACTCGGCGCTAAATCAACATAATGTGAGTAATTCTTTGCACCCATACTAAGTACGGGTAAGCTATCATGTCTTGGAAAGTTTATTGTGAACCTATCAAGTTGTGGATTCTTGAACTCATATATACTTACCTCTTTACCCCCCATTGTAACAAGCCAAATCTTATCCTTTGTAGAAAGAACAAAAAAATCCTGTGAAGAGTAACTAGCCACGCTAACTACTCCCACAAGTCTTCGTTTTTTTCCATGAATTTAGTTGGATTCTTCTTGAAAGACACTATCTTATCCTTAACTGCTTTGAGTTGCTTTTCAGTCTGTTCTTTTAACTCATACAATTCACAAAGAGTACCTACTGCAGCATCTTTTACTTTTTCAGACCTTATCTTTCTTACTTCCTTTTCGATTTGTTCCACATTCATTTACATCATCTCCTTTTATCAAATGATAAACTAAAACCCTGTCCTTAATATTTCATTTAAACAAAGAAAACCTTTCTTTTCCATTTCCTCATTCTTCTCAATTTTCCTTCTTTCTTTGTAACTGTTTTCCAATCTGATTTTGAAACCTTTACTTTCTTTGCCAATTTAATTGCATAATACACAGGAGGCAAACTTTTTAACCTATGCAAAACATCAGAATCAACATACTTAAAATCCATCTCCCAACCTTCCTTCTCTATTATCTCAGCCCACTGCATAGAACCTCTACTAGAACAAATAGGACAAGCCAAATAACCAGAACTAGGATTAGAAGAAACACCCTTTACTTTTCCATGAATCCAACAAATCGCTTTAACTATTTTACCCATTTTCACTCAACTCCTATCCATTAAACCAAAGAAACCACTAACCAACAACATAACATCACTAACACATTTTTGGTTTAAAGAATAAATAGAAATAGCGCCTCTAGTTTTTTCCACTAAACCAAGGTCAATCAAATTTTTAACTCGGTTAATAAAATAAACTCTACGAGTAGTTGTATTACATTTAATTCCATAAAGGTCATACAAAAAACTTAATTTTAATCCAATCTCACTAGTACTCAAAGAATGTGTAGGAGCTAAAACTAAAGCCTTTAACACCATAAAATCAAACCAATTAAGCTTCTGAAACTTTTCCGTTCTCTCCACTATATCCACCTTCCACAATTTCTGCTCTGATTATATTCAGAGTATTCAAAACTTCTCCACTTTCAAAACTTAACAAATTACCGCTTATGTTTTTTAACACGCCAATTTTTTTAACTGGTTTATTTCCTTTATCATCATAAATGATTAAATATTTTTTTCCAATTTCCACAATTTCCACCATTCCACAAAAACAGAACTAATAGTAAGACTCGTTTGAAGTATATAAATGTTCTTACTATGTATGAAAGTACGTACTTTATGTAGGGGTACTTATAGATTCCACTAATCCTTCTATCTTTTTTTAATAACAGAAGCCATATAAAAAAAATAATAACAGAAGTTCCCCAACTTATTGGTAATTAATAGTTAATATAGTTATAGTTACAGTCAATGTATGGAAATTCATACATAGTAATTTCACCAACTACTCGTATTCTTAGAGTATTATCTACTTAAACCAATTATTAGGATTAATTACTATACATAATGTACGTACTTCCATACAGCTAATGTATGAAAATTCATACAGTAAAAAAGTAGTGGTGGTTTGCTATACGAGACAGTTCAGAAACAAAAGCAAACCCACTCTTAAACTTAGTTTTCCAAACTACTTAAGTCTTTCGGTACAGTAAACCAAACAAAATCAGCATAAGACCGCCTATAAAACCGAAACCTGTGCCTAAAGCTATCCAAAAATATCCCCAACCACCAGCGATTAAATAAAAAGGAACACCAAACATCACAGCAAGCCCTAACCAAATCAAATCTTGATTCATAATATCATCTCCTATTCATCTGTTCAGCCAAACTATTTAACTTGCTTATACGTTTCCCAAGCAGCCTTTCCAACAAGACCAGCAGCAAAAGCAGTCACATAATCACTTGTGAACATACCACTCGCAAGACCTGTTAAAATTGCAGGAAGCAAACTAGTGACAAACTTTTTCTTACTAAAATCCTCGTTCTTCCAAACCTTGAAATAGTTTAAAAGCCCAAGAACTCCTCCGCCTGCTCCTCCAGCAATCACCGGAATTGCTTGTATCGGAATTAATTCTACCATAATAACACCTCTCTTACCCTAAAATACCGTTGATAAGCACATAACCTATTATTGTAATAAACAAACTAGCAAGAGCTCCTGTAGCACCAAGAGCAAGCATAATATGTCCCCTGCTCCATTTCAAGTCTTTACCTATATACCCGTCAGGACTTAAATCGTCTTTAATATCTTGAATCGCGATTTCAACTTTCTTAACTTTACCATTCTGATTTTTCACGTGTTCTGCAAAAACCGCCATGCTCGTGGCCTGTTTATTAACCGAGTCTTTAATTTCTGTTAAAGCCTCCCAAAACTCCTTCGCCTCTGAAGAATCCATAACTACACCATTAGCTCCCATCTTGACCCCTGTATAATCTTACTTTAAAACTCGTGGTTTTACTATCTTCAAACGTAACATCAAAAGTTCTTGGTTTAAAACCAGTTTTTTCAAAAGTCACTTTAGTAGAAACACCAACTAACCTAGGGGGAATGTTCACCTGAACAACACCGCCTGCGCTGGCATTAAAAAACAGTTGATCATGATCTGTTTCAATAATAACATTACAATTTCTAACCGGTAATTCGACCCCTCCGTTTACATAAACCACTCGGTTACGCATCTCGGTTTTTTCGTTTAACTGAGTAGAATCAGGTTTAACACTAGAAATCCTGATTAAATAATTATCAAGATTCTCAAACTTTGTCTCGGCAACTATGGAGTTAAACTCGTAATCCATAATTTCAAGGTTAAAACCGTTTGTCCTAAAACTCGTGTCTTTCTTGTGAAACTCAGGGTATTCTTTTAAATCAGTAAAATTCTCGAACAAATTACTAGAATTAAGGTGCCTAAACACGCCTGTACTGTCTTTTACTTTCACAGTAGCATGACCTATACCGTTAAAACTCTGACCTATACAAACGAAAACACTGTCCCTGGGAACACCAATATGCTCAAGCAAACTAACAATTGTCATAGATTTTTCCTCACAATCAGAACTACCAAGAGAAATAGCTTCAGTAACCGTGATCCATCTTTCATTCTGAGAAAACAAAGAATGATCAAAACGATAATCTAACAAACCAATAACAGCACGATAAGCCTTAGCCACTTGTTTATCATAATCTGTTTTATCGTTTAAATAAAGCCTTTTTTTCTTAGCAAGCTCGTGTAAAACAACCGAACTTTGCACGAAATCTTGGACATCTAGCTGAACGCTTTTACCTTTCGGGTCCTTCCAAGAATGACTAATGCTTCTTTTACCGCTTAACCTAGCTTCTTCACTAACCCCTTCATTAGCGCCTTTCAAAAGATTTTCAAGATTATCAACATCACGTTCTTTATCCTCTATCTTTTCACTTAAAACATCATTATCCTCAATCTTACTTTCTAATTCAGTTCTAAGAGCAGTAACTTGTTTTTGTAAATCACTAATAATTTTCTTTCTTTGATCAGCATCACAAAAAAAACTCTGAAAGTACTTTAACCAACCCATTAAACCATCTCCGCTTTCGGTCTTCTAAGTAACTTTCTCATAAGCTCCCACTCAGCATCACTTAACTCTGGTTTATTCAACAGCTTCTTTAACAACTCTTGTTTATCCGGCAACATCCCATCAAGATAATCCTTATCTTGCATCCAAACATCTTGTTTACCTCCAAGAGAATAAATATCAATCAAATCTCTCTTCTTTCCAAAAGGGCTTTTTCTATCAATAGAATCAATAGGGTCAGTAAACCCAAGTCTTTTTCTTATAAATGAAAAAGGAAGTTTAACCCAGCTAGGGAGAACCGAGTCTATGCTTTTAAACGGAGTAAGATCACAAACGAGTTGTGATTTTGTTGATTCAAAAACACTTATATCCATTAATCTAACTTCTTTTATTTCAAGATTATGTTCTAACGTTGGATTATTTGGCAACTGTAATTTATATTTTTTTGTCTCAAGATACTTTAAAAATTCTTCCACATAATCTTCTGCGCCTTCTACTAAAAAATATAGTTTCTCCATTTTATCCACCTCAGTTTTCCCCATTAAAAAAACATTAATATAAGTCCTATTCAGATTTTTATTCTTTGCCTTTCTTTTATCAATAGATTTATGAGATAATGCTGCAAATCCTGCTAACTTTGAAAGAACAGACGAAACAAATTTTAAAGATTTTTTTACTTTACCTTTACTATACACATTAAATGGTGCAAGATCATTAAAAAAATCTTTTATATGAGTAGAAGGTACTTGCACACTGAATAATCTAACACGCCTCAAACCAACTTGAGCATGATAACCTGAATGATTAGGATACGTTGATAAATATTCTTTATTAGACA
>SDBT01001786.1_pt1 | contig 38408 bp, 29 predicted proteins | sample 2277101 | NCBI WGS metagenome assembly SDBT01 (sample SAMN10404973, study PRJNA504765) | marine sediment metagenome | isolation source: marine sediment core GS10_PC15, 103 cmbsf | place: Arctic Ocean: Southern Knipovich Ridge | collected 2010 | reverse complement strand
CTCTGGGCGCGGGAGAGAGGAGATTTGCCGTACATGACATCGCGGTAAAACTTTATTGACGACTCCAGAACCTTCGGATTATGCCCCTGTACGCTGACTACATTGGATACACTGCCGGCACGCTTGATGGCGGCGTCATATTGCTCTTTTAAGAAACCGTCGGCCTCGTCCGGCCCGATAACTCTTATGTATGCCAATTAATACCTCCCTGCCTGGAAACAACCTCTTCGTCACAATTCACTTTAGCGAGCCAGCCGTTCAGTAAATAGGACGGCGGAGGAAATTAGTCAAATTATCCTTTTCAGGGATAGGTGCTCAATATATATTGAGATCTAATGGTTTCTCTAACCGCAATTTTAACTTTCGCGGCGATCCTGAATTACAGCGGCGATTTTGAGGAAGGCGACTGGGTAAACTATATCAATTTCAGGTATGTGACCGCCGTTGCAATGGATCAAACAATCGTATATTTTGGCACTACCGGCGGAGTGATACGATACGACCGTTACGCGAAAAAATGGCTCGACCCTCTGACCGTTACCGACGGTATCCCGGCCGGCTGGATAGATAATATCGCCTACGACCCCGAATGGGATAGAGTCTGGGTGACAACGCCGGACGGCAACGCCTATTACCAGCCAATATTCAAGACATGGTACAGAGGCGGCGATTTCCCATATGAACTGGCACGAAACGACTTCGACTCCAGGGCCTTTCCACTCTTGAACACGGAGTTCGGATATAGCTACCAGGACGGCCGCTTCCGGGATTTCAATATGCAGGAGTTTCCTCTAACCCGGGGAGTCGAAGACGATTATGATAACCTTTTCGTCGGCACCTGGGGTATGGGCCCGGCAATCATCAACACTCGTTATCAGGATTTAAGCATCATCCCTTATGGCCCGTACAGCACGGATATTTCCACCATCATCAAGATCGGCGATGAATTATGGATGGGTGATGGTCTCGGAGACCCTGCCGCAGGTGCAATCAGCAAATTTGATAGGTTGACCGGCAAATGGCAGTGGTTTCAACCCCGTTATGTGAGTGGTCTGGCCTCATCCAGGCTGACATCGGCCGCCGGTGGGAATAGTATCATCTGGCTGGGGACAGAATACGGAGTGGTCCGATACGACAAGAAGAATGATAGTTTCACGACCCATGGCGATTTCTCAATGCTACCGTCGGTAACCATTTCATCCGTGGCCGAGGACAGCCTGCGGGTTTTCGCCGGGACAGATAACGGTCTCGGCTATATCAGCAGCAAATACTCAGGCAGTATATCGAAAAGCGAAGAGCCGGCTGATTCCGCCAATAGTGGGGTTACGGGCGTAAGCGAAAACCCGACGATTCAGTTCCAGGAACAACGGCTGATTGGATGGCGCATAAACAATGTCGAGATCATCGGCCAATACCTGTATCTGGCAACTGATAAAGGAGCTCTGCGACGCCTTCTCGACCAGAGCGCCGAATTCGAGTATGTTAATACGCCCGACCGAATGCTCTCAACTGAAATTTATGATATTGCCTCTAAAGGAGACAGCCTGTATTTTGTTACCCGCAACGATATCCTGATCGTCGATTTGAAAACGGAGGATTATTCCACGATAATCGATCACAAGTATTTTGGGCAATGGCATCTGCGGCGGATCGAGGTTGACCGTAAAAACATATGGGCCGCTACGGATATAGGGCTCTGGAAATACAGGTTAAAGGACGGTTACAGCCGGCTGTTCACTGTCGGCGACGGCATGATATCGGATGATGTCAGAAACATCGTCCTGGACGGTGATTACATCTGGATCGCCACGCCGGGAGGATTGATCAGGTTTTACTGGAACGATCCGGGAAGAATTGACTGAACCCCGGGGCTGGTTTGAATGTATAATCAGGAGCATCTTTGAATAACTCCGCCGGTCGTGTGTATCAAAAGACAATGAGTGGACCGATTCCGAAAATGAAGCCCGGAAGGGATTCTGGATTGAAATCAATCTTAAGATTGTTGCAGGTATTTGCACTGGCCTTATCAATAATCTCAATAACCGGCTGTTCCGGCGGGCAAGAACCTGGAGCCGCATCTGTAGATGAACTGAATCTTCCCGGCGATCTTTCAGATTTCATAATGGCCGATTTCAATGGCGATTCTCTTATGGAGATCCTGGCCTTGTGTACGGACCGCCTCGCCCCGGAGCCGTTCAGAAAAGGGTGTTTATTCTATCAATCCGGGGGAGCCTACAGCTCCGATCCGGATTTCGTCTTCGACATTCCTCACGATGCAGTGGTTTTTGATACCGGGGATATCGATGGCGATAACCGCCCGGAGATCCTCTACCTTTCCTATGACGGTCTTTATGCCATGAAGGTTACCGATGGCAAGGTGGAAGACCCGCGTTTGGTTTTAAGCAAAACCACCATATTTTATCTTCCAACGACTGAATCAGTCTCCTATTGGGATTTCTATAGAATCCTGCCACAGAGCAATCGGACATTTCTGCTGATTCCCACCTTCTCCAGTTTGTCCATATACTCTGTCGGGACCAGTGGCGTTGAGCCGGTAACCGATATACCTTTACAGCACAGGGCCGCTGCTCAATCTCCCGGTATCATCGAGATGAGGGACAGAATGGCACTTACCTATCAATACTCCCTCCCTGTCATCGAATATTACGATTATAACGGCGATGGGGTCGAAGATATGTTTATTATTGATGATACGCATATGTCCATCTTTGCGGGCACCTTCCATGGCGGATTTAAAAGAGACCCGGTTGACCACTCGTACGAAAAACTCTGGTCAGACGCCCAGAGTGGAGATACGGAATTTAGACTGCAGGTGGAGGATTTAAACCGCGACGGTCTTGCGGATCTGATCGTCTCTCAAATCCGGGGAGGCGTCAAGAGTTTAGAATCGAACATAAAGATATATCTCTGCAACGCACACGAGGGATACAATGAAACCCCATCGTTCAGCCGCAATATCTCTAATGCTGCGGGCATGGCCTACCTGCACGATCTCAATAATGACGGGCGTGTTGATATCGTGATACCGGCTTTGAAAATCGGGATCACGGCTCTGATGAAAATGCTGATATTGAGCCGGCTCGATCTGGGTCTCGATATTTATCTGCAGGGTGCCGGTGGGCGTTACCCCGATGAACCATCGCTGAGCACTTCCATTAGCGCCACGGTGGATCTGAACTCCGGCAATATAAGTTATGGAGAGAATATCGCCATAACAGGTGATTTCAACGGCGACAACCTTTCTGATTTCTTGATAGAAACCGGCGACGGCACGCTGGATATCTATTTCGGGGCCATCGGGACGGTGCTGGCGGGTAAGCCGGGCTGGTCATATAAACTGCCTAAACCATCGAGTATAATGGCCGCTGACTGCGACAACGACGGCATTTCAGAAATACTGGCTTTCTATGGTTCGGCAGACGTTGACCATAATAAGATCAGGGTGGTGCACGTGCGGCGGGAGCTAAGATAGAAAACAAAATCCCTGTGGTCTTGATGATCTACATAGCGTCGGGTGTATAGGACAGTGGCCATTTATGGTATCATCGCTCCCTTCGTGGCCCGCTGGCTGAAGGTCGCCAAACCTGATCCGCAGGGTGTGTTGTTTGCCGGCGCCCAGCCGTGGGTTCAAAAGATTGCCAATACGCTCAAGGCTGAAGGGTTTCAGGTGGCCCTGGTCGATTCCAACTGGGGGAATTTAACCACTGCTCGCAGCAATGGACTTCCCGGCTACTATGCCAATATACTCTCCGAGAATCTATTGCAGGATATCCAGCTTGATGGCATCGGTCGCCTAGTGGCATTGATACCCAATGACGAGGTAAACTCTCTGGCCACCCTGCATTTTGAGGATATCTTCGGCCGCTCGGAGGTTTATCAGCTGCCGCTCACAGCCAAAAGCAGCGTTGAAAGCCGGGGGGAAATGCCCAAGCATCTTCGCGGAAGGTTCCTTTTCGACAAAAAAGCAACCTGCGACTATCTCGAGGCTCGCTTCCGCGCCGGCGCCGTCGTCAAGAAGAATTCGATAACCGAGGAGTTCGATTTCGCCGCCTTCAAATCAAAATACGGCGAGGATGCGCTTCCGATGTTTATTATCACGGAATCAGGAAATCTGAAAGTCTGGACCGCAATCTGCCAGCCGCTGCCGGAGCGGGGAGAAAAGCTGATCAGTATTGTCGATGAACCTGAGGATGACGAGATTTCATAGATTGTTTGGTGATTGGTTTTTTTAGAACAGGAGTGCAATATGGCTTTAAGAAGTTATGATGAGTATATCGATTCTCTTAAAAAGATGAAACCGAACATATACAAATTCGACGAGCTGATTGAGGATGTTACCACCCATCCGGCGACGCGCTGCACCGTGGAAGGACATAGCAAATCATACAGGCTTTATGATGATCCGAAAGAAAGGGAGATTCTGACAACCACATCGCATCTGACGGGGGAGCCCATCAGCCGGTATCTCTCCATAATCAGGACACCAGAGGATATGTATGCCAACAGCCGTATGAAACGGCGTATGTTTCAGCTTACCGGAACCTGCACCGGAGGTCGTTGTGTCGGATGGACAGCTCTCAACTCCATGTTTGTCACTACATTTGAGATGGATGAAAAACTCAGCACCGATTATCACGAGAGGTTTCTGGGATGGTTACGGGACGCTCAGGCCGGGGATATAACGATTGCAGGAGCCCTGACCGACGCTAAAGGGGATAGAACCAAACCGCCCTCCATGCAGGATGACCCCGATCTATTTTTGCGAATCGTCGAAAGACGCAATGACGGCATTGTGGTTCGAGGTGCCAAGCTTATGATCTGTGGCGTGGCCGCGGCCAACGAAATATTTATCCTGCCGGGCTCCGGCTATAGGGAACAGGATAAAGATTATGCTGTTGCGTTCGTTATCCCGCGCGATACGGAAAACTTAACCATCGTCGAAACCCGCCATCCCAGCGATATGAGGGAATACGAAGAGGGATTCGATTCGCCTGTCAAAGAAGGCGGCATAACCCAGGCTTATCTGTTCTTCGAGGATGTCTTCATCCCGAAAGAACGGCTCTTTATGGCCGGCGAGTATCAATTCGCTTTAAACGCCGTCATGTATTTCATCGCTCCCTATAGATCAGCCATTGGTGGCTGCGTTGCCGGTCAGGGTGATGTCAAGATAGGTGCCGCCGTCTTGACAGCTCGCACGAACGGTCTGCAATCTAGAGTATTCAATGATAAGATCGTCCGCATGCATATCAACAACGAGACCACCTACGGGGTGGGCATCGCGGCGGCGGCCCAGGGCAAAAAGCACCCCTCCGGGGCCTGGCAATGCGATATGCTGTTGTCCAATGTCAACAAGGTTCATGTGGCGACCCTGCCGTATGAAACATCAAGATTGGCCCAGGACATAGCGGGCGGCATAGGCGAGACCGGATGTATGCCGTCTTATAAAGATTTTCAATCACCGAAATACGGACATCTTATCAAGAAATACATGAAGGCGAAACACTCCGCGGAGTCGCGTGCCCGGGCGGCCCGTCTGGTGGAGTGGGCCACCATCGGGGCTGGTGTGCCGGGGTGTATGCACGGTGGCGGCTCTCCGGATGGCGCCAAATTGCTTATCAAGGCGACAGCGAATCTCGAAGAGAAAGTCGAAATTGCCAGAAAGCTGGCCGGTATCACCGAGGATATACCTGAACCGGAGGGGAAGAAAAAATAACCGTCAGCGGAATCTGATCAGCGTCTAACCGCCAGTTCAATTTCTCTTGAAACGCCAATATCATTTGATTAGATTTCCTACGGAGTTTAGCTTATGCCTGCAAATTTACCCCCACAATATTACGAGCTCGAAAGAGAATTCAAAAAAGAGAAAGATACTAATGAGAAATTGCGGCTGGCCAAGGAGCTTCTGGCGCTCATGCCGAAGCACAAAGGGACGGATAAGCTTCAGGCCGAACTCAAAGCCAAGATATCGAAGCTGAATAAACAGATCGAGGGCGGCGGCAAAAAGCACGGCGCCCGGCGAGTCGACTCACATGACCATATAGATAAAGAAGGTGCCGCACAGATCATCCTGATCGGCCCGCCTAACTCGGGGAAATCAAGCCTGCTCGATATCCTGACCAATTCCAAACCGGTGATCGGCGATTATCCTTATACAACGCGCGAACCGATGGCCGGAATGATGACCTTTGAAACGGTCCAGTATCAATTAATCGATACGCCGCCAATCTCAGAGGAGCAATTTGAGTCTTTCATGCCGAACCTGATCCGCCAGGCCGATCTGATTGTGGTAGTGGCCGATGTTTCCACTGCCGGTGTCGAAAATCGTCTAAAAGCGCTATTTGATCGATTGGAGGAAAAAAGAATTGTCCTGACTTCGATAATTTCTGAAAAGATCGACGATCCCAGATTTTCCCACAAGAAAACAATCATGGCCGCTCATAAATTTCTCGATGAAAACAGCGAAGGCGGCCTGCAGAAAATCAGGGAACGTTATTCCGATTATACCATTGTCCCGACATCCATTCTCGATGAGGGCTCGCTGAACAATTTCAAGACCGCTATTTTTGATTCGCTGGGAATCATAAGAGTTTATACCAAGCGTGCCGGGCATGAAGTGGAGTACAGCGACCCGATCATTCTGCCGGTTGAGGGAACGGTGGAGGATGCCGCCAGAGCCATTCATAAGGAATTCGCTTATAAACTTAGATTTGCCAAGATCTGGGGCGAAGGGAAATTCGAGGGGCAGCGAGTGAAAAACAGTTTTATCTTATCTGATAAAGATGTTATCGAATTTCATATTTAGTTTTACAGCATAAATAATCAGACCGGGAACCCAGGCAGTTTATCTATTTGCCTGTAGCGGCCTCAAGTCTGCGGATGCGGGCCTTCAGCGTCTCCAGATTTTCGTTTTCAGGATTGCCGTTCACAAAAGCGTTGAGCCAATGGATGGCTCCGGCTGTGTCGTATACGGCATTCTCGTATATATCCGCCAGCTTGAGGGGCGCGAATTTTCCCTCGGGCAGTTGCGGAAAACTTCGATACAATTTCATGAGTGTTTCGGCAGCTCTATCGTAGTCCTCCTGTCCGATGTGACATCTTACCAGATACCCCATTGCCCGGGAGACGGAAACAGGGTTTGTCCCGGTCTGATCCACATACTTGCTGATATATTTCTCGGCGTTATCGAATGCCTTTCGGGCCAGTTTGGTCTGTCCCTTTGACCTGTAACGATTGGCTATATAAAGAGCGGCTTCGAAGGCCTTGCCGGTTCCCGGGAAACTGCCCTGGATATAATCCAGCTGACTTCTGGATAATTCCCATTTCCCTTCATTATCATAACAGAGGGCGATCATGTAGTTGGCCTCCAGAACGATCTTCTGGTCAGCTTGAGGCAACTTTTCAATAGTGCTAACGGCCTTGCGGGATTCGGCAAACATTCTCTGTTTAAATAGAGTAATACCCAGCCCCAGATAAGCGGAGCCCAGTTGTTTATCATCAGGATGGGATGAGATAAACTCCCGATAGGTTTGCCCGGCTTTTCTGAAGTCACCCAGATTTTTCATATAAATGTCGGCGATCGTCATCAATATGTTGGGCGAAATAAACCCCGTATTCTCGTTCCGGGTTGATTCCAACACTTTCACAGCTTCGGTATACTTACGTTGTCTCAGGTAGCTCGCAGCCAATTTTCCAATAGCGGCAGATTCCAGCGGCGAATCAGGATATTCTTGAATCAGGTCGTTATAATAGTCTCTTGCCCTTTCTAACCGTTTTTCGAATTCTCCCGGGTTGCCTGCTGTAAGCCACATTTCGGCGGCCTTGATGGGGGCGGCGAGCGCATCGAGATTGGGACTATCCGGCTCGACTATCTTTCTGTATCTGTTGGCCAGAGAATCATAGGATGCTGCTGCCTCCAGAAAATGCCCGGCTTTTTCCTTTGCTATGGCAATGTAGTATATGAAAGCACTTTTCTGATGATCACCAGTGGCAGGGTGATCAACTACGGCCCGGAAATAGTATACGGCCTTATCGTACATCTTACGACCAAGATATAGATTTCCGATCCTTGTATTCGCCAGCGATGCCAGTGCCCAGCCCTCTTTCTTCGCATCGGAGGCATCGGCAACCTCCAGACTATCTCCCGGCGGCGAGATCTTAAGGGTGATAGCGGTGTAGACCTCGACCAGAGCATTAAGATCCTCGAGGGCCGGCAAAGGCCCTTTTATCGAAAACTCCCTGCTGAGCCGGTCGGCATTGACCATCATCTTCTCCATTTCAAAGCGAATGGTTGTATCGGTCTTCTTGCCGCAGCCGGCAAAGGACAATAAAGCCCAGATCGAGACCGCTGAAAGAAATATTGATAAGCTAAAGTTCCTGAATCTCTTCACGCCTCCTCCAACAGGAAGATTATCGACGACCGCTGCTGCATCACCCCGTATTACCTTAAACCAGGGCTATCAGATTCATGTTGGTATGCCATTATTATTTTTCGGAAGAAACATGTGATATATGAGAAAGTCATTTATCCAAGGCAACGTTCAGGGCGTTCGGGGGTATGCAAAAACCCCTTTCGGGATAAATCATATCCAATCAAGCGTTAATAAAATGTCTCCCCTGGAAATTTAGCTGATAGATTCCCTGCCTTTTATATATTCTTGTATCGCCGCCCACTGAGCCGGCCCGTTCAAGCCTACTTCCTCGAGGACCTTTTCCGCCTTACCGCTTCCGGGGTAGATACCTCGTAAATATGCAAATAATGAGTGTTTGCGGCCGAAATCGGATGTTATCCAGTAATACATGGTGGGCATGGTGAAATCGGTGATTCCCATCGCCTCACGTCGCCTCTCCTCCGGCAGGATAGCCTTTTGCCTATCCTCCGGAAGGAGAAAGAAAAGCTCGGCGCTCGATACATAGTAAACGTTGATATTGTAATTGCCATCATCGAGATGGGGCAATACATAGGCGACGAAATCGTTGGCGACGGCGCTTCCCTGGATAATAATCGTACCGTGATAAGGCTTTTTATCAGGATTGCCGTTCCGGAACTGATATACGCCGTCGACTGTAGCGGTGACCGGAGGTAATTTGAGATTTTCTCTATCGAATACCGTCTCGTTGGGACGGGTGACGAATGGAGCCAACAGTGACGGTCTCTTTTTCAAGCCCTCGACCACAAGAGGCCACAGTTCCTGTGGATCCCACGGTGTGAGAGTGATTGCGTGTCCGGCAGGAAAATTCTCCAGTAGAAGCTGCAGGGCCTGTGGGTCGGCATGCGTGGGGCCGTCCTCGCCGGTCTTCAACCCGGCATGCGCGCATATCATGATAAAAGTCTTATAGGGATCGCCAGTGAACGCATGCCTGGCCTGCTGGCTGATACAGTGAATCCTGGCGGCGATATGCTCCAGCGCGGCGATAAAGGCTGCATAAGACGCAGTCACGCCGATATGATATCCGAATGACGATAGACCGGTCATAAACGCGCCCAGAGCATCTTCGCAGATACCACCGACTGCGATGAGGCGGGATTCGGGATTATTCACAAAATTGTAAAATCCATCGGGAAAACCATCCGCGAGCTTATTTACCGATGTGGAACCCAGAAGATCGGCGGCGCCGCCGATAAAGGCGCCATTCGTCTTCTTGTTGAGATAGCCGAGCGTTTTACCCAGCTCGCCGCGAAGCGTAGCGCTTGTATTCGGTTGAAGCTTCAGTTCATCCGGTATGACACATGAATCGATGGATTCATCGTTGTATAGTACAGATAGTCTTGCACCATCGGGAGCAGGTTTCCGGCCAAGCTTTTGAAGCCTCTTCTTGCTGTCGGCAATACGTCTTCCTACATAACCGGACATATCTTTTTCTCGCTCGGCTATTTCACGCAAAACGAGCATCGTATTGAAATAAAGCTGTTCGATTTCTTCCGGTGATTTCTGATCTGCAAGACGGGGAAATTTAGTTTTGAAAGCCGTTTCAAACTCGCTTAAGGATTCATAATATTCCGACGAGCAGAATTTGTGCCCTGCCCCATGAGATTTTTTCCCCTCGATCCCGTATTTCCAGCCCTTTACTGTTTTGTAAACTATCGCTGTCGGCTGATCGTTAATTCCCTCCTTGGCCAGTTGCTGGGCGCGTATGATCATATCGTAATCGAAACCATCAGGAACCCAGATCACATTCCAATCGTGAAGGTAAAAGAACTCGAGCGGATTCCATTGAACATATTCGCCGGGTAGATCCCCGTCACGACAGACCCGGTTGGAATCGATGGAAGCCTGATTCCAGTCAACATGGACGATCAGATTCCTGAGTTGGGCCGTGGCGGCTGCTGCTGAAGCCTCGGAAACCCTTCCAGGGGTCATCCCCCCTTCACCCTCAATAATATGAACTGTGGGAGCGTTGCGGCCGAATCTGTCAAGAGCTCCGAGAGCCATACCAAAGGAGGAGGGCATGCCTACGCCCGATGGTCCCGTCGATAATTTTAGAAACGGCGTCAACGGAGTCGGGTGGCCATCGAGAGCCTTGGCATTGAATTTTCTAAACAGCGGCGTGTCCTGAACAGGATTTCTGCGGAAACCGAGCATATCCTCGAGGCGAAGCTGTTTATCCGGCCCCGGCAATAGGTCGGGATGACTTACGCGAACCATCTCGTTGCGTGAGGCCCACATGGCATAAAGACCAAGAGCCTTATGACCGGCGGCATAGCTGATAAGGTCGGCATCCGGCTGATCAGGGTCACCGATATTGTAGTCCATGGTTTCGATTATGACCGAGGTAACCATATGCCCGGAGGATACGCTGCCTCCAGGATGGCCCGAGGTGGGAACAAAATTGAAGAGGATGGAGCATAATGTGCGATACCAGAGATCGTATTTATCCAGGGCATCGAGTGTTTCTGCGCTTACCGGGTGAGGCTGGTCCGGAAGCTCGGAAATGTCTATATAAACGCCTCTCCTCGAACCGAATTCCAGTTTCTTGGTGGCAATTTTATTTGCAAACATAGTCCCTTCCTGTTAGATCTATTTGATTCATTCCGGTGTAAGATATACAAAACGTCCTATGCGTCAAGCGCCGTTTTTCACAAGCCGCGAACTATCGGAAACGATAATTGTTTGCTTTTAAATGCAGTAGGGAATAGGTTGGGAAAGAACCGATACATACTGGGAAGCGGAATCGGGAAAAATCGAAGGGATGGATAAATCAGGGAGAGTTAAGTTCGATGTTCAGGAAAACTCCAGATCATCCTCAAAACCCTGCATTTAAGAGGTTTGCAAATGTCCTGGTTTGAAATATTGCTCTTTATTCTTACCGTAGCCGTGATGCTGGTGGGCCTGGCAGGCGTTGTGCTGCCTATTATACCCGGCGTGCCGATTATTTTCGGTGCGGCTTTGTTGTATGCGCTACTTACCGGTTTTTCGACCATCAGTGGTCAGACGCTAATCATTTTCGCCATCCTGACAGTCGTTTCAATAGTCCTGGACTGGGCGGCAAGCGTCATGGGCGTGAAAAAGATGGGCGGTTCTTATGCGGGTATGATAGGTGCCTTTATCGGTATGATTGTGGGTCTATTGCTGCCGGGGATAGGTATTGTCGGTTTTATCATCGGCGCTTTTGTCGGCGCTTATGCCATGGAGCTCTTGATAAATAAGGACTCCCGGGTGGCGCTGCGCGCCGGCCTGGGGAGCTTCTTAGGATTTCTGGCCGGGGGTTTGATGAAATTCGTAATAGGCGCGATAATCATCGGCATTTTTGTATGGCAGGTTCTTTTTTGAGATCCAATTTCGCTTCCGGAACCTCTCTCCGGCATGATCCACAACGCTGAGGCCTGATGAGAAGGAAGCAACCGATGAGGCCGACAAGCCGGCCCCGTCACCCCAAAAACCACGCAGGGGAAGCTCAAAATCACCTGTCGTCAAGCCATGCAAAATCAATTCCGGAATTAACTTCTTTTGAAATTAACTTTTGACAATTTACTAGTTTACACTATATTGAAACAGGATGAAAAAAACAATAATGACCGGAAAAACTTTCAAAAAATGTAAGCTGTTGTATTTATTTCTGATTTGCAGTGTAATTTATTTAAGCCAGTTTTATCCTTATACACACATCCATCATTCACATAATATCCATAATAAATTATATGATTCCCGATTTCATCCTTCTATATCAACTCCAGATAATGAACTAAATAACCACAAGGATGACCATAATCACCATTCGATTGACCAGCATTTAAACGATTTCCGTGTTGCTAATCTTCGGATCGATAAAAGTAGTCTTCTTAACGGATTTGCCGATCAGTTTTTAATATTAGAAATTGATTCAGATATAAAATGCATAGATGACCTAATTAAGGATTATGATAAGATACCACTAAAGTTATTATTTTCCGCTACCGTAAATCCTAGAAGTCCTCCCTCATTGATATAAAAATAACCAAATTCGCACCCAAATTATCTATAATTTAGATGATTTCTTTTTTGGAAGGCACTTAGAAGGGTTTATCAAATAAGAAAGGATAATCGTCGATGCCTGGACTCGTTCAAATTCTTATAGGAAGTTTCGCACTGAGCCTAATCCATGCTTCTATTCCCAACCACTGGATTCCATTAGTCGCAATCGGTAAAACCGAAAATTGGTCGCGCATCGAAACTCTGTGGATTACAGGTATCACAGCGAGTGCTCATACGTTCAGCACGATATTAGTTGGAATCATCGTTGGCATTGCTGGTTACAGACTTTCCTCATCTTATGAATTTATCACCGGTATTGTGGCCCCGTCAATATTAGTCACACTTGGGCTTATCTACGCTATCCTGGATTTAAAAGGCTCGTCTCATCACCATAATAGCCACATTAAAGTAGGCCCGACGCACCGGAAATCGAAACATGCTATCGTGGCTTCTCTATGCGTTGCAATGTTTTTTTCACCGTGTTTGGAGCTTGAGGCTTACTATTTTACTGCGGGTACTCTCGGGTGGCGCGGAATCGGCGTCGTTTCAACTATATATTTCTTTGTTACTGTCATAGGTATGATCGTCTTAGTGGATTTGGGACGCAGGGGAGCCCAAAAGATAAAGTCGCATTTCCTTGAACATCATGAAAAAGGAATAACCTCTGCGGTCCTGATCATTTTGGGCGCGTTCGCCTATTTTGTAAAGATATGATTGTAAGCTTTAGAAACGCCCGTTTTAGAATTTCACAATAATCAGGAGGTGCAGAATGCGCGAAATACTCCCCATCGTCCTAATGCTATGGTTCGGCGGAATAGGACTAATGAATTTGTCCTGCGCTGAGAAGGAGAAAAGATCTAAGGAAGTAGAAAAAACCGAGGTTAAGGATCTAAGACCTGCTGTCACGCCGAATCAAATAAAAGACGTGTTATCTGGAAAGCCCATAAATAGGGGCATTCATACAGATTATAAAGGCAAGCGAATATATTTCTGTTGCAAGGAAAGCAAAAGGAGATTTGAACTCGAGCCCGATAAGTATATGGCTGAATTTAGAATACAGGGGGTTACGCTCGAGGATACACCATAGGGAAAGGACTTCAGGCTGGCCTTCTGAGCCGGCTTGGGGAGCTTCTCAGGATTTCTGGCCGGGGGTTTGATGAAATTTGTAATAGGCGCGATAATCATCGGCAATTTTGTATGGCAGGTTCTCTTCTGACATACAGTATTCCCTTTAGCGCTGATGCCCGGTATGATTCACGGCCTGGGGCGACCCTCGAATGTGGGTCTTGACAACAGGGCTGGAATTTTTCTTATTGCTTTGCTTGAGAACCTCATATTGACGTGAGGAGCGGCAAAGGTAAGTTACTAAAAAATGATAACAACGGTGAGGAAGCAATGAAAATCAATAAAACCGCGACTCTCGCAATAATTTTGGGCGCCATCATCGCGGGAACGGTGAATGCGCAAAATCCCAAAACCTTTAAAGAAGCAAAATCGTTATCGGCGAGTCAAAACAAACTGCTCCTCCTGGAATTCTTTCGCGAGGGGTGAGAGTACTGTGAGCTTTCCGCTCGTGAAGCGGAATCAGAGGATGTCATTAAGAATGCAATGCAATCTGTCATACATTTTCCGTTGAATTCTAAGGAGGGTGAAGGCCTTGAACTATCCAAACAGTATAAGATAGGAAGTCATTTTCCGGTCTTTATTCTGGCAAATAGCTCCGGCGAGGTCATATATCGCTGGACCGGTTATACCGGATCAAATCGCTTTATCAATTCCTTTAGAAAAGGATTATCGGATCTTACAACCATTAAGGAGCGCATTGCCAGGCTCGGGGCCAACGATACATTCGCTGATGCCATATTTCTTGCCAGTTATAGCTCCGATACGGGGGAGCATTTGAAAGCTGTGGAATATTACCGGCAGGCGGGCAGCCTGGCCACGGGCAGGGGCTCCGATTATTCCTATGAGATTTTCCAGAATACCGCTAATGCGGCCTGGAAAGACATGATTGCGTTCGATGAAGTCTTGCCGGCTGCCGATGGTGTATTGAACTCGAAGAGAAAAGGAACGAATGATATTACCAGGATGGCCCGGATAATTTCCAGGTTGGCGCGGAAATACGATAAGACGGGTCGAATAGCAAAGTATCTTCAGGCGGGCATTGACGCTACGGCTAATGGCAGGAAAGAATCCGTCCGGAAATCCCACATGCTTTTCATGGCCGATTACGCATTATATGTTAACATTGATACGGCAGAAGCGGTCAATATTAAGAAAACGAGTATGGGAGATAATTGGCTGTCTAATCCGGAGAAATACTATGGATACGCTAAATGGTGTCTGGAGAGAAAAATCAGACTCGATGAAGCCGAGCATTACGCGCGGGAGGCGCGTAAACGAGCGTATGCGGGCGAGTTCAGGGCGAAAGTGCTGAATACGCTGGCCGAGATAGTCTATATCCGCGGCGATACGAATGAAGCGATCAGGTTAATAGATATGGCCATAGAACAGGACCCGCAGAAGGACTCTTATAAGGAGCAACGGAAACGCTTCCAGGAGAATTCAGCCGAATAACTCTGCCGTGACGGCTTCTTCCGCTATTTTCTGAAATTCTCGGTCAGCATATATTTACAGCGGTCTGGGAATGGAGGATATAGCGTTGAAGAGGGAGTATTTCTTGCCAGTAGAAATTGGCTGATTAATTTTTGAAGTCTTCCAGATAACTATCGAGCTTTCAAATCTGCAATTCTCTCATGCAAGATTACATTCTGGAAAAGGGAGTCCAATTCCAGGTTATCGTATTTGAAGCTTTTAACAATGTCTCTGGATTCTCCGGATAATCTCGCATATCCCCACTTTATTCGGAATGTAACATCTTCTTTTGAAGTCCTCCGAAAATAAAACGGCAGATTGACGTCGAAGAAGGAAATACTATCCCCATTTCTCAGGATATCCGCTTCAGGATCGCCGCCGAATTCATGATGCTTGACGAGATAGGTTATTTTTTCGACAACCTCCTTGTCGATATCGTGTTTTGATAGTATTTGACGCAATATCCTGGCACTGTTTATGGAATGGGCTTTTTTAAACTCATTGAAAGTACTGAAGTCTTTTCGAAGAACTTTTCTTTCCTTGATACTTCTTTCTATATCATGTCCCAGCGCGGCGATCTGAAGAGCTGTGTCGGCGTTTGGTTTGAGCCTTAGCACCCATTCTCTTGTATTCTTAGAATGTATCGGATCCTCAGGCACCTCAGATTGCCCTATGATTCTTTCTATCTCGAGTTCAGCCTTTTCAATCAAGTTGGTTCCTCAAAATAAAGACTCTTCTGATGGATTCGAAATTCGTCAAAACAGCCAGGATCGATAAAGTGATGAAAACTTGATTGAACAGTGCGCCAATAAGGATTATGAACATACGAACATCTCTGCCAAGCCTTACTTCGGGCGTGGTTTGACCTTTCAGGAAAGAATCGTATTTGTGGGCAGTGTAACTATTCATAAAACTGCCAATAAGCGCGGCAAAGCCAACAAACCATACCACGACGTCGTTATGCATCGTCCAGTGCCCGTAGATCATTCCCAGAATAATCAGCGCATCGGCATATCTGTCCAGAACAGCATCGAACCACCCGCCGAAGTTGGTTGCCAGAAATTTCAGACGGGCAACCTCGCCGTCACACCCATCAATAACGGATGACAGTTGTACCAGGAGTCCACCTATAACCAGATTGATATTACTTCCCAGAGAGAAAAATAAAGCACCGAGAATGCCGATAAAGAAGCTCAACAGCGAAATCTGGTTGGGTTTCATTCCCGTTTTAAGAAACCACTTAGTAATTCTAATGGAGATCGGCCGGTTGATGAGTCTGGATACAGGACCGTCTGTTTTTTTCTTCAGTTGTTTACATAAAAGGGAGTCAGCATTTTCCAAAGCCCTCGAGTCGTCAACGTCGAGCCAGAACCCGTGGGAAATATCAAGAGCATTCATCCTGCCACGGTTTGCCAGAATCTTTATTCCCCCGGAAAGGGTTTCATCGCCACCCCGAATACTTTCCTGGAGAACGTCAAAAATAACAGGATTGCAAAGAAATATGCCGGTGTCAATAGCATCATAGCGCTTCAGCTGTTTGCCGATATCTATGATTTTGCCATTTTCAGTGATCACCTTCGTCGCATCTTCGAGGTCTAGATACTTACGCCCGTTTCTATCGATGCACAGAGTGCATTCATCTTCACCAATGGTGGATTCCTGAAGTTTTTGTAAGATGCTTCCTTCAAATAGATGGTCGGCCATTAAGAGTGCAAAAGGGCCATGCATACGGGATTTTGCTTTGAGAACTGATACGCCGTTGCCTCGTTTCCACTCGTCATTAAAAATATACTCTATTGTCACGCCGTATTTATGGCCGTCCCCGATAAACTTTTTGATCTTATCGGCCTTATACCCAACGATAATATGAAAATGTTTGATACCGGTATTCTTAGCTGTCAGGATAACCCTTTCGATAAGGGTAAGACCCAATAGAGATACTAACGGCTTGCAATCACCATTAGCACGTTGTCTTATTCCTTCACCTGCGGCGAGTATTACCGCACTTAATGTTTCTTTTTCCTTCATTTCGCATACACGTTTACCGGTCTCAAAATGTTAAAAACACTTTGCTGCCTGATTAACGTCTGAGTTGGTTATTCAGAAACCGACTTAACTTACAAAATGGATTTTCACAAGTCAAGGAATAGTTTGCAGAAAGTGTGGCATTAACATCATCAAGCTTGTTAACACCTATTACCGAATAGAGCGAAAAAGACGGGGTCTTGCTTGACTTTAAGACAAATTGGACAGAATTTGTGTATGAGCTTAGAGATACACTGAGGCTAAGAGCGGTAAATGAGACCAAAAGCATGGGGTTTTTCCCAACATACAAGTAAATAACCCTTGTGTCCGGGAAACCCGTCCCTTAGCTTGATGTCTGTAATGCAAGATCGTTTTTTCAAACCGTAAAGGAGGCGAGGGATGGCTTTTGAAAGCGAAAGCATAGAAGAATTCTTAAGAAAGATACCACGCCGGAGTAAAAGGAGACTCATCATATTTGGCGTGGGGGCGATTGCAGTAATCGCCTTACTGGCCACAACCTTTTATTCGGTGCGTACGGATTCGGTGGGCGTGATCCAGCGTTATGGAAAGTATGTCAGAACCACCCAGCCCGGGTTGCACATGAAGATCCCATTCGGAATCGAGGTGGTTACCACGGTGCCGGTGACGCGCATAGAGACCCAGGAATTTGGTTTCAGAACGGCGCGACCCGGAATCAGGACGACTCGAAGCAAGCAGGCTTTCCTGAGTGAATCTCTGATGCTGACCGGAGACCTCAACGTGGTCGTGGTCGATTGGATAGTCCAGTATAAGGTGAAAGACCCTAAGGAATTCCTTTTCAATGTGGAGCACGTGGAAGAGACTATTCGTGACGTTTCCGAGGCTGCCATGCGTCAGGTGGTGGGCGATAGAAGCGTGGACGGCGTCCTTACGATCGAGCGTATCCTGGTCGGCGAGGAGGCGGCACGGAATATGCAAGAGATTCTGGATAGCTACCAGGCAGGTATCCAGATAGTGACCGTGAAGCTCCAGGATGTAACCCCGCCCGATAAGGTCAAGCCGGCGTTTAATGCCGTCAACGAATCCAAGCAGGAAAAAGAGCAGATGATCAACGAGGCCATGAAGGAATACAATACCATTATCCCCAAAGCCAGGGGGGAGGCCGAAAGGATGATCAAAGAGGCGGATGGTTACGCCATCGATAGAGTCAACCGGGCCGAGGGAGACGCCTCGCGATTCGTTCAACTCTGGAAACAGTATGCCAGGGCCAAGGATGTTACGCGCAGACGGCTATATATGGAGACCATGGCCAAGGTCCTTCCGGAGGTGGAGAAGAAGTATATCATCGATGAAAGCGAAAAAGGAATTCTCAGACTCCTCCCTCTGGGTGAGCTTGGCGCAATCACATCGAGAAAGGGGCAGGGACAATGAAGAATATAAAATTGATTGTCAGTGGGGCTGTTGCCCTTATAATTCTCATCGCGCTTTCCAGCGCTCTGTATACCGTGGATCAGAAGCAACAGGTGGTCATCACGCAATTCGGAAAGCCGATCAGAGTGGTGAAAGATCCGGGGCTGCATATCAAGACCCCGTTCATTCAGGATGCTACGACCTTCGAGAAACGGATCTTGGAATGGGACGGCCGCGCCACCCAGATTCCCACCAAGGATAAGAAATTTATCCTGGTTGACACCTACGCTCGCTGGCGGATCACCGATCCGTTGAAATTCTATCAATCCGTGGGGCATGAATTAGGAGCCCAGACGAGACTGGACAACGTCATCGATGCCGCCGTGCGAGACATCGTAACCGAACAACTCTTAATCGAGGTGGTCAGGAACTCCAACCAGCCCCTGGTGCAATCGGAGGGTGAAGAGATTGAGAGAGAGGTGCTGGAAATCGAGAAGGGGCGGGAGCAACTCACGCGTGAAATTCTCGAAAGAGCCCTGGAAATGACTCCCCAGTATGGGATCGAGTTGATCGATGTTCGGGTGAAGCATATCAACTATGTCCAGAGTGTTCGGGAAAAGGTTTTCTCGAGAATGATCGCTGAGAGAGAACGGATTGCCGAGCAATACCGTTCCGAGGGTCGGGGTGAGCGCTCCAAGATCCTGGGAGATATGAAAAGGGATCTTCAGAAGATCACATCCGAGGCTTACAGGACGGCGCAGGTGATCAAAGGCAAGGCCGACGGGCAGTCCACAAAGATTTATGCCGATGCCTATAGCAAGGACCCCGAGTTCTATTCTTTCTTGAAGGCCCTGGAGTCATACCCTGAGGTTATAGGTAAGGACACCTGGCTTATACTGACCACCGATTCGGATTTCTTCAGATATTTGAAGAGGATCCGGTAGGCCGGGCGCAGATAAATCAAAGTTTTCCGTGGTGTCGGGTCACATGACCCGACACCCACCTGAATCGAGAAAATTGTGGCGAACTCCTCTAGTATTTGATGCGTAATGCTCATAAAGGGAGGATGTGATCCGTGAGTATTACCAACATCGAATTCAAAGCGATCATCTTTGAATTGAAAAAGCCAAGCGTAAAATCTCTCAAATCATATTCTGCTCTAATTATCCTGATTCTTTTGATGGCGATAGTTCTGTCTTTTTCCTGCGTCCGGCGGGCGGAACCGGCCGATATGGTTTTGCTAAACGGGAAAATTGTCACGGTCGACGATGACAGGCCGGAGGCGGATGCGGTGGCAATCCGTGGCGATATTATAGTGGCCGTAGGCAAAAACAGCGACATTCGCCTCTACGTGGACCAAAAAACGAATGTAATTGACTTGAAGGGCAAATTGGCTATTCCCGGTTTTATAGAGGGTCATGCGCATTTCATGAGCCTCGGATATTCGAAGATGCGACCGGATTTATCGAAGGCTCGGAACTGGGATGAAATCATTGCGATAATAGAAGAAGCCGCCAGCCGGGCTCAGCCGGGAGAATGGATTCTGGCCAAAGGCTGGCATCAGGAAAAATGGAATGAAATACCTTCGCCAAATATTGACGGGCTTCCATTTCACGATGATTTGAGCAAAATCTCCTCGGATAACCCGGTCCTGTTGTCCCATGCCAGCGGGCATTCGTATATCGCTAACGCAAAGGCCATGGAGATGGCAGGAATCACGAGAGAGACTCCCGATCCCGAGGGGGGAGAGATTGTCAGGGATTCCGCAGGCAATCCCGTTGGCGTCTTTCGGGAGACGGCGATGGATTCGTTATATGGAGCATTCGAAAAATCCGAAAAGACGCGTACTCCTGAACAGATCGAGGCCGAGAGACGTCGGGTAGTTGAACTGGCTGTCCGGGAATGCCTTTCTAACGGTATTACTACCTTCCATGATGCCGGTTCGTCGTTCGAGATAATTGATTTGTACAAACAATTGGTTACTGAAGATATGCTCGGAATTCGGCTCTGGGTTATGATAGGAGAGAATAACGAGCAATTGAAAAAACATCTTGCCCGGTACAAGATTGTCGCCATGGGGGATAACCGCCTGACGGTACGTGCCATAAAGCGCTCTATCGACGGTGCCCTGGGTTCTCATGGCGCCTGGCTGCTGGAACCCTACGATGATCTTCCTAACAGCACCGGCCTGAATACGGAGACAATCGAGGATCTCAAGGAAACTGCCCGCCTGGCCATTGAAAACGGTTTTCAATTGTGTACTCATGCTATTGGAGATCGGGGCAACCGGGAGGCTTTGAACATTTACGAGGAGACTTTCAGGACTTTTCCAGAAAATGGCGATCTTCGCTGGCGAATCGAGCATGCCCAGCACCTGCATCCCGATGATATTCCTCGATTCAAAGAGCTGCGGGTGATAGCGTCCATGCAGGGTAGTCATGCCACCTCGGATGGACCATGGGTGATAAAACGGTTGGGAGAGAAACGGGCTGAGGAGGGCGCCTACGTATGGCAAAAGCTGATGAAATCCGGCGCAATGGTGGCTAATGGAACAGATGCCCCGGTGGAGGACGTGAATCCCCTGACCAGTTTTTATGCATCGGTTACACGGAAATTGCCCGATGGCACTATATTCTATCCCGATCAGAGGATGACTCGTCAGGAGGCCTTGAGATCCTATACTATAAACAACGCCTATGCGGCTTTTGAGGAAGATATCAAAGGCTCGATAACAACCGGAAAGCTGGCCGATATCACCGTTCTATCCGGAGATATTATGACTATTCCCGATGAAGAGATTCTTGATACCGAGGTTCTATATACGATAGTCGGCGGAAAGATAATGTATCAAAAGGATTTCTGAAAAGGAGTAGCCAATACGCGCTTAGTCTTCAGCGATCTTCTAATTTTCTCTGACCTTCAGCTTGGAACGCAGGAAATCTATTATCTCGTTATCCGTCTCGAATCTGCTGACCTTTACGCCGGCCAACTGGGCCATTTTTAGCGTCGCCTTTTTAGATTCCTCCCAGGCTTCACCGTTTAGATCATTCAAATAGACCACCTGTTTTATGCCGGTCTGGATAATTGCCTTCATGCACTCCGAGCAGGGGAAAACAGTGCCGTAGAGGCTGCAGTCGGCAAGCTCCCGTTGCGCGTGGAGGATGGCGTTGAGCTCGGCGTGAACCACGTAGAAATATTTTTCCGGTCTGGTCTGGGGAATCTGATCGTCATCGATATACCGGGGGAATCCGTTATATCCGGAACTCACCAGCTTTCGCGTTTTATTGTCGATTACGACCGCCCCGACCTGGGTGCTGGGGTCCTTGGATTTGAGCGAGGCCACCAGGGCCAGTGTCATGAAATATTCTTCCCAGCTTAGCGGCTTATTCAAGTGCGGTCTCCGTTCACTTGTCAGGTTATTGTCCAGATGCAATTCTCTATTACTTCTTTCTTCCGATAATCGCAATATAAAAATACACCGTCGCATGAATATTCTAAAAATTAGGTAAAAATAGGTTGAAATCCTTACGATCCTGTCTATCTGCCGGTCCTGAACTTTAAGGTTGTGGATTTTTCGCCATTACCTTATTTTGCAGGCAAAATTATTTGCCTTAGGAGGAATAAGGATGAAATCATTCACTGTCATTACCAAATTGCTCGTTTTCTTCTTATGGGTTGCCTTTGTCATCTCCCCCGCTGTGGCCGATGTAGATCCGGCCTCGTCACCGTCGGGACCATATTTTGCCTCGAGTCAGTATGACCCGGAGATCCCGAAACCATCGGATTATCTCGGATTTCCGCTGGGATCGAAACCGACCAGTCATGCGCAGATGGCTGGCTATCTGGAGCTTTTAGCCGAATCTTCCGGCAAAGCCCAATTGTATGAGTACGGCGAAACCTACGAGGGACATACGCTTTACTACCTGTTGGTGACATCGGAAAAAAACATGTCTGATATTTCATCTATCAAAGACGGGCATGAGCTTATATCCGATCCGAGAAAACTGAAGTCCAAAAGTGAGGCTGAGAGGTTATTCGATGATCTTCCCGCTGTTGTCTGGGCCGGTTACGGTATCCATGGTGACGAGCTTTCCTCCACCGACGCCGCCATAGCGGTGGCATACCAGTTGGTAGCTGGAGCGGATGATGACAGCCGATTTCTTCTTGATAATCTCGTTGTTGTGATAGATCCCATGCAGAATCCCGACGGCCGGGAACGTTTCTTAACACAGGTTCGGCAATTCTCAGGCCGGATTCCCAACCCCGATTTGCAGAGCGTGCAGCATACCGGGGTCTGGCCATGGGGGCGGGGCAACCATTATTTCATCGATCTCAACCGGGATATGTTCACCCTGGTTCATCCCGAGTCGAGGGGCAAAATCTCGGTTTGCATGGAATGGCGCCCGCAACTGATGATCGATTCTCATGAGATGGGTGCGTTAAGCACCTACCTGTTCTCTCCCCCACGGGAACCGTTCAATCCGCACTGGCCGAAAAATACGTTGAAGTGGTGGGATATCTTCGCCGCCGACCAGGCAAAGGCGTTCGATCAATACGGCTGGAGCTACTTCACCCGCGAATGGAACGAGGAATTGTTCCCCGGCTATACATCGTCATGGGGGATATTTCTCGGCATGGTGGGCATCCTGTACGAACAGGCCGGTGTGGATGGTACGCTGGTGAAACGAAAAACCGGTGAGATCCTGACCTATGCAGAGTCCGTCCATCATCACATAGTCAGCTCCATGGCCAATTTGAAAACCGCTGCCGTGAAAAGAAAAGAGCTCTTAAGGCATTACCATGACGCCCGGCGGGTGGCCGTGGAAAATAAAGAAAATTCCATCGGCGGCTCTTTTATGGTCGATCCGGCGCAGAATTCTTATAAAGTTAATCGCTTTATCGAGACCTTGCTATTGCAGGGAATCGAGATCAAAAAAGCAGAATCGGATTTCAAGGTCGCCGGCCTCTACAATGAGAACGGCAAAGCACAGGCCAGGCAATTTTCAGCCGGTACATATATAATAGACTTCGCCCAGCCGTCGCGAAATCTTCTGCAGGTTCTCCTCGATTACGATATCAGGATAAGCAACAAGGCTCTATTCGAGGAGAGACGTTCCATAGAGAAGAACTGGGGCTCGCGCATGTATGAAGTATCCGCCTGGAACCTGCCCCTGGCGTTCGGCCTGGAAAGCTACATTTCCAATAAGAAGGTATCGGTATCATCGATTATTGTATCGGAGATCACCAAATCGAGCGGCACGGTCTCCGCCGGTGATCCCCTGTACGGCTACATGGTCCACTACACTGACGATGCGGCTACCTATTTATTAGCGGAGGCTTTTACCCGTGAATTGAAGATCCGCGTGGCAACCAGGCCGACCTCTATCGAAGGTAAAAACTTCGAGAGGGGAAGCCTGCTGTTCGTTAAAAAGGAAAACCCGCCGGAGTTGAGAAGTATACTCGATGAACTGGCCGGGAAATATGGTGTCGACGTGGCCGGTGTCAACACCTCGCTGGCGTCGGACGGAGCCGACCTGGGCGGCGGTATTTACCGCCTGCTGGTGTTACCGAAAATAGCGATGCTGACCGCTCCACCGATAAGCCTCTCCAATTACGGCTCCATCTGGCATATGATCGATTATGAGTTCGGCCTGAAACTGGCATCCATAGACGTCACCCGGGTCGGCCGGGCAGATCTTACCAGGTATAACGTGTTGATCATGCCGTCGATCTGGGGAAGCTACGGCATGCTCAAGTCAGTTATCGGCAAAGGCGGTATTTCGAAGCTGAAGGAGTGGATTGACGATGGCGGCACGCTGGTGGCATTCGGCGACGCCGCGGCTTTCTGCGCCGATTCCACAATCAAGATATCGAAGGTGCGCCTGAAAGCCCAGATGCTGGATAAGCTCGACGAGTACGATTACGCATTGAAAAGGGAACTCTCCGCGGATAAGGTGGTGATCGACAGCCTCCTGATCTGGGAAAATGTCAAACCCCAGAAGAAAAAAGAGAAGAAAGAGAAAAAAGAAGAGGGTAAAAAGCCGGGCGCGGAAGAACTTAAACGTCTCGATGAGTTCGCTCGCAAATTTTATCCCCAGGGTGCTATCTTCGATTGCCGGATAGATACCACGCAATGGATAACGTATGGCTTGAAGGAGAGCCTGCCGGTAATGATGTACACGCAGAACGCCTATCTGGCCAAACCGCCGGTGAGAGCCGTCGCCCGTTTCAAAGATGAGGGCAATATCAGGTTATCGGGATTGGCCTGGCCGGAAGCGAGAAGCAGGTGGGCCAATACAGCTTATTCCACCAGGGAAAGCAAAGGCAAAGGGCAGGTGATCCTCTTCGCCTCCCACCCGTATATGCGATCGTTTTTCCACGGGTCGAAGAGGATGCTGGTCAATGCTATCCTGTTAGGTCCCGGTATGGGCGCAAGGTGGTCTGTGCCTTATTAAAGCGCTACTGAAAATGACAATCTTATAGGGGCGCATAATGATGCGCCCCTCTTACTGTTAAAACGAATATTTATAGCTGTTTGGAGTAGGGACAGAGCAACAGTGTTCTGTCCCTACAGGTGTATCTTTGGTTATAGCCCTGCCGTCATGGTGATGATAAGCGTGATATTGAACTGCACGGTAAAGGGCGAGTCCGCCGCAAGACCATAGAGCCAGAAAAGGCCCTCATCGGCTGCATCCTTCAGGGCGTCGATGTTTTCGATATGGTTGAGACCATCGGCCCAATTGATTAATAGCTCTTCGCCACCCGGTATTACAGGCGAAACGAAGATCCTTGTTGCGTTGCTGCGAACCTCCGCCGGCGTGGCGTAGCTTCCGGTATAGGCCAGCCAGATCTCCGCCTGGTTATCGGCAGGCTCGAGATTTGTCAGGGTACCGGCAACCGTTACCTGGTCGATCGATTTGATCTTGTCTTTATTATCCTGGTAATCGCTGTTTTCAGTAAGATTTATTTCCTCGACGTGCATGCCGGTGCTGGATGATACGAACTCGTCGAGATCGAAAACGATGATGATGGTTCCCGATGCTACGCATCCGGCTATAAATATCGGCACCAGGAGGGCCATCGCAAATGACAAATACTTTTTCATTTCAACCCTCCTACATTAACCCGAAATGATAGTTGGCGCCGACGAAAATCAATATGTTCTTCCGCGATCCGCCGCCGTCGATGGGGACGACCTCGAATTTGGCACGGCCTTCGATTCCGATGTTTGCAGGAAATACGATTTCCAATCCCGGTCCCAGATGATAGCCGACTTCGGTGACGTCATCGTAACCGTCACGGGTCCATTTATAGCTGGAGAGGCCTATAGTCCAGTAGAAGTGAGGGCCGGGACCGCCTCCCGTGCTGCCTATCAACGCCTCGACTCCGAAAGCAGTCACTTTGCCGCCATCGGAACTCATCGTCGTCCCTTGAATCGTCAGTTCGGGATCGCCGAATGAACGCGATTCGAAAAACAAAACCCCGGCTATCATAGGCGATGGCGAGATCTTGGCCTTCAGCCCGAAGCCAGTCCCTGACTTTGCGTCATCCTGAACGATGGGGGTATTCAGCCCGCCAAAAGCTCCGACAGATATATCCGTCAGCGCCCAGGCAGATCCTGTCATCGCCAGAAACAAAAGTATTGGCAAAAGTTTTCTCATTTAACCTCCTATCATTAGATGTCTTCGTTGAAAGTAAACAGAAGTCTATAATTAGTCAATAGTTATCACACGATCTGCGGAAGTTATCTATAGATGGAGAAACTGAAGATGTGGCGATCACCGAAGAGTCCCGATGGGAGATATGAATAGTCGATTCCCATTTTATCTGATGCAAGCCCGAGACCTATCGAAAGGCGTGTATCATTATTGCTCCCCGCCCGGATGAAGAATCCGGAAATGGGAGAATACTCCAGTCCCGCCGCCGGCACGATCCCGATGTTTCGTTTATAAGAGAGATCGAGATTTATATCGATAAAATAACTGCGAAGAGGTATCCAGGCCGAAACCGAATACCTCGCGGGTAATGGCGACGACGAGTTACCGATCTTGAAATCGGGGCCGATATTATCGGCGGTAAGCGATAATCGTGCAGCGCTAAAATTATGGGAGACGCCGAAACCAAACCCGAACCCCTGGCTGAATTGATCATCAAGCCGCTGGCTATAATATGAGACCGAAAGGCCGTATGAAAGGTTGCCTCCCCGCGACATGCCAAGGCGTATCAAGATATCACCCGCTTTGATATTCCCCGCTTTGGTATTGTCCGCCGTGTATCCTGTTATCTCACCCGGATCGAATACGTGAATCCCCAGACCAATTGAGTAACTTTCTCCCGGGGCGAAATTAACCGCCGCTGCCTGGGAGCGCATATCCATGAAGAGCTTTTGATATGATGCGAAACCGCCGGTTCTATTTCCCATGAGGGCCGGATTGACGAAAATAGCCTCGGGGCCTTTTATACTTGCATACGCTGCCTGCCCGATTGATGCCCGGTATGCTCCCACCGGGATATTGAGGAAATCCAGAGCGCTTTCACCGGGAGCGGCCTGTATGGAAACGGGGATCGCTGATAACAATATTATAACATATGTAATTGTGATATGTCGGGAAGAGAACGTTATTCTTTTAAAAGTAGCTCTCTGGAACATCTTTATCCAGCCAGGTATGAGCTTTATTAAAACAGACCTGAATTCCTCCGCACAATCCACATTAGAAAAATCGGCACGGCCAGAGTACGTTAACTGGCCCAATGTCAACCTCTGACCTAATTACAACCCGGATCCGGCCCTGTCAACAGTTTTCGAGCTTTTCGAGATAAGTTCTCTTAAACATGGGCGATCATTTCTATTTCCAACAGAACGTCTCTGGGAAGCCGCGCTACCTCAACTGCGGAGCGGGCCGGGAAATCCCGCTTGAAATATTGGGAGTAAACCTCGTTCACTCTGGTAAAATCGTCCATGTTCTTCAGAAATACGGTGGCTTTGAGGACATTACCGAAATCCAGGCCGGCGGCCAGGAGCACGTTTTTGAGGTTTTCAAACACCTGGCGGGCCTGATCTGCCACGTCACCGCCTACGATTTCACTGGTGGATGGATCGATAGCAATCTGGCCTGCTGTGAAAACCAGGCCTGAGTTCGGGTCGATGACCGCCTGGCTGTAAGGACCGATTGCCTCCGGAGCTTTATCGGTGTGAACAATTTTTTTCATTGAATTGCCTCCGAAATAGGTTAAATTAAGCCGTAAAGTATATATCATAGATGAGATTTGATTTCAAGCCCACGATAACAGGGTGTGACACATTTTGAAAATCCTGAAGACCAGAAGAGAAGAGATCATTATAGGCCTCCTGGCCATTGGAACCTATATCATTTGCCTAATAAATGATTTCCACACCGATGACTGGATCGTATTGAGCCATCTTCGCGACGGTTTCTCGCTCAGCGATTTCTTATCTATGGAGAATCCCGGGCGTTTCAGGCCGCTCACCAACATCCTGCTTTATTTTAGATATCTGGTCTTTGTCGATACACCTCTCCTGTATTATAGCTTGAACGTTATTCTACATGCGGCCGTATCCATTATGTTATACAGGCTTCTTTTGAAAATCGAACTACCGCCAATGGCCTCTTTCCTTTCGGCTCTCATTTTCGCCATATATTTTCAGCATTACGAGGCTGTTATATGGCTGTACGGTATCATCAGAGAGCTCGCAGCCATATTCTACATTCTCTGTTTATGGCATCTACATAATTTTGTTATAGGAAAATCGAAGAGGTCTTTCTGGCTTTTTGCGGTCTTTTCTTTTCTGGGGCTTTTTGTTGTCGAGGATTTCGTGATAGCGCCGATCGCATTTTCGGTTTTCGTCCTCCTGTTTGCAGGCAAAGGCAGGGTGACCGGAATCTTGAAGCCAGTCATAATCTCCAGCGTCATAGTTCTTCTGATTTATTTTTCACTCAGAACCGCTCTTATCGCTCGGCCGGGCGTGACAGAGCAGTATTATTATTTCGGCTCTCATATGTTCAGGGTTCTTTTCGAATATATCGGGTGGTTTGTTGTTCCATCCCCGGAGCATACATATTTCCAGTCGTTTGCGGCAAGGCTAAGCGATCCCATATTTTATATCTGGAAAGGAGCATATTATCTGACCATAGTCGGATTGATTCCCTTTTTGATATGGCTTTATATAAAATCGCCGAAACCGGTCAGGTTTTTCATCCTCCTCATTCCCATAATGCTCCTTCCCATATTGCCATTAGAGTATAAGGTCGGCCCGAGAAACATCTATCCGCCGTCGCTGGGGATTGCGGTCATAGCGGGCTACATATTTCATAGTCTCATACGGAACAGGGGGATCAGCCTGTGGCTGCGACGGATGTGCCTCGCTGCATTGCTAACCTATATCGGGATCAGCATGGTAGCCATCAATATAGCATCTTTAGAGTATCATAAGACTCAGGCGCTTGTCGCCGATATTATCGAGGATCTGAGGGAATCGGGGGTTGATTTCAACCAGTATAAATTCACTCTTTTTGATAACCTACCGGGGCGTGCTATCATCGGCCCGTCCATGATATATAAAATGGATTATAAACAGTACGTTTTCGCTTCCAATGACGCCCTCGCCGGATCGATAGATATTGGGGAAAAAGCGGATTCTCTTTATAATGAGGGCGTGCCAATCGTCGTTTTCGATTATCGTGACGGCCACATGGTGGAGGCGACGAAAGAATACATTTCTGCGGGAATAATTGATTCGAATCTTTCCGAATAGCAAAAACGGGAGGGGTTGTATGAGAATCTATATCACAATATTTATCCTCTTATTAGCCGTTGAGGCCCGGCCCTATGGCACAAAACCAAAACATATTGCCGCCGACTCAGTCTGGCTCCTGGAGCTGGAGGAGAAGTTTGAAAGGACTGATTCAGTATTTTCCAGGGCCGGATGGGTTTTATATACGGCAGGTATAAGTCCTGATATTCCCGAGGAATATGCCAGGGTGGGCGGAGAAATTATATTTAGCAGATACGGCCGCAAAAAACTAGACAGGATTCAGGGCGAGTTCGGGACTCCTGAGCTTAATCGTATTGCAAGACTAATTTATATTAAAATTCTCACTGAACAAAATAGATATATGGCCGATACCTATCGCTTGAAATCCTCGATTATGGAAACATTCATAAACTATCGTGCCGAATTCGAAGGGGAGAAACGTACGGGAAACTACTTTAGAAGATTAATGCGGGAAGAATCAGATAGGGAAAGGCGAAGGAGGGCATGGTATGCGAACACACTTATAGGATCAGATATTGCTCCGAAGCTTCGCAAACTTATAAAGAAAAGAAACAGGCTCGCCCGGGAATGTGATGCCGACGATTTTTATGAATTTCAATTGAGCAGCATGGGCATGACGGTGGAAAACTTATTTACTGTGCTGGATAAGCTTGATGCAATAACCAGGGAGCCCTATCTGAAGATCCTCCAAGAGAGTAAGATCAAACTCGGTGTGGATACAGTAGAACCCTGGGATTTAGCCTATATTTCAGATACATTGGCGCTGGTTTTTGATTCCTATTTTAAAAAAGATAGCCTGATGTCGGTGTTAAATCGGACGATGACCGGGCTAGGATACGATATGGACAACCTATCGTTACAATACGATCTTGAGCGAAGGCCGGGGAAAATCCAGAGCGCCTTTTGCTTTCCCATTAAAGTACCGGATGATATCAGGATTTTAGCCAATATCGATGATGGTTATTTATCATATCGGACCCTATTTCATGAGTTCGGACATGCGCTTCATTACTCATATATAGATCAGCCTTATTATACGCTACGTGGATCTCCTGCCGGCTGCTTCGCGGAGGCAATGGCGTCTATCAACGCAGCGATATTGCATCAACCTGAGTGGCTCAAGAAATATAGCGGAGTTCCAGATTCAAACCTTTCTCCAATATTAGATCTAATGCATGATGCAAGGATTGCTGGTCTCAGGTTTGCCCTTGTAAATGTCTATTTCGAGAGAGAGTTATATCGCACCGACGCCGAAAATCCGACAGAATTGTACTGGGATATATACGAAAGGTTTACATCCGGCGCTCGCCAAGATGATGTCGCCCTCTGGGCTTTAATTCATCATTACACCGACAATCCGGTTTATGTGCATAACTATATACTCGCCGGGTTGATAGCGGCTCAGACATTTGCCTATCTCGAGAGAATAAACGGAACCGTGATAGATAATAAGGCAACATCGGAGTTTCTTATAAACAATTATTTTAAGCCCGGTGCGTCTAAAGATTGGTTCGAGCTAATTGAAGATGCAACGGGAGAGCCGCTTAATGCCAGGTATTATATCGAGGATCTATTGGGAAAATAAAAGGATATCGGAGATCGTAGCGGCACAGTAACTGCATGTAACGTGGTAGATTATATGTTTCCCTCGGGATTCTTGGGCTCAGCCGTAAAAAGAATCAATAATTAATTTGGCCTTGCCTGCCGATAATAAAAATGTATATTATTTGGGGAACATGAGGGGGAGAAAATCAGTATTAGAGTTTGATGGCAATGTTGGGAATAGCAAAATCAATGGTTATTTTTGGATTGAGCCTTATTCTGCTCGCTGGGCCGATGGCATTCCAGCAGGGATGCCGGATGGCAGAATGCTGCTGCCAGCCAAAGGCGACCGAACAAACCTCTTTAGAAAAATCGTCCTTTTGCGGGTGCGAAATGTGGTACGTGGCGCAGATGCCCGTTCAGCTGGCCATGGCTCAATATGTTGGCGTTCCCGATCATATTCGTTCCGAGATGTCTATCGCCTTTATTAGTGAGATCATGATAACAGGCGGTAACGATTTCTCAGATAAATTCATAGAATCCCATTCTTTATCACCACCTTTAGTAAATAGCGGTATAAATACTCCACTTATCTGTTGATCTTTTCGCATCGACTATAGTATTCTAAAGACCGGTGTAAACCGTGTCTTTCAACTTTTTGCAAAAGGATAGGAGAGTGTGCAGAGTAATAGTTTTCGTAACATTTTTAAGCTTTCTGGCGACGCCCATCACGGTTTCGGGGCAGCCGATACCCGCTGATCCGGTACTGGATTCTCTGGTGTTATCGGCCCTGAAGAACAATCCCGACATACTGGCGGTGATGGAGAGAGCCAGATCGGCGGAGTATATGATCTCCCCGGAAGGTGCTCTACCCGACCCGATGGCTTCCGTAGGGTTATCCGGGCCGCTGGCTGAATCGTGGGTCGGAGAGCCGATGGCCACGCCGAATGTTAAAGTCGGGTTGTCGCAGATGTTCCCTTTCCCGGGCAAGCTGGGAGCGTCTAAGAAAGCAGCGGAGAATAGGGCAAGAGGCCTGTCAGAATCTCTGGACGCAGCCAGGCAGAGGCTGGCGGCCATGGTTATAGCGGCCTATTATGATCTGGCTTACTGGTTTGATGCCTTAGAGACCGTCGAAAGAAATATTAACTTCGTCGATGAGCTCGAGGTAGTAGCCAGAGAACGGTACAAAGTCGGTCAGGGGCTTCAGGTGCATGTCTTGCAGGCTCAAATGACGCTGACCAGGCTCGAGGATCATAAGCTCTTGATCGAGCAGATGCTTGAGACCTCACGGTGGCGGCTGGCACGGCTTCTGGGAGATATCGATCCAGCTCCTGTCGCCGCTACTTTGCCCGAAGTCGAAAGTTTGCCAGAGCAGAACATTGGAAATATCAGGAATCGCCTGACGAAGCGCAATCCGGAATACAAGAAGTCGGGCTTCGATATTGAGATGCGCAGAAATCTCCTGAGAAAGGCCAAGCTCGGTTACTTTCCCGATTTCACGCTGGGGGCCGGTTACGGTTTCAGGTGGGAAAACGAGATGTTTCCGATGTTTGGTAAGGACATGCTGTCAATTAACGCCGGGATAAACATTCCACTCTGGGCGGGGTGGAAGCAGAAGAATATCATATCGTCGGCAAAGGCGGATCTGCGCTTGTCGCAATACCTGAAATCCGATCTGTATATCAGGCTCTCGTTTGAACTTGAAAAGAGCCTGCTGGAATATAGCCGCAACAGGTGGAAATATTCCCTTTATGGTCAGTCGTTGATTCCGCAGACGCAGGCGACTCTGGAATCGGCTCGCGCCGCCTATCAGGTGGGCAAGCTGGAGTTCCTGGATGTCATAACCGCTCAAATGGAACTGTTCAACGCCGAGCTGGAGATGCAAAGATCGCTGGCGGATGCCCTGAAGGCATTAGCCGAAATAGACAGGTTGACGGCTGACGCCGCGCCTGAAACCAATAATTAGCAAGATGAGAAGAAGATGAAAAAAGTATGGATCATTTTGATTATAGCAGTCTCATTGGTGGCTGGAATGTTTTTGGGACAGGCTTTCTTCAGCAAAGGTGGAGATCCCCAGTCGGTTCAGGCTGCCAGCCAGCAATACACCTGTGGCATGCATCCAGAGATCGTCTCCGATGAGCCCGGGTATTGTCCCATATGTGAGATGAAACTTACTCCCATAAGGCGGGAGACCACAACGACGCCATCCGGTGAGAGGAAGATCGCTTACTGGGTAGCCCCGATGGATCCTGCCTATATTCGCAACGAACCCGGGAAATCACCCATGGGGATGGACCTGGTACCTGTGTATGAAGACGAAGCCAGCGGTAGCATAATCAAAATCGACCCGGTAATCTCGCAGAACATGGGACTGAAAATGGCAACGGCCGAGCAAAAACAGTTAACAAAAGAGATAACTGCTGTGGCTCGTATAGTATATAACGAGGAGAAGCTATATGGCGTCAATTCCAAGGTCCCTGGATGGATCGAGAAACTTTATGTCGATTTCGAGGGTATGTCGGTCAAAAAGGACGATCCCCTTCTTGAGATCTACTCGCCCGAACTGGTCGTCGCCCAGCAGGAATACCTTTCCGCGTTGAGAAATTATGAGAATTTGAAAGACGTTTCGTTGGAATCCGCCCGCAAGGGAGCGGCTGACCTTTTGGTGGCCTCCAAAGACCGGCTGTTGTTCTGGGATATTACCGAGGAGCAGATCGAAAACCTCAGACGAACAGGTGCCGTAAAGAAAACTCTCACTCTTTATTCGCCGGCCGACGGCGTGGTGATATCGCGGATGGTGGTCGACGGTGATAAAGTCATGCCGGGGATGAAGCTTTTCCAGGTGGCGGATCTCTCAACGGTCTGGGCACATGCCGACATATACGAATATGAATTGCCGTTCATTTCTATGGGTCAGGAGGTCAGGCTGAGCCTCTCATACCTTCCCGGAGCGACGTTTACCGGACGCATCTCTTTTATTTACCCCTATCTGAATGAAATGACCCGTGACGTCCGGATCAGGATAGAGATTCCGAATCCCAACCTCTATTTGAAACCAAACATGTATGCTAACGCCATCATAAGCTCGTCTCTTCCAGGAACCCGGGTAGTCATACCTAATGAGGCGGTCATCCGTTCCGGACTTCGGAATCTGGTTTTTATATCGTTAGGAAACGGCAAATTCATGCCCCGCGAAGTGAAGTTGGGCGTTCTGGGGCAAAACGATATGATCGAGATTATTTCGGGGCTCAATGCTGGGAACATTGTTGTTACATCATCTCAGTTCATGCTCGATTCCGAATCGCGTCTTAGGGAGGCAACCAGCAAGATTCGGGCGAAGATGGCATCAGTTACAGTGGTCATAGATGAGCCGGTGGAGGTGCAGGAGCCTTCGCAGAGAGAGCATCCTGAAGCGGAAATGAAGCAGATGAAAATGGAAGCGAAGGAGAAGGCCGAATCGGCCAGCCGCGTTTATACCTGCCCCATGGACTCTCACTCTCATATAGTGCAGATGGGCCCGGGAAAATGCCCGGAGTGCGGTATGAAGCTGGTGCCGGCGGAGGAGACGTCCGGACGCACTATTTTCGTCTGTCCCATGCCTGAGGACAGTGTCGTTTCAGCTGAACCGGGGCGCTGCCCCAAATGCGGCATGGAACTGGTGGAGATGATGTTCGATGAAGAAAAGCATGAGGGCCACATGCATGAAATGCCCGAGCAGACCGAGGAAAAGTCGACGCCTGATGAGATAACGGGCGTTTACACCTGCCCTATGGATTCTCATTCGCATATCCTTCAGATGGGCCCGGGCGAATGTCCTGAATGCGGGATGAAGCTGGTACCTGCAGAGGAGACTTCCGGGCGCACGGCCTTTGTCTGCCCCATGCCCGAGGACGGTGTTATCTCCGCGGAGGCGGGGCGCTGCCCAAAATGCGGCATGAAGCTGGTTGAGAAAACAATCGAGGGCGTTCAGAAATGATCGAAAAATTAATTGAAGCCTCTATAAACAACCGGCTGGTAGTCTTTATCTTCATGGCGATAATTGGCCTGGCCGGAATCCATGCTCTGTTTAACATCCCGGTTGACGCCATCCCCGACCTCTCGGATGTTCAGGTCATAATCTCCACCGAATATCCCGGCCAGGGACCCCAGATTGTCGAAGACCAGGTTACTTACCCGCTTGCCACAACCATGCTTTCTGTTCCCAACGCCAAAACGGTGCGAGGCTACTCGTTCTTCGGGATAAGTTTTGTCTATATAATCTTTGAGGACGGCACCGACTTGTATGATGCCAGAAGCCGCGTGCTCGAATACCTCAGTTTTATATCTGGACGACTCCCCAGAGGTGTTACTCCCCAACTGGGGCCTGACGCTACAGGAGTCGGGTGGGTGTATCAATATGTCATAGAGGACACCAGCGGCCAGTACGATCTGGCCGACCTTCGCAGCCTCCAGGATTGGTTTTTGAAATACGAACTCGTCGCACTTGCCGGAGTCTCCGAAGTGGCCTCGATCGGCGGTTTCGTGAAGCAGTATCAGGTGGAAGTCGACCCCAACAAACTGCTCGCTTATGGCATTTCTCTCTCAAAAGTCAAGCACGCCATCATGCGTTCGAACAATGACGTCGGCGGCAGACTCTTGGAAATGGCCGAGACCGAGTTTATGGTTCGCGGGCTGGGTTACATAGAGAGCCTGGACGATCTGCGCAGCGTTGCCATCGGAGCCTCGCCAGGCGGCACCCCCATTCTCTTAAGCCAGGTAGCCGATATCCATTTCGGTCCGGAGCTCAGACGCGGATTGGCTGAACTCGATGGTGAAGGCGAGGCGGTAGGTGGTATTGTGGTCATGCGTTTCGGCGAAAATTCTCTCAAGGTTATAGATCGGGTCAAGAATAGAATAAAGGAGCTGCAGGAATCAGGCAGCATCCCCGAGGGCATCGTTATCAAGCCGGTTTACGACCGTTCGAAACTCATAAAGTCGGCCATTGTCAACCTGCGCGAGAAACTGATCGAGGAAATGATCGTTGTCGCTCTAATATGTGTCATCTTTCTCCTGCATTTGCGTTCGGCGTTCGTAGCCATATTCACACTGCCTGCGGGCATTCTCGTCTCCCTGTTTGTGATGAACTACCTCGGCATGAATGCCAATATCATGTCGTTGGGCGGCATCGCTATAGCGGTCGGCGTCATGGTTGATGCGGCGGTGGTGATGGTGGAAAACGCCCACAAGCATCTCGAACGTGACAGAGGAAAAAAAGAACATACCCAGATCATACTTGACGCCGCTAAAGAGGTCGGGCCGGCCCTGTTTTATTCAATTTTGATAATTGTAGTATCATTTCTGCCTGTCTTCGTTCTGGGCGAGCAATCGGGACGGCTTTTCAAACCTCTGGCTTACACCAAAACGTTCGCCATGGCTGCCTCGGCGATACTGGCAGTCACGGTCATTCCAGTGTTAATGACGATATTTATTAAGGGCAGGATCAGAGCGGAAAAAGATAATCCGGTCTCGCGATTCTTCATCAGGCTCTACATGCCTGTTGCCAAACTGGTTTTACGCTACAGGTGGTGGACGATCGCGGCTGCGCTGGGGATATTGTTGATAACACTCTATCCAATGCTCAACCTCGGTTCCGAGTTCATGCCTCCGTTATACGAAGGCGATCTTTTGTATATGCCTACAACTCTACCGGGTATATCCATCACCAAAGCCAGGGAGCTTCTCCAGCAGACCGATAGAATTATCAAATCATTTCCGGAGGTTGAGAGAGTGTTCGGAAAGATCGGGCGCGCCGAAACGGCAACCGACCCGGCGCCGCTTACCATGATCGAGACCACTATCATGCTCAAGCCGGAGGATCAGTGGCGCGAGGGGATGACTCCTGAAAAGTTGGTGGAAGAACTCGATCGAGCTATCCAGTTCCCCGGTTTAACGAATGCCTGGACCATGCCTATTAAAACCAGAATCGATATGCTGGCTACCGGCATCAAGACTCCCGTGGGGATAAAGATCATGGGAGACAACCTGGATAGTTTAAGCGCTATAGGCGAAAGAATCGAATCGGCCATAAGGAGAGTGAAAGGAACGTTATCGGTTTATTCCGAGCGCGTGGTGGGAGGCAACTATGTCGATTATAAAATCAGGCGGGACGAAATAGCTCGATACGGGCTGACGATTGGGGATGTACAGGATATATTCATGTCCGCCGTCGGCGGGATGAATGTGACCTTCACCGTGGAGGGACTGGAGCGCTACCCGGTCAATCTTCGCTATAGCCGCGAGTACCGCGACAATATTGAGGCGTTGAAACGTGTTCTGGTGCCGACACATACGGGTGCGCAGGTTCCACTCTCGCAATTGGCCGATATATCGATTCACAAAGGGCCGGCGGGAATCAAATCGGAAAACGCCCGCAAGACCGCCTGGGTCTATGTGGACATCCGTGGCATCGATCTCGGCACATACGTCAAAAACGCGCAAAAAGCAATAGCGGACGCAGTCACCCTGCCACCGAAATATTCGATTGTCTGGAGCGGTCAATACGAATATATGCAGGCCGCCGCGAAGAAGTTTAAGATAGTCATTCCCCTGGCAATAATCGTTATTTTCCTGTTACTCTTCTTCCATTTTAAAAACATAACTGAGTGTCTGGTAGTAATGCTTACTTTGCCGTTCGCCCTGGTAGGCGGGATCTGGTGGCTTTATCTGGCCGGTTACAACACATCCGTAGCCGTATTCGTCGGTTTTATAGCGCTGGCCGGATTAGCCGCGGAAACCGGCGTCGTCATGCTGGTGTATCTCGACGAAGCGATGAGACGTTACAGATCTGAATCCCGGTTGAATACGAAAGGCGATATGAATAATGCAATCCTCGAAGGCGCCGTGGGAAGGGTCCGTCCGAAGCTGATGACTGTGGCCACGACGATGATCGGCTTGTTACCGATTATGATCGGTCACGGTACCGGCTCGGAGGTTATGAGGCGGATCGCCGCTCCTATGGTCGGAGGATTAATCTCATCTACGTTGTTGACTTTAATAATAATTCCTGCTATCTATTCGATCATACGAGGATGGAATCTGCCGAAGGTGGTAGAAAAAGAGGAGGGTGCAAATGCCTAATATTCATCCGGTAGCGGTACATTTCCCAATCGCTCTGATCTTCACAGTGGTATTGTGCGATCTGATCGGGATTCTATTCAAGAAGCGATCATTCATCTCCGCCGCCAACATCCTGATGGTATTTGCAGCGCTGGGGGCAATAGCGGCGGTCGTAAGCGGTTTGCTTGCCGAAGATTCGGTCTGGCATCCGGGGCCGGCCCATGAGCTTTTAGAGACTCACCAAACAGTCGGGTTGGTCTTCCTGGGCATCGTTTTGCTTCTGGCCATATTCAGGTTTGTGGCTGGAGAAAGAATTTATGGTTCCCTTGGCTGGGTGGCCCTGCTTGCGGGGATAATCGCTGCTGTAGTCGTTGCCTACGGCGGGAATCTCGGTGGAGAGATTGTCTATACCCATGGTGCAGGAGTGAAAGAAGCTCAAGTCGCTACGGCAAGGGCCGATTCGCTCCAGAATGAGTTAGACTTGTTACGGGGTGAAG
>SDBT01001785.1_pt1 | contig 38420 bp, 24 predicted proteins | sample 2277101 | NCBI WGS metagenome assembly SDBT01 (sample SAMN10404973, study PRJNA504765) | marine sediment metagenome | isolation source: marine sediment core GS10_PC15, 103 cmbsf | place: Arctic Ocean: Southern Knipovich Ridge | collected 2010 | reverse complement strand
ATGCGAGTAGTAGTCACCGGACAAGTCGGGCTGGACAAGCAACCCTTCCTGGAACAGTTGCGCCAGATCACAGCCGCCGATGGACACGAGGCGACGATCTTCAACGTCGGCGAATTGATGTACGCCGAAGCGCCCGACGTATCGCCGGGGAAGATTCTCGACCTCCCGCTGAGCCACCTGACGTCTCTGCGCCGCAGCGTATTCAAGGACATCCTCGCCCGCTGCGCGCCCGGCGAATCGGGATCGCACGCGATCATCAACACCCACGCGACGTTCCGCTGGAGGCACGGGCTGTTCTACGCCTTCGATTACGATCAGATGAAGATGCTCGACGCCGATCTGTACATCGTGCTGGTCGACGATATCGACCGGGTGCATTATCGCATGGCACGCGATGGGCACACCGATCACACGCTTAAGGATCTGATGGTCTGGCGCGAGGAAGAGATGCTCGCCACCGAACTGCTCGCACAGATCGTGCGCGGGCACGGATCGTTCTACATCTGGGCGCGCGGCCGCGACGAACAGGCCCCAGCCGCCCTTGCAAGACTCATCGGACACCCCGATCACAAACGGGCGTACCTGAGCTTTCCGATGTCGCACATCGGCCCGAACGCCCCGGCTGACGCGCTCAACGATATCGAAAGCTTCCGCCGCGAAATGAAGAGGCACTTCATCTGCTTCGATCCGGGCGACGTCGAAGAAAAACCGCTCTGCAACCTGGCCATCAAAGCCGCCGAGCAAGGCAGGAAACACGTCGAGTTCGGACCAGAAGGCGAGATAGCTCATCTGCCAACCGAGGAACTTCTTGCGATTATTCCCGACATCGACGGGCAGATTTACGCACGCGATTTCAAGCTGATCGACCAGGCCGAGATGATTATTTCGATGGTCCCTGAAATCGACGGGCGCCCCGCACTTTCAAGCGGTGTCGAGCGCGAACTGCAACACGCACACGAAGCTACCAAGGACGTCTTCGTGATATGGCGGCCGGCCGCGGAACCGTCCCCGTTCATCACCGAAACGGCGACAAAGGTCTTCCGCTCGACGCAAGAAGCCGTCGAGTTCTTCCACGCCCAAAACTACGTCCCCCCACCAACGGGTTCGCTGTTCAGCTAAACCGCAAGCGGTTGAGTTGTTCAATCTAAAATCCGAAATCTGGGAAAATGGGGACTGGCTCCGCAGCGAAGCGAAGGTGCCTGTCCCCACTTTCCGCCGCAATCGAATCACTCTTGTTCGATGCTGCGGCTGGACATCAGGAAGCTGACTCGCTGCAGCGTTTCTTTGGGCAGGGAGGCTTTAAGAATTTTCCTCGCCGGTCCCATGTTCGTCCGCCGCGTGACGTGGATAATCACGATTCGCTCGTTGTCCAATCCGTCGAGCACCTCTGCGAGATCCTTGACGTGAATGTGCTTTCCGAGATTGGCGCGATCGGCGTGTTCATCGTCGAAGAACGTGCACTCGATCAGCAGCACCCGGGCGTTGGCGACGTGCGGCAAGTGCGAGAAATCCATCTTGGCGGTGTCGCCCAGATAGGCGACCAGCGGAACCTCGATGCGGTTGGTTATCTCGATGCCCTTGTTCTTGAGCTCGACGATCTGCGGGCCATCGAGGCCCGTGAATTCTTCCTTGAGCTTGTGGCGAACTTCGATAACCGAATAGCCCAGCGCCCCGCGAACGTGACGCACGGCGAACGCGCGAACCAGCAGCCCGCGGCGGATTTCGTATTCGTCACCGTCGGTCATACCCACGAACTTATGCGGTGGAACGTGGCCTTCGACGCGGCCCCACGCTCGCATCAGATCTTCCAGCGGCTCGACAAGGCTCGCAGGTGCCAGCACGGTTCCGTTGGCGATGCCCTGAAAATCGCGCTGGGCGAAATAATACGGCAGCCCGGCTACGTGATCGGCATGGCCGTGCGACAGCAGAACGTGATTAACCGTCAGCGCCTCGCGCGGACACTTGCCGATGTCGAATGTACAATCGAGTTCCGGGGCGACGATTACCGTTTCCTCGCCGGCTACGCTATAGCCCGCCAGCGTGAATGCCTCGGTCTCGATCTGCGACAATTTGTAAGGTCGAATCTTCATAATCACTCGAAAGATAAAGTTTTCGTAATGCTTCGGTGTCCTCTTGCGACTGAATCGTATTGCGATATGCTGCGTTGGTCAAGAAACTCACCCGTGCATTAGAAGCCAAATGGAACAATCTATTTCAACCAAACCGACGTCGGGCCTGAAAGAGGTGCTCACTGTAGCCTGGCCGGCAAGTTTCAGCATGCTCGGCCGGACGCTTACGCAGTTCGTCGATGGAACGATGGTTTCCCGCCTGGGCCCGGCTACCATAAGCGCCCAGTCCAACGGCGGACTCGTTGCGTTCGTACCGGAGAGTTTCTCCATCGGCGTGCTCAGCCTGGTTAACACTTACGTTTCGCAGAACATGGGGGCTGGACGCCTGCGCCGATGCGGACAGTACACATACGCCGGGCTGTCCGTGGCGATGCTGCTTTCGCTAGTGATCTGCCCGATGGCGATTTTCGCCCGCCCGCTGTTCGCCCTTATCGGACACGCCCCGGACGTCCAGGCGATGGAAGTGCTCTACTTCCGCTACATGATTCTCAGCGTCCCTCTGACAATGTCCATCCGCGTGCTGGAGTCTTTCTTCTACGGCCTGCACAAATCGGGAATCGTCTTCATCGCCTCGGCGATAGCCAACGCGTTCAACATATTTGGCAACTGGGTGCTGATCTTCGGCCGCTTCGGCTTACCTGAGATGGGTCTGGAAGGGGCAGCCGTCGCCTCGGTGTTAAGCTGGGGGCTGCAGTTTGTCATACTTTCGGCGATGTTCCTTTCGCGACCGATGCACGAGCGGTTCGGGACGTGGTTCATCCGGGCGACGCGCCTGAGCCAGTGTCGCCAACTGATCTCGGTAGGCTGGCCAGCGGGCGTATCGTTCCTGATCGACCTGTCATGCTGGGCAATATTCTCAACCATTCTGATCGGATCCTTCGGTACGCAGCACCTGGCGGCGGCATCGGCAGCCATCAGATGGATGCACCTTTCATTCATGCCGTCGATCGGCATTTCTATCGCCACAACGGCGATCGTGGGCAAATACATAGGCATGGGCAGGCACGATATCGCCCGCAAGCGGGCACACACTGCGATGTTTATCGCGATGGCATACATGGGTCTCTGCGGAGCAGCGTTCCTGCTGCTGCGGCATGAAATGGTGGCGATGTTCATCCATGTCTCGCCCGCCCAGGCCGCCGAAGGTTTCAACCGCACGGATATGATCGTCTTCGGAGGGCGGATCATGATATGCGCAGCCATGTTCCAGTTGTTCGACGCGCTGGGCATCGTCTTTTCCGGCGCGCTCAAAGGCGCTGGCGATACGCTCTGGCCGATGCTCGCTACGGGCTCGCTCGTGATTGTGGTTATGATCGGGGGCGGAACGGCGATGGTCCATTATCTGCCCGAACTTACCAGCCTGGGACCGTATATCGCCGCCACCGCGTACATAATCCTGCTTGGTATCGCTGTCGCGTGGCGGTTCGAGTCCGGTGCGTGGCGCAAAATCGATTTGCTCAACCGCAAAGCTAAAAGATAAACAGCAGGGACAAGGGATTAGGGATTAGCGTATCTCGCGCGGTGAGTCTCACGTAATTCAATCTCTCACAGGGGTGCCACTACCCTTTAGGGTAGTGCGGGCTTGCGGATACCCTTGGCGCTATTGCAGACGAACACCACCCTAAAGGGTGGTGGCACCCTAGATGGGCGTCTACCGTTTACCAATTACTGTTTACCGTTTACTGATTACTGTTTTGTTTACCTCTGTTACCTCTGTTGGCTGATCTGTTGCTGTTTTCCGTTTTTAGCTTTCAGCTTTTTCTCTTTGTGCTCTTTGTGTCCTTGCCCTTCGGGGAACCTTCGGTTTGTGGCAAATCTGTTTCTGTGTAATCCCTGCCTACCTGGCCAGCGCCAGCTGGGCAGGCAGGTGTGTAATCCCGGCGCGCCGGGACAGGTCCGTGGACTATTTCTTGTCTGCTTCCGGGCGGCTGAACCAGAGATTGTAGAGGTTGATCATCGCCTGTGCACCGTGGATCTTCGGGCCGTTCTGACCATAAACGGCCACACCCGTCTTGGCGTAGCCCTGTGCGGTGTAGCTTTCCGGATCGGCGGCGGGCTTGGCACCCTTGGCAAGCTTTCGCGGCGAGCCGTAAGTGTAATTGTGCAATCGCCATTCCAAGCCCTTCTTCACGCGCTCGACGCGCTGGGGATAATCCTTGGCACGCAGCAGCGCATAGGCCGGTCCAAAACCGTCCAGTCCGCGATAAAGCTGCCACATGTTTTTCCTGTAGGTGCCCTGCTTGTCCGAGTTGGCGATGTCCATGCGAACCGTTTCGGCTTGGTAGTCGCCGATCAGTAGAATCGTATCGACCGCGTGGGTCGAACCGGTCAGCGCCGCCCAGTCGGAAACAAGCTCCACCCCGCCGTAGGTATCGAAGCGGTAGCGGTGCAGCCACGGCCGAGTCGGGTCGGCCGGGTTTGCGGGAGCGAATTGCACATCGCCGACCGCGTCATTCGGCGGATAGACGATCGAACCATCGGCGAGATTCACCCTGATATAGTCAAGGCCTCTGGTGGTAATCTTACCGCTGCCGGGGTCTTTGCTGGTGACGTATGGATTTAGCGACCAGTTATCCATCACCTGATCGAGGAACCTGACGAACTCCGTATCGCCCGCGGTCTGCCAACGATAGCTGTTCATCATGTGCATCGGCGTTCCGTTGCCCGCATCGACCAGCGTCCATTCCCATCCGGGTTGGATGCCCCAGTTGTCCGGGCTCCACGAGGGGTGATAAGGCCAGAACATGCAATTGAAGTTCTGGTGCATCGCCATGGGTTTCGGGTGAAGTTCCCGGATGGATCGCCAGATTTCGTTGTGCCCGGTCAGCCAGTAGTGCATGTACCATCCGCGCCATCCTGCCTGCCTCGGTTCGCCGCTGGTTCCCCAGTGCACCTGGCTGTGGCGGTGCGTAAGGCCGCGCGTTTCGTCGCCACCGGGATGCTCGGCATCGATGCCTATGTTATGCAATGACATCAAGTGGCCGATGTCCAACGCCCTTCGCTGCCCGCCAGCGATCCAATGGCCGAAGTAGCCCATCGTCAGTCGCTCGCCGTTGGACCAGCCGATGCCGCCCTCGAATTCGCTGTCGTCGAACACGTCGCTGCCAGCCTCGGGCCTCTTGAAGTCCGGTGCGTCGGGGAAGTCCACCCAGCCGTACAACTTGTTGGCCTCGTGTGCAGCCAGCGGGAAGTCCAGCAGGATGTCGAAATACGTCTTGGCCTTTTCGTGACGAGGATCGCCCTTGTGATAATAACCCGTCAGACCGAGCACACGCGTATCGCTGAATCGCTTCGAGCCAGCCCACGGAATCAGCATCTGGTGCTGGGCGTTGCCAACGGCTGCGGCGTCGACGTTGGGCGTGAAATCGATCACCAGTTCGTGGGTTTTCATAATTCCCATCGCAGGCTTATAAGGTGCACCGCCGTATCGCTTGGAGGGAAAGTTGCCCGCGTACATGCTCTTTGACATGTGCAGGCCGACTTTCTTGGCCGGGTCGTAGCCTTCGCCGCGATATCGCAAGTCGAGGAACGTATTCGCATCGCCGCCGTAGATGTCGATGGTCAGGTCGCCGTCCCCGTTGGCTGCGAAGCTTACAGGCCATTGCTGCCAGGCGCTTCGCATGGCGATGACGACCGAGGCGTCCTTGGATTGAATGCCCGCCCATCCGCCGAAACGTTTTCCGCTCATTCCGCGACGGCCAACGCGGAGCGTCCACGATGAATGCCCCGGCTGAGTGAGAGTAACCTTGCTGTGGAGTCCGACCGTGCGCAGCTTGCCCTTGTCGCCACCGAAGACGAACTTCTTACCGGTGCCAATATTCAGCGGCACGGTCAGGCCGTAGCGGCGGACGAAGTCAACATTCTCGTCGCCGTTGTATCCGACGCTGTGAATTACATCCATCCGCGCGCTGCCTGCGTATATGCGAACGAAGATGTGGGCTGGATAGCGAGGCGTCTTCTGGGCAGCTTCCCATTCGTGAGTGGTGGCTGATAGCTCCTCGCCGTACGAACCTTGCAGGTAAACCGTCGCCTGCACCGGGCCGTTCTCTACGATCTCGACGGTCTTGATGATAAGCGGCAGTTCCACCGGCTCGGCCATCGGATCGCCCTTGCTCACAAGCATTCGCCCGGTGATAGGATTCTTCAACGTTGGTTTGTCGCCTACCATGACGTCCCAGAACTCCTCGCCCGGTGAAAAACTTGCCCATACGCCGCCAGCGACTCCCACCGTCTTGCGGTCATTGCTGAACACAGCCATTTCCTGATAGGCAGTTATTAACACCTGAGTACCGTATTCCAGCGTGTAGGTTCGCGTCTGGTTTGGGGCGAGATCTGTCAGGAAATCCAGGCACAGCCATTTGACTGTGTTTTCCGGCCAGATGCCGGTTGCCAGGCCCTGGACGAGGATTTGCCTGCCTCGATCGTCGATCAGGCGGATAGTTCTCACGCTCGCAAGTTCGCCGCGGAACATCGGTATCGACCCGCGAACCGGATAGTTCTTCCGCGCGACGCCGGACGGTTCGGTAACGGTGAACTGGACCGAGGCCTTCTTGACTGCCGGGCGCGGCTGAATGTACAGGCCGGACGCTACCGCTCGCGGATCGGGCGTGATTCCAAGCACACCCTTACCTGCCGGCGTCCCAACTGCCTCGGGCGGGTCATTGTGGCGATCGGCCGGCGATTCAACAGCGCGTCCGCCTGCGGGGACAGCTTTCTTACCAGCCGCCTTGCGGGCCATGTTCTTGGCCGCTCGGTAATTAACCTGCCCCAGCGAAGTGTCGCAAAGAATCCCGGCGATCAGAAGAATGGCGAGTGAGCAGGCAACATGCGTGCGTTTCATGTGCTGTCTCCGATAGATCAAGAGTTGTTGGATTGTCACATCTTATGAAGGAACGGTCAGGATATGCCTATATTGCGAGAATCGCAATGGATAAGCGTTGCATAGCGCGGCGGGTCTCCTGACCCGCCGCGAGTAGACTCGAAAACAGGTGGCGGGTCAGGAGACCCGCCACCCTACAATCTCTCACAGGGGTGCCACTACCCTTTAGGGTAGTGCGGGCTTGCGGATGTTCTTGGCGCTATTGCAGACGAGCACCACCCTAAAGGGTGGTGGCACCCGATATGATTATTTCCCGATTACCGATTACCGATTACTGATTACTGATTAACTGTTTGGCACAAAGTCAATTGACGCTGCCCACGCTGCCGATATAATTCAGAACCCTCCCGAGAAGGCAGGGCGTGCAGATTGAATCTTCAAAGCACGAAATACGAAATACGAAACCAAAGGTTCCCCGCAGGGAAACAAGCACGAAGCACAGAAATCCTAAATAACAAACAAAGGCCTCGCTGGCGTTTGGGGAATTGGGATTTGTCGTTTAGAATTTGTCTCGAATTTCGTATTTCGAATTTTGCTGTTGAACCGTTAGGAGCTGCATCAGATGGCTGACAAGAAGAACTATAAAGACTCACTGAACCTTCCCAAGACTTCCTTTGACATGCGCGCGGGCCTGGTCAAAAAGGAACCCGTCATCCAGGCGAAGTGGAAAGACGAGAGACTTTACGAGGCAATCCGCAAGCAGCGCGAGGGTGCCGAGCGGTTCATACTCCACGACGGCCCGCCGTTCGCAAACGGAAATATCCACATGGGCACGACGCTCAACAAGGTGCTTAAGGACATGGTCATCCGCATCCGCAACATGACCGGTTTCGACGCGCCTTACATTCCCGGCTGGGACTGTCACGGTCAGCCCATCGAGCAGAAAATCGTCGAGAAACTCGGCGAGAAAATGAAAACGCTGGACGCTTCGGTCGTCCGCCGCCTGTGCAAGGAATACGCCGAGAAGTTCGTCACCGCACAGAGCGAGCAGTTTCAGCGGCTTGGCATAATGGGCCGATTCGATGAGCCCTATATCACCATGGAACCAAAGTACGAAGCGGCTGTGCTCGAAGTATTCGCCACGCTCGTCGAACAGGGAATCGTCCGCAAGCAGCTCAAGCCCGTGCACTGGTCGATAGCCAACCGCACCGCCCTGGCCGATGCGGAACTGGAGTACAAGGACGTCGAAGACACGAGCATTTACGTTGCGTTCAAGCTCTCTGCTGGCGCTGACAAGCTGCCCGGCTGCGACGGAAAGGACGTTCACCTGATGATCTGGACGACGACACCGTGGACGCTGCCTGCAAACCTCGCCGTCGCCGTCGGAGTGCAGTTCGAGTATAGCCTGGTCGAGTTGGCCACCGAATGCGGCTCGTCCGTGCTGGTGATTTCCAAGTCGCGGCTGGAAGCGGTGCTGGGAGCCATCAAAGCCAAACGCGGCGACTGGGTTAAGAGCTACGAGGTAATCGGCACCGTCACCGGCCAGCAGTTGATCGACGCGGGCCTGAGCTACGCACATCCGCTGATCGAGGGCAAGGCTTGCCCGGTAGTGGCGGCTGACTATGTAACGCTCGAAGACGGAACCGGCTTGGTGCACACCGCACCGGGACATGGCACGGACGATTACGGAACCGGCCTGAAGAACGGTCTGGAAATCTACTGCCCCGTCCAGGCCGACGGAACTTACGACGATACCGCGCCCGCCTGGCTGCAGGGTGTGTCCGTGTGGGACGCAAACCCGATGGTCATCGAGCACCTGCGCAAGGCAGGAACGCTGCTGCTGGACGAGGTAATCACCCACAGCTATCCGCACGATTGGCGCTCCAAGACGCCGACGATCTTCCGCGCGACCGAGCAGTGGTTCATCGCCGTCGATAAGCCGATGGCTGGGCACGACAAGTCGCTGCGCGAGATGGCGCTGGACGTCTGCCGCAACGAAGCCGACGACGGTGGCGTGGACTTCATACCCGCATGGGGCCGCGGGCGAATGGCTGGCATGCTCGAGTCCCGCCCCGACTGGTGCATCTCCCGCCAACGTGCGTGGGGACTGCCCATTCCGGCGTTCTACAACGAAGACGGTCAACCGTTGCTCACCGCCAAGTCCGTTCGCGCGGTGGCGGCTGTGTTTGCGGAGCAGGGCGCAGATTCGTGGTTCAAAATCTCGCCCGCTGAGCTGCTGGCCGGTTATAACCCTGCCGACGACGACGAATTGAAAAACCCCGATGCGTTCGACGTATCGACGCTGACAATCGGCAAGGACATCTTCGACGTCTGGTTCGAGTCCGGCTCGAGCTGGGCGGCCGTCGCCATCGCCGAAGGACTTATCGAAGACTTGCCCGTCGATCTCTACCTCGAAGGCTCCGATCAGCATCGCGGATGGTTCCAGCTTTCGCTGCTGCCTGCGTTGGGCGCGCGAGGCAAGGCACCGTTCAAGACCGTACTCACTCACGGCTACGTCGTCACCGACGAAGGGCTCAAGATGTCCAAGTCGCTTGGCAATACGATGGACGCGATAGATCAACTCTCCAAGCGCGGTGCGGATATCCTGCGGCTGTGGGTCGCATCGCAGAACTATCAGGACGACATCCGCTGCGGCGAGGCGCTGATCGCCCAAGCTGAGGACGCCTACCGGAAAATCCGCAACACGCTGCGATTCTGCATGGGCGCGTGCAGCGATTTCGATCCGGCACATCACAGCGAAGCTCCGGCGGAACATTCAATCGACCTGTGGATGAAGCTGGAGCTGCACAGGCTGATCCGCGACGTCCGGGCCGCCTACGACCGCTACGAGTTCCACCGCGCGACGCGAATGATATACGAATTCTGCACCGTGCAGGCGTCGAGCATTTATCTCTCGGCAGTCAAGGACCGCCTCTACTGCGAATCGCCCAACGCGATCCGCCGCCGCGCGACCCAGACCGTCATCCACGACATGCTTGTGACGCTTATCAAGCTGCTTGCGCCCATCCTGCCGCACACCTGCGACGAGGCGTGGGACCATATCCCGTTCCGCCAGGTAGCCGAGCCGCACAACGTGCATCTTGCTTCCCTGCCGGAATTCGACGAAGAAGTGCTCGAATTCGCCGACGATCTGCGCCCGGTCAATCCGGACTTGGCGATGTTCAATTCCGACGAGCTTAAAGTCGGACCCGCATGGATATGGGATCGCCTGCTCGAGTTGCGATCGGCTGGGCTTATCGAGCTTGAAGCGCTGCGGAACGCGGGCGTCAAGAACTCGCTCGATGCAGAAGCCATCTTCCAGGTCGTCGCCGGTAAGGGAAAGATCAAGGAGTTCGTCGAGACCTACCTGAAGGAACTCGAAGACTTACTCGGCGTGGGTTACGCCCGGATCGAGGAAGTCGACTCGCTGCCCAACGACAAGGTAGTCGCCGTAACGGTAGCCGATACGCGTGAGAAATATCCGCGCTGCGCACGAAGCTGGAAGCGCCGCCCCGACGTCGGCAGCGATGCCGCCTACCCGGACCTCTCTGCCCGCGATGCAGTAGTTATGCAGGAAATATCCTGACAACAGCAACAGCCGTAACCGGGAACTGGGAACAAGGAACCGGGAACAGCAACGGCAACGGCAACAGCTGAAAGCTAAAAGCTAAAAACAGCAACAGCAGGGACCAGAAAAAGCTAAAAGCGGGTGCCACGCCTGCTTGCAGCCGTGCTCGTCTGCGGCAGCGAGCAATTCGTAACGGCAGGGGTTGCACGCCCTACTGTTTAATATGGAACATGACCGAATCGACCAACAACAATCGAACGTCGCTTCTACTGCTGGCGGGTTGCTGCGCGCTGCCCTCGTTCCAGACGCTGGTGAGCGTCTACTGGGAATGGCAGACTCTGATTTCATACCCGGTCCTCAAGGGCTTGATGCTAATCCTTCCGGTGATCGTCTGGCTGCGCCTGCGACGGCGCGGCGTGGATATTCGCCAACGAACCGGCCTGAAGAAAACGAACCTGCGCCTTGGACTTTTCATGGGCGCTGCCATGGGCGGCGCGGTGCTGGTGGCATATTACGCGGTTCTTCGGCCGATGATCGATCCGGCCCCGCTGCTCCAAAAACTCGAATCGCTCGGAATGATTGAATATTACTGGATCATGGCTATCTTCATCTCCCTGTTGAACTCGCTGCTGGAAGAGTATTACTGGCGGGCGTTCATCGTGGGCGAGCTGCACACGTGGCTTGGCTCGACATGGTCAGTCTGCATCGTCGCGGGGCTGCTGTTCGGCGGACATCACGTTTTTGCACTGCTTCCGGTGGTTGAATGGCCGGTATTGCTGCTGGGCGTCGCGGGTACCATGATCGCCGGTGGAACGTGGGCATGGATGCGAGCGCGGGGAAGTTCGATTTTCGATTGCTACGTCAGCCACGTACTAGCCGACCTGGCGGCCATGTGGTGCGGATACGATCTGCTCTCGCGTGCCGGAGCTTAGAAGCCATCTGACGCACAATCAAATCGGCGCTTGTGTGTTTGAATCCACATCTTACAATCGTTGTGCAAACTTTCTAATGGGAGAGCATTCAATGCGCAATGTGATTATGCCTGCCGTCTTGATTGCCGCAATCGCTATTGGTCTCTGCGTGGCATCCTGTCATGCAGCCGAGCAGCCGCAGACTCCAACCATTGTAAAAATGTACGGTGTCTTCGAAGTGACTCTCACCTGCGACGCCAAGTTCGACAATCCGTTCTCGGACGCCGCGGTTTCGGCGGAGTTCATATCGCCGGCCGGGAAGCAAATCAAGGTCGAAGGATTCTATTACGGCGGTAATGAGTGGCGCGTCCGATTCTCCCCGCAGGCCGAAGGAACGTGGAAATACTCAGCTACCATGACCGGCAAGGGAATCACCGAGCAAAATCAGAGCGGCTCGTTTGAGTGCAAGGGCAAATTCGGTCACGGGCCGGTACGGATATCGAAGCTCAACAAGTACCGCTTTGAGTATCGCGACGGGACGCCCTTCTACCCCATCGGCGTGCAGACCTACAGTTATTTCGAGGTCGGTTTCGACGGTCCCTGGCGCGAGAAAGGCACGAGAGCACACCGAGCCGTTCCAGCCGCCAAGTGGTGCAAGGAATTCGAAGGCGTCGTCAATATCGTTCGCTGGCAACTCGGCCAGGGGACGACACTGGGCGGTGCCCTGCCGATAATTCCCAAGGGCGGACCGGCTGACAGGTATGACACCGAGCTGGCAGCCAGAATGGACGATCTGCTTGCCCTGCAAAAATCGCACGGTATGAGTCACATCATGATCCTGTTCCAGGACATCGGCATGGTGACTAACAAGAAGTACATGTTCGGCGGAGCACATGACGTAAAGGAGTATAAATCGCTCAAGGCGAAGAATCTCCCGCAGCAGGAACAATACATCCGCTACATGGTCGCCCGCTTCGGATGCTACGTGGACATCTGGGAACTGTTCAACGAAGAGGCATGGGCACCGGGCGATTATCTGGAACACCTGGCGAAGGTGGTGCATCAAACCGCCTCTGGCGATCCTATCGTTACGACGAATCTGTCCCACCCCCGCGCCCAGTGGTGCCAAACAAACACGTGGCACGATTACGTGGGCGTACCGGCCAACGAGGTCGATATTTACCTCGCAAAGGAGCTCGCCCGGTTCAAGACCTACAACAAGCCGATACTCAATACCGAGTTCGGCAACCAGGGCACGTACTCGAACTACGATCCGCTCAAGTGGCGAATCGCTGCGTGGGCGGCGTATATGAATGAGTCGAATATTCTGTTCTGGTGCGATTCGGGCAAGAAAATCCGTCCGCCGTCAAAGTATTCCAACGCATATATCGGCCCGGAAACCAGGCAGTCGCTTCGAGTGCTCAACGAGTTCACAAAGGATCTTCCGGTGGACATGCGCCCGGTGGACATAATGGCTTACACGGGCGACGTGCGAATTTTCACGCTTTCCAACGGCGACGTGACCGTCGTGTATGCGCACCACCACGTCGATCACACCAAGACGTACGAGTGGAAAAAGCCTCTGCTGGTCCAGACCGGTAACGGAACGTTCAACGTCAAGTGGATCAACCCCGCCGACGGAAAGGTCGTCAAGACCGAACAGATTGCAACCGAAAGTCAGATGATACGGCTGGAAGTACCCCCGGTAACAATCGACCTTGCCTGCAGGATCGACCGTATCGAATAGCAAGTAGGCTGGGCGGCGCTATCCCAGCACAAATGGGCGGCGCCACCCTTTCTTGTCCGGCGTAGCCTGCGGCGAAGGCGGGTGAATTCGTGAATCTGAGGGTGCCCCCAAAGGGGCACCCGTCTGAGAGTTCTACAGGTGAGGGCAACAGACGATGACACGTTTTCTTGAAGACATACTTGGATTGCTGGCCTTTGACGGCATACCGATAGCTCTCGGTTGCGGGTGGATGCTGCTGGCGTTTGTCGGCATGGCCATGTTTTTCGCCAAACGTCGAAAGGCCGCGGCGTGGGTGGGCGGAATCGCCTTGCTTTGGGTGACGGTACTGCTGACTGCCGATTTCGTGCTCCTGAACGAATCGCACCAGGTGCGAAACAATTTCCATCTGGTCAAACCCGGCATGGATGAGGCGCAGGTTCTTGCCCTCCTTGGCAAGCCGGACATGCACAGCAATGGCCCGGCTGCCTTCAGTCTGTTCGGGAAAGCCCCAAACTACAACCGGCACGTCTATATTCCAAGTCGCGCCTTTGGGCACCCTAAGGCCGAGTTCCCCTTCTGGGCGGTGCAAATGTCCGAATGGCGCATATTCGGTCCGCTCTCGACGGATTACGTCGTAAAATTCGACCCAGGCACCATGACGGTAGTCTCAACCAGCCCCGGCGGTCCGTAAACCCACCTGATAAACTCTGAACACCGCCCTTTTGCCTTACGATTCGACATATCTGCCGTTTGCAGCCCCACTTGGCTTTCTTGTGTTGATTTTATATTAAACTCCCCCTCCCGGTTGGTCGATTTTCACTACATTGGGGCGGTCTGCCGCGTACAGATTTGCGATGGGCGGGCCGATGCGAACAGGGAATGACGAGGGCTTCAAATGTCATTAAAGGCAAAGATAATCCTAGTGCTGGCCGTAGTTCCCGTGGTCTTCTGCGCGCTGACACTGACGATTCAGCACATCGTCGTCTATCCGGAGTTCGTCGCCCTCGACGAGCAGGTCGCCGCCAGCACGGCTATCCGCTGCCGCCAGGCTTTTGAGGGTGAGTTGGCGAGGCTTGAGACGCTTTGCGTGGACTGGGCCACATGGGACGATTCCTATCAATTCGTTGTAGATCTGAACGAGGAATTCAAGAAATCCTCGATTGGCTCCATGGTGTTCGTAGACACTCCCCTCCACCTGCTACATTTCTACGATGACAAAGGGCGTCTTGTCTGGGGCGAATTACGCGACATCTCTCAAGACGATCCCCCTCTTGTCGATCCGGAACAATTCCACGCAGGCCCGCTGCCGACGGATCATCCGCTTCTACTGCACAACAGCGACGATCTCGATGCCCGTGTTGCAGGCATAGTGACTACGCCAAGTGGACAGTTCCTCGCCGCAGCCTACCCGATAATCACCAGCAAAGGCGAGGGTCCGATCCGTGGTACGCTCATAATGGCTCGCCGCATTGACGAGATGTTCTACAAGAATGTTTCCGATCACCTGGGATTAACATTCGAGATAATCCCGATGGAAGGCCCGCAGGGCAACCGAGAGATTCTCCCTGCCGATTACGACCCGCAGGAGCCCCAGTGGGTCACCTATGACGACAACCATCTGCTCAAGGCTTACACGACGGTCAATGACATCACAGGAAAGCCCGCTCTTGTCCTGCGCACCGAAGTTCCGCGTGAGATTGCAGCCACCGGGCGAACGGCCATGTGGATCGAGATGATGTCCGTATTCGCTTCGGGACTCTTCGTGTTGGCGATGCTGGCGCTGCTGTTGCAGCGAATCGTAATCAAGCCCATCACGCGCCTTGCCGAACACGCCGATGCAATGCGAACCCATACGGGCGAGCCGCCGCGGCTGGAGGCGATGTCCAACGACGAGGTCGGCAAATTGACCGAAACCCTGGACTCATTGACCACCGCCCTCTACAGCCGCGAACAGGCCCTGCTGGCATCGACCAAAGCCGCCCAAGCGGCAAATCGGGCGAAGGATAATTTCCTGGCCAACATGAGCCACGAGATTCGCACGCCCATGACGGCGATACTCGGGTTTACCGAACAGTTGCGGCGTGATGACCTCACTGCCCAGAAACGCGACGAGCATCTGTCGATCATCGATCGAAACGGTAAGCATCTGCTCGAACTAATCAATAACATCCTCGATCTGTCCAAGGTCGAATCGGGCCAGTTCGATCTGGAGCTTACCCCGTGCAACGCATCGGAGATAATTGCCGACGTCGCCAGCCTGATGCGAATGCGGGCCGGGAAAAAAGGCATCGATCTGAAGGTCGAGTTCCTCGACGCACTGCCCGAGTTCATCAGCAGTGACAAGGCTCGGTTGAGGCAGGCCCTGGTCAATCTCGTCGCCAACGCCGTCAAGTTCACCGAACGAGGCTTGGTGCTGATTGAGGTAAGCTTCCTGCCGACATGGCGTGATCACAAGCCCGCACTCAGAATCCAGGTCTCCGATACCGGTATCGGGATACCGTCGAATAAGATCGAGACGCTCTTCGATCCGTTCGTCCAAGCCGATATTTCAACATCGCGAAAATACGGCGGGACGGGGCTGGGACTGGCCATCACAAAACACATCGTCGATATGCTCGAAGGCGAAATAACAATCGAGAGCGTCCTCGGTGAGGGCAGCGCCTTCACGCTGACCGTTCCGACCGGACCGCTGAACGGAGTCAGGATGCTCCGCGGACCGACCGAAGCCCTTCGTCCGCAGATCGAAGCTGCGCGCGTCCCGTCGCCGACCGCACTCGCAGGCGTGCGAATTCTGCTCGCAGAGGACGGCGAAGACAGTCAGTTGCTTATAAAAACCGTGCTGTCAAACGTCGGCGCCGAAGTCAGTCTCGCCGACAACGGGCAGATCGCTCTGGACATGGTAGCCGCAGCCGAGGCCGGGCAATTCGACGTCATCCTGATGGACATGCAAATGTCCGAACTCGACGGATATCAGGCCACCAGGAGGCTCAGGGAGATGGGCGTCACAACGCCGATAATCGCCTTGACCGCCAACGCCATGATAGGCGACCGCGAGCGGTGCCTCGACGCCGGCTGCTCCGAGTACGCCTCAAAGCCAATCGACCAGGCCAAGCTCATAAAAACCGTCGCTCGCCACGCAGCCCATGGCGCAACGTCCAACTCCTGACGTGCGGTAATCACGGCTGAATCACACCACCGATGATGTGAATCTTTCCGTTGGCGGCATCGATGTTGCTCTTGCGAATAATCGCGCCGTCCACATAAACATACCCGCGGCTGATTTCGATGGTGATTACATTGCCCGCCAGCGCGGTTACGGTGCGTCTCTCGAACGGCCAGGCGATTACCTCGCCGGAGACGATGTGGGCTTTCAGCGCACGAGCCAAGTCCTCATTCGATAGCTCGGCCATCGCTTCGTTGTGCGGGGCGAACACGGTGAACGGTCCTTCGCCTTCGAGCAACTCGTCCAAGTCCACTGCCTGCACCGCTTGGCTGAACAACGTCAGATCGTCGATCTGTGTGAGCCGCTGGGCAATGCTCACGTTGACGCGATCCTCCCCCGAAAGCCCGGCCGCCAGCAGAAGCACGCACGCAAGAACCAATACTTTGTTTATCATGACACTGCCCCTTCATCAATCGATCCTTACCAGGGCCTGGCCATGCCTCCATGCGCGGGGTCCACTCCTTTCGACATACTAAACCATTCTAGCGCCCCAACTCCGTGAATCACCCGGAGCCCACAGGACAGGATCGCGGATTGACTTGGACGCGTGGATTGACTTGGACGGGCGGTTGGATTCTAATCCTCACCATGAGCGAAACGGGTAAGACGATCCCAACGAACCGGGACAATATCCGCCTTGGCGTGCTGCTGAGCGGCGGTGGGCGAACGCTGCTGAACATTCTCGACCAGATCGCCGCGGGCAACCTCGATGCAGAGGTAGCCATCGTAATCGCATCGCGCGATTGTGCGGGCGTCGAGCGGTCCCAGGCTGTCGGGCTTGACGTACAAATCGTACCCTACAAGCAAATGTCCGATACCGAAGTCTACTCCGCTCGCATCGCCGAATTGCTCGACGGAGCGGGCGTCGATCTGGTAATCCAGGCAGGCTTCCTCTCGCTGTGGTACATCCCCCCGCAGTACGAAGGCAAGGTTATGAACATCCATCCGGGTCTGCTCCCGGAATTCGGCGGGCATGGCATGTATGGACACCACGTTCACCAGGCGGTTCTCGATGCCGGAGCGAAAGAATCCGGCTGCACCGTGCATTTCGTGACCAACGAGTACGACGCCGGCCCGGTGATTATCGAGCGGCGAGTCCCCGTCGAGCCTACCGACGACGCCGACACCCTGGCGGCCCGCGTATTCGCCCAGGAATGCCTCGCCTATCCCGAAGCGATTAACCTGTTCGCAGAGGGCAGGCTCTCAATCGTCGGTGGCAGGGTAATAATCGCCCAGCCGTAATCACGCATTCCCGACCGGGATAGGCGTTGAAAGCAGTTCGCACTTCCGCTACAATGGCCTTACTGTAGATGCGCAATCCCGTGCAGGGGTTGGTTCGCATGGCAGTCACTTGGCAAGCCGGCGCTCAGCCGACTATCCCGATAAGTTACTAGGCACCAGAGCGTTATCGCTCATAACATTGCATACGGAGACGCAAATGACCCAAGCCGAAGCCCAATACAAACTACAGGATATACCAGAACCCAACCTCTTGCGGGACATGTTCCCCTACACGGAATTGCCCAAGGTATTCTTCGACGGAGATACCGTTCCGATGGCGCCGGCCGAGGATATGTTCATCACCGATACGTCCTTCCGCGACGGTCAGCAGGCCCGCCCGCCCTACTCTGTCCAGCAGGTGGTGGACCTCTATAAGCTGATGGTCAAGCTCGACGGCGGGAGCGGACTCATCCGCCAGAGCGAGTTCTTCCTCTATTCCAAGAAGGACCGCCAGGCCGTCGATCTCTGTCGCGAAACCGGAGCTGAATTCCCGGAAGTCACCGGATGGATTCGCGCGGTCAAAGCCGATTTCAAACTCGTCAAGGATATGAAGCTGCCCGAGACGGGCATCCTGACAAGCTGCAGCGATTATCATATTTTCCTGAAGCTCAAGAAGTCACGCAAGCAGGCGATGGAGCAGTACATCGACGTCGCCAAGGCCGCTCTGGACGAGGGCATCCGCATCCGCTGCCACTTCGAGGACGTCACGCGTGCGGACTTCCACGGGTTTGTCGTACCGTTCGCCATCGAGCTGATGAAACTCCGCGAGCAGTACGGTATCGACATCAAGATTCGCCTGTGCGATACGATGGGCTACGGCGTACCGTGGCCCGAGGCCACCCTTCCGCGGAGCGTCCCGCGCCTGGTCCATGGTATGATTCACGATGCCGGCGTGCCGGGCAACCTGCTGGAATGGCACGGGCATAACGATTTCCACAAGGTGCTGGTCAACCCCGTCGCGGCGTGGCTTTACGGCTGCGCGAGTGCGAATACCAGCCTGCTCGGTATCGGCGAGCGGACCGGCAACCCGCCGCTCGAAGCCATGGTCGTCGAAGCCGCCCAGCTTCGCGGGCACCACCCGAAGGTCAACTATCCGGTAATCACCGAACTGGCCGAGTATTTCACCAACAGCATCGGCATCGATATTCCGCACGACTTCCCGCTGGTCGGTCGCGACTTCAACACGACCCGCGCCGGCCTGCATGCCGACGGGCTTGTGAAGAACGAAGAGATCTACTCCGCATTCGATACGCAGAAGATTCTCAACCGCCCCGCCGGTGTGGTTATTACCGACCGCTCGGGAGCCGCCGGTATCAAGCACTGGCTGGAAGGGCATTACAAGCTCGACATCGCCAAGGACGACCAGCGTCTGCAGGCGATCCGCGAGAAGGTGGAAGTTCAATACGAAGCCGGGCGCACCACCGCAATCAGCGACGACGAGATGCACGCCTGGTACAACGAAATCTTCGGCGAGACCGAATAGACAAGAAGGTGGGGCTTACGCCCCAGCCTACCCCAAACGATCACGCGGCGATCCTGCATAGCTTCAGCGAAGCAGGACGCCGCTTTTTATTGCGCGTATACGCCACCCATCCGTAGGGCGTGCCCCCGCCTACCTACCGCTAGGTGGGCAGGTGCTTACCCGCCGAAAACCAAAGAGGTGCACTTAACGGCGGGCAGGCACCGAAGGCATCCCTTCGGGACATCCCCGCCCTACTGTTGCCGTTGCTGTTGCCGTTGCTGTTGCCGTTGCTGTTGCCGTTCCCGGTTCCTTGTTCCCTGTTCCCGGTTACGGCCGTTGCCGTTGCTGTTTTCCGTTTTCAGTTTTTTCTGTTCCTGGTCCCTGTCTGTTTCAGTTTTCAGCTTTTAGCTGTTCCCGATTCCGCGCTTTGCAATTTGCCAAATCGTGGTATAATAGCTGGTTGTCAGCACACCGGCGAGAATCCCGATAGGGCCACCCGCCATCTGACCGCCACAAACACGCACGGAGAGTCTCAACCAAAGGGAGTAAGTTAATGCGTCTGTCTATCTATCTAGTGATCGCTTTTTGCTTTGGCCTGGCAGCCTCGGCTGCGTTTGGCCAGACCAAGCACGTTATCTTCACGTATGTGGACCATTTCGAACCGAACGGCCAGGGCGAAGTCGATCTGTGGGTGGACAATTACACGCCGATGGCCGCCCGACACGTCGATTCGGACGGAAAGGCGTTTCAGCACTCGTGGTTCATGCTCGCCCCGGCCAACTGGTTTGACTTCTGGGGTGACGGTACGCCGCCGAACTTCGCGCCCCTGGATAACTATGCCATCAAGTTCAACGAGGCTACTTACGCCGGCGTCGGCGAGATCGATTATCACCTGCATCACGGCGTGACCAACGAGGCCGCCCGCACCGAGGCCACCGCCGTCGCCGAAGTAATCGACTGGACCAACCAGGCCTCCGAACGCATGCAGGCACACGGTGCGTGGATAACCGCTGAGGCCACCCCGCAAAGAGCCTTCGGGTTCGTTCACGGCATGTGGGCGCTGGATAACACGCGTAATCCCAACGGCTATTACCAGTGGTGCGGAGTTAACGCGGAGCTCGCCCTGCTTTCATCACTGGGTGTTTACGCGGAATTCACATTCCCGGCATGGGGGCCGATGGAACCGCTGAATCCCGACACGATCTTCTACGCACAAGACGATCCCCTGCCCGGTTCATACAAGAACCCAGCCAACATCCAGGAAGTAGCGGTCGGCGTAGCGCCCTATGGCGACCTGATGATTATCCAGGGGCCCAACACGAACACCAACATCGGCTTCCGAGCAGGCGCAGGTGCCTACAACCACGCTGCTACCCTGGCGAGGATGAACGAATGGGTCAGCCACGATATAAAAGTCGTCGGACAGGACGACTGGATATTCGTGAAGGTTTACACGCACGGCTGCTTCGGGCGCATATCGGAAGACGCAACGAGCCGCGATTACCAGTGGGGCACGGTCATGGAGAACTTCCTGACCGACATCGAAACGGCGTATCGCGATGCTAACGGCTGGGATCTGCACTACGCATCGGCACGCGAGATGTACAACATCGCCAAAGCCGCCGAAGCGGGCATGACGGGCAACCCCGGCGATTACCGCAACTTTGAAATACCCCCCTACGCCAACATGCTGATCCTCACCTCCAACTCCTATATGCTGACCACCTACGCCGACGGGGTAGTCGAATTCGACATACTCGACGCCAACGATACGTCGGTCTGGTTCGCCATGAAGGAATTCGACCCCGCGGCGAGCCTGGTGCAGGAATGGTCCGACAGCCTCAGCCAGTGGGTCGCCAGTAACGCGGTGATATACACCGGCACATATGGCGAGTTGCTGTTCGTCGACAACACACCGGCTGTTTCGTATCGTGTCTCGGCCGTACCGCCCACGCCGGTTTCGCTCACGGTGATCAGCGGCTCCGGTGGCGGAAATTACTTGTCCGCCCAGGTCGTCAATATCGACGCAGATGCCGTCCCTGCCGGGATGGCGTTCGTCGCATGGACCGGCGATGTCACCTCGGTTGCCAACGTATCGGCGCCGAACACTACTATCACCATGCCCAGAATCGACGTTACCGTTACGGCTACATATCAACCGCTGTATTCTCTGACTGTGATCAACGGCAGCGGGGGCGGTGAATATGTCACAGGCACCGCAACGGCTATTTTCGCCGACCAGCCCACAGGCAGCATGAGCTTCCTTAAATGGGCAGGCGATGTCGCCGGAGTGGCGAACGTCAATGAAGCTGACACGACCGTCACAATACCCGCCGCCGACGCAGCCGTCACCGCCATCTACAAGTATCGGGGCGATTTGAACGCCGACGGCATCGTTAACATTGTCGATTTGAACATGGTGCTGATTGATTGGGACAAGACCGGCCTGAACATCTCAGATCCCAATGCGGACGCCGACGACAGCGGTGCCGTCAACATCATCGACCTCAATATGGTTCTGATTGACTGGGACCAGAGCAGCTATTGACGTTTGACGATTGACGATTGCGGATTGCGGATTGCAAAACGGATTAGTCCACGCCTGCAATAGCGCGGAGTGCCCTCCGGCAGGGGCAAGCATCGCGACAGGCATGGTTGCTTCGTCCCGGCATTCTGGGGACAGGCATTCCTGGGACGGAGCACTTAATGCCCGGAGGCATCCTACGGATCTGACCCGCCGCGATAATAAACTCTCTCTTCAGGTCAACCCTGGGCGTTGGGCCGGGCTTGGAATCTCTCAGCCTTTCAGGCTGTTTCAAAAAGAGCAACCGTCCCAAATGAAACTCTGGGCTTGGAATCTGTCAGCCTTTCAGGCTTGATTGCGCTTCTGTAGGGCGGGCATGCCCGCCCTACTTTGGGTGCCGTGGTTTGCGAAGCAACCACGTTCAACATCGTTCGAAAGCAGTGTGTTTGCTCCCGCCGGGATCAAACCACGCCACCCGCCTCCCGGGCCAATGGTAACTCCGCAGGTTGAAGCCCGCAAGATTGACGCCGGTTGATCCAGTGGGGTACGATGTGGGCAATTGCCGAACACTTCCGGCGGGGTTCCTGTAATGGGCCAAGTACGAATCCAAAAGATCGACGTGGATAAACACCTTGATGCGGTCAAGGCACTTGGGCGGAAGTACAGCAAGACCCTCGGCTGGTTCCCCAATGGTGCATTCGCTGAGGCAGCTAGCAAAGGCACGATCCTGACGGCCATTGACTCCGCCGGTGCCTGCGTCGGTTACCTGCTCTACCGTCATTCAGGAAGCCATGTGTCAATCACGCACCTGTGCGTAGACTCAAACTGCCGGGGGCAGGGCGTAGCAAGACTGCTGGTGGATCGCCTCAAGGCCGACGTAGCACACACCCGGGGTATCACCCTGAAGTGCAGGCGGGATTACGCCGAAGATCACCTCTGGCCGAAGCTCGGGTTTGTTCACAGGGGAGATGTTGTAGGCAGATCTCAGACAGGCGAGCTACTCTCCCACTGGTGGTTTCGTTTGAATGATTATGATCTGTTCTCCGCAGTGGTTGTCAGTGCCGGTGAGTCGAAGATTCTGGCGGCTATGGACGCCTGCGTGTTCTTTGACCTGTACGAATCCGATGAGCCAAAGAATGTCCCCTCCAAGGCACTGTTGGCGGACTGGTTGGCCGATGAGTTGGAACTATGCATCACTGCGGAACTCAATAACGAGATCAACCGGAATCCTGACCCGGCCCAGAGGCAGAGGAACTTGAATGCTGCAGGTAGCTTCCTCCTGATCGACGGAAACGCTACCGCTGCTCAGGCTGTTTATAATCAACTCCGCCCGCTGTTCCCTCAAAGGTTAAAACCTCGGGATGAATCGGACATCTGGCAACTGGCCCGTACAATCGCATCTGACGCCGATGTCCCGTACTTCATTACGAAAGACGGGCACCTGCTGAGTCTGTCGGAACAGATCGAAGAGGATTACGGTGTGACCGTCCTGCAGCCTACCGATCTCATCAATCGTATAGATGAACTCAAGCGGGCAGAGGATTACAAGCCCGTCCGGTTCTCTGGCACCCGGTTAACTGTGCAGCCGGTAGATATGACAATAGAGAATGAACTCGCCGCTGCCTTCCACAACAGGGACGCCAAGGAAAAGCAGAACGCCTTCCGGGCGAAACTTCGGAGCTTTGCTGCACAGCCGGATCAATACGATCACGCGGTCTTGCAGGGAGATGATTCCTCGCCGTGGGCATTCTATGTATCTTCCCCCTCGGATACCCACGGGGGCACCTTGGAGTTTCCGATTCTGCGGCTGTGCCGGAATCACCACAAGGCAACCCTCGCTCACCAGATGGTTCGCCACTGTATGCTTGAGACGGCGGTTGCAGGTCTGCAGCACACTCACATAACGGATGAGAATCTTCAGGACGAGACTGTCGACGCCCTCATGCAGGCAGGATTCATTCGCACCTCCTGCGGCTGGTGCAAACTCGGGTTCCAGGTGATCGACACTGCAGCGAATGTCGCAGATCAAGTGGAGGCACTTGCAGGATCGTCCCCGGTTGATCCCGATGGGGTGCGGAGATTAGCTGCAAGCCTTCGCGGCCCTATCGTCCAGAAAGAGCCTTCCATCGCTGCCGCATTCGAGCAAGTGTTCTGGCCGGTGAAAATCACTGACGCCGACATCCCATCGTACATTGTTCCAATCCGCTCATGGTTCGCTCTGCATCTTTTCGACGATGGCCTTGGGCAGCAGGACTTATTTGGCCGTCGTGTTGATCTGGCACTCCAAACCGAGCTTGTTTACTACCGGGCAGCAGAAGCGATCCACCCGCAGGCACCCGCCCGTATTCTCTGGTATGTCAGTCAGGCCGGAAATACGCCGGGGACGATGCAGATTCGAGCTTGCTCCCGGCTTGATGATATGGAGATCGGGCTGCCCAACGATCTGTACCGGAAGAATAAGCAGTTGGGGGTCTATAGTTATGATGACGTTCTAGGTGTGGTTAAAGGTGATCGCACCCGGAAGATGATGGCAATGCGATTCAGCGGGACGGAATTATTCAAAAACCCGATCCTCTGGACGGAGATGCAGGACACCGTCAAGGCAGCGGGCATCAACTCCAATCTACAGTGTCCGGTCAAGGTGCCCCCTGAGGTGTTCTTCAAGTTGTACGCCGCAGGTGTACGATAAGGTAGTTATGGTATGTAGCGACCGAACATTACTTCTATCCATCCGCCCTGAACATGCGGACAACATCTTCGCAGGCAGGAAGACGGTGGAACTCCGCAAGAGACGCCCAAGGGTATCCCGAGGGGATATGGTCTTCGTGTACGTCTCAGGTAACCGAAAGGAACTCGTTGGTGCATTCGAGGTGGCAGGGATCATCGAGGGTGCCCCTGAGTCACTCTGGGGAAAGGTCCGCAGGACAGCGGCGGTGTCCCGGGAGTTATTCGATGAGTACTTCGAGGACGCGGCGAAGGCCATTGGTATCCGCGTCGGTGCAGTTACCACCTTCCCAAAGCCCGTCCCGCTGGCCCGCCTGCGGAAGAATCTCCCCGGCTTCCATCCACCTCAAGGCTTCCGCTATCTAAGCTCCAGTGATATCAAGAAAATGAGGTAAGTCCCCGTTTTCCCGGTTCCCGGTTCCTTGTTCCGGGTTCCGTTTTTCCGGAGCCAGTCCCGTCGCTGTAGATATCAAAACTCGGCTCGGCAGTCTACAACAGCAACTGGGAAGATACCAAAGGCCAGGACAAACGCGACGTGTACATCGTGAAGATACCCATCGCACCGTAGGATATAAGCCACCGCGAGAACTGTCTCATACTCACCGTATCGCGCGTGCCTGTCACAATCAGAAGATAACCCAATGAGTTATCTCCTTTTACTTTGACACTTATCAGAACTCCCCAGACGCTGCCCCTCTGACCCCCTCAAGACAGGGACTCTCCGAGGTGCCCCCAGGCCACTGCGCCCTTGACCTAAGCTATCGAATTCAAATACAATATCCCTGCAGCAAAGACTTAGCGCCAGTACTCTGTAACAGGGTATCAGAGCCGCAAGCTTATCGCGGCGGTGCTTCAAAAAACAGTCGGCTGCATTAAAATGCCAGCTAGCGCCGGCAGCAACGCTTAGTCATCCCCTTATTCGGACTCACCCTGAGTTGACGCTCACGGTACTTAATTTGAAGGCAGGTTATGGCAAGAAAACAGAGACGCAAGATCGGCCAGATTTTAGTGGAATGGGGTGTCGTTACGCCCGCCGGCATCGAAGAAGCACTCGAACACGCCCAAAGCGAGCACATGCGCGTCGGACAGGCGTTGATCACTCTCGGGTTGGCTGACGAGGAAGACGTAACAAAAGCCCTCGCCCGCCAGTACGATATGGAATACATCGACCTCGATCAAAACGTCTCGATGCCAACCGAGATGCACCTGATTCCCGAGGATATTATCAAGAAGCATCTGGTTCTTCCGCTGGGCAGAGAAGACGGTAAACTGAAAGTCGTCATTACCGATCCGCTCGATCTCGAAACGCTTGACATGCTCCAGTTCCGTCTCAATACGGATATCGAAACATGCCTTGCCTCGCGATCGAAAATGCGAACGTTCATTAAGGAATTCGTTCGCACCGACCTCAGTATCGACGAAGCCGTCCAGCAGATCGAGGCCAACGTCGGCGACCAATTGGCTCTGGATTCGGTCGGGAAGCAAGCCGACGAGGAAGAAGACGAATCGGCCCCGATCATTCGCCTTGTGACGATGATCATCTCCGAAGCCTGCAACATGCGGGCCAGCGATATCCACATCGAACCGATGAACAACCGCGTTCGCGTGCGTTACCGTGTCGATGGCGTCTGCATGGATCGCGATAATATTCCCAAGCGAATGCAGGGCGCGGTCATTAACCGTCTCAAGATCATGGCCGGTATCGACCTCGCCGAGAAACGCATCCCGCAGGACGGTAGAATCAAAATGCGCGTCGGAACCGGCAACGTCGATTTCCGCGTCTCGTCCCTGCCGGCCTACCACGGTGAAAGCATCGTGCTGCGTATTCTCCGTCGCGAAAGCGTTCAGGTTGACATTACCACCCTCGGATTCGAACAGGATGATAACGAACGTTTCCAGCGCATCATCCGCAACCCGACCGGGATATTCCTGGTAACCGGGCCAACCGGTTCAGGTAAAACCACCACCCTTTACGCCGCAATCAATGAACTCAACCGCCCCGACCGCAAAATCATTACCGCTGAAGACCCGGTTGAGTATAACTTCACCGGCGTAAACCAGGTTCAAGTGAATGAAACGATCGGTTTGACCTTCGCCAAGATCCTCAGAGCTATGCTCAGACAGGCACCGAACATCATCCTGGTCGGCGAAATTCGTGACTTGGAGGTCGCAGAAGTGGCTATTCAGGCCGCTTTAACTGGACACCTGGTTTTCAGTACACTCCATACCAACGATGCGCCGTCTGCAATAACGCGTCTTGAGGACATGGGCGTCAAGCCCTTCCTGGTAGCCAGTAGTGTGCAGGCAGTGATGGCCCAGAGGCTAGTGCGAGTCATCTGCCGCGACTGCAGGCAGGAAGACCCAGCCCCCTCGCGTCGCACCCTGCAGTTGCTCGGGTTCCCCGAGGAGCAGATCGAGAATGGAACCTTCTACAAAGGCGCTGGTTGCAACTCCTGCAATGGCTCTGGATATCACGGCCGTCAGGGCATCTTTGAGCTGATGGAAATGGACAGCACCATCAGGGAACTTGCCTTCAACCATGCACCTTTGAATGAGATCCGCCAGGCTGCACAAGCAGGCGGAATGAAGAACCTCCTCGAGGACGGACGAACAAAGATTCTCAACGGCATTACTACCGCCGAGGAGCTTGTACGAATAACCCAGGCAGCCGAATTCGCTGAAGACTCGTAATTTCGACTCTGGAGCTTAAACCCTGCCTTAGCTTTGACTTGACTCTGGCGGCCAGTTTTTTGTCTGCCAGGTGCCCTTGTCCGAGCCGGGGTAAATACGAATAATTCGCACTAGAGAGGACGCACCCATGGCTACTATTCACATTGACAGGCTGCTGGAGACGTGTATTAAGCGTAATGCCAGTGACTTACACCTCCACGTAGGCCGACCGCCCACACTGAGGCTTCGCGGCCGTCTTCGCCCCCTGGAGACCAAGGTCTTAGAGCCTGAGGACACCGTCGCCCTCATGAAAGCGATCACGCCCGAGCGTGCCCAACAAGAACTCCAGGAGCAAGGCGGTACTGACTTCGGTTTTGAATTCGGACCCGCCGGACGTTTCAGGACGTCTGTCTTCCAGCAAAAGGGAACCATCGGGCTGACGCTGCGTTTGATCCCTTCGAAGCTCCTGAGCTTCGACGACATCGGCCTGCCCGCAATCACCAAGGCACTTTGCCGCCGTCCGCGAGGCATGTTCCTGGTAACCGGGCCTACCGGTTCGGGCAAGACCACCACCCTCGCGACGATGGTCGACTACGTCAACAGGAACTTCGAGAAGCACATCGTCACCGTGGAAGACCCGATTGAATACTATCACCAGCACCACAAATCGGTCATCACTCAGCGTGAAGTAGGAGTCGACGTTCCCAGCTTTTCCGAAGCCCTTCGCCGCGTGCTCCGTATGGACCCGGACGTGATTCTCGTAGGCGAGCTCCGCGACCTCGAGACCATCGAAGCTGCCCTGCGAGCCGCCGAAACCGGCCACCTTGTGTTCGGAACGCTTCATACCACGTCCGCGCACGGTACTATCACTCGTATCGTGGACCAGTTCCCGGTCGACCAGCAGGAGCAGATACGCGTTCAGTTGTCCGAATCGCTGATCGCCGTGCTCTCCCAGGCCCTCATACCGCGAATCGACGTCAAGGGAATGGTTGCCGCCTTCGAGTTCATGGTTATTACCAGCGCTATTTCGAACCTTATCCGCGAGAACAAAACGTTCCGTATTCCTTCCAGTATCCAGACGGGAAAGAAGCTTGGCATGCAGATGCTCGACGACCACCTGTTCGCGTTGTTCACCCAAGGCATAATATCCGAAGAGCATACCGTCGACCGCAGCGCCAACCCTGGAGCGATGGTGGACAAGCTCGAGGACTACAAAGCAGGCAGAATCGAAGCGCCTGTTGAAGAAGAGGAAGTCACCGAGTTGAGGAAATAATCGATGCCTCCGACCCAGAAAAAAGTAAACATCGCAGATCTTCAGGGCCGACCGCTCGGCCGTGTTCTGGTCAAGATGGGCAAGGTGACTCGAGGACAGGTTCACCAGGCTCTCGCCGTCCAGAAGGAAAAGGGCGGAGTTATCGGCCAGATACTTATCGACCTCGGTTATATCGACGATAAGACCCGCTCGCTGGCCCTTGCGTTCCAGGCGGGCATGGAGTTTGTCGACCTGACTTCGACGGAGATCCCCGACGACGTCGTCAAGCGCATCCCTGCCCAGATGGCCAACGCTTACAAGATTGTCCCGCTCGCCTACCAGGAAAAGGGCAACGAACTCACCGTAGCACTTGCCTCGCCGGACAACTTCCGCGCCACCGACAACCTGCAGACCCTCATGGGCTTCCGCGTAACAGCCAAGATCGCCGACCAAGACGCTCTCGATTCGGCGCTGCTGAAATACTACGACGTCGAGCCCGAATCGATCGGCGACCTGCTCAACGAGATCGCCAGTACCGAAGAGCTCACCGCCCTGGAAAACCGCGGTGAGAGCATCGACCTCGGAGAGCTGCAATCGGCTGCCGATTCAAACCCGGTAAAGCGCTTGGTGAACATGGTGCTTCTCGAAGCCATTCGCAACAGGGCGTCGGACATCCATTTCGAGCCCTTCGAAGACGAGTTCAAGATGCGGTACAGAATCGACGGCCTGCTGTATGAAATGCTTCCGCCGCCGAAATCCATCGCCGTCGCCATCGCCTCCAGAATCAAGGTTATGGCCAACCTCGACATCGCCGAACGCCGCCTCCCGCAGGACGGACGCATAGAGTTGCTGATCAACGCCAACCCCGTCGATCTGCGTATCTCGGTTCTTCCGACGATGTTCGGAGAGAGCGTGGTCATGCGTGTGCTCGACCGATCGAACGTTCAACTCGACATCGACAGGCTGGGTATGCGTGAGGACGACACCAAAATCTTCCGCCAGTTAATCTCCAGGCCTAACGGTATCGTGATCGTGACCGGGCCTACCGGTTCCGGTAAGACCACTACGCTCTATGCAGCCCTGAACGAAAAAAACACAGAGAAGGTCAAGATACTGACCGCCGAAGATCCGGTCGAATACGATATTGACGGGCTCATTCAGGTGCAGATTCGCGAAGACATCGGGCTGACTTACGCCCGCAGCCTGCGAAGCTTCCTGCGTCAGGACCCCGATATCGTGCTGGTCGGCGAAATTCGCGACCTGGAGACCGCCGAGATCGCCGTGCAGGCGTCGCTCACCGGCCACCTTGTATTCTCGACCGTTCACGCCAACGACGCACCGTCGACTATCGCTCGTCTGGTCGACCTCGGGCTCGAACCGTTCCTCATCACCGCCACGATGGAAGGCGTCGTCGCCCAGAGACTCATCCGAACAATCTGCCCGCGCTGCAAAGAAGAATTCACGCCGACCGAGGACATGCTGATCCAACTCGATCTGCACCCCGAGGACATCGCCGGCAAGACCTTCTTCCACGGCGCCGGATGCGAATACTGTCGCGGCACCGGTTACAGTGGACGAGTGGGCATATTTGAAATTATGCTCCTGGACGATAATATCCGGGATCTGATCCTGGAAAACAGTTCCACCGGAGTAATTCGCGACGCCGCACGCAAGCGTGGCATGCGGACGCTGCGTGAGAGTGGTCTGCTCGCGATTTACGACGGAGTGACCACAATCGAAGAAATCGTAGCCCAGACGGTTATGGAAGAGACAATCGTAGCCACCTGACTTGGAGTACCTGCCAGACCCTGTCAAGACCAGAGCGTTGCGACAGGACGCGAACCGTTGAGGTTCGACACTGACGAGGAAGCTAACCATGCCTCTTTTTACATACGAAGCCATGAACAGCGTCGGCCAGCCCGTCAAAGACGAGGTCGAAGCCGGAACATCCGAAGAAGCCATCGCAAAAGTAAGGGCGCTGGGCTACTTCCCGACCAAGATCAAGGAAAAGGCCGTCAAGCGCACCGGTGGCGCAGCCGCTGCCTCTTCAGGTGGAACATCAGGCTCGGCCGCCAGTCGCAAAAGCGTCGGAGGCGTCTCCACCAAGCTGCTCACACAGTGTACTCGCCAGCTATCGACGCTGATCGACGCCGGACTGCCCATCTTGCGCAGCCTGCGGATTCTCGAGCAGCAGCAGAAACCAGGCAACCTGCGTGTGGGAATTCGAATGGTCGCCGAGGACGTCGAAGGCGGTTCCACGCTTTCGGAAGCCTTTGCCCGCCACCCCAAGGCGTTTGATCGTCTTTATGTAAACATGGTCCGCGCAGGCGAGTTGGGCGGCGTGCTGGACATCATCCTCCAGCGATTGGCCGACTTCATGGAAAAAGCCCAGGCCCTCAAGCGCAAGGTCGTCGGTGCGATGATCTACCCGGTGGCGGTCATCTTCTTTGCGATGCTGATCGTAACCGGCCTGCTGGTCTTCGTGGTCCCGAGCTTCCAGAAAATTTTCGCGGATATGGGTTCGAGCCTGCCTGCCCCCACCTTAATGCTGCTTAACCTCAGTTCGTGGGTGAAGGACGATTATGGATGGATCGTGATCATGGGCAGTCCGTTTGGACTCTGGGCCATCATACGACTTATCTCGATGTCCGAGACGGGCAAGTACTTTATGGACAACATAAAGCTGCACATCCCCATCATGGGACAGATTGTCGCCAAGACCGCCATCGCCAGGTTTACCAGAACGCTCGGCACGCTGCTGACCGCGGGCGTTCCGATTCTCGAAGCGATCAATATTACACGCGAAACCGCCGGTAACGAAGTCTACTCCAGGGCGCTCAGCAAGGTCCACGACGGTATCCGCGAGGGCGAGAACTTCGCCGAACCGCTGAGGCAGTCAAAGATCGTCGAGCCCATGGTCGTCAACATGATCGACGTCGGCGAAGAAACCGGCGAACTGGACAAGATGCTCAACAAGATCGCCGACACCTACGACGATGAAGTCGATACCCTCGTCGGGTCGCTGGTCTCGCTGCTCGAACCGGTGATGGTCATTACCCTCGGTTTTATCGTCGGATTCATCGTTCTCGCGCTGTTCCTGCCGATGGTCAAACTGCTGGACGACGTTTCGAAATCATAAGAGTTATATACGTGGGCGAAACAAGCCCCGACACCGAAAGGCCTGAAAAATGGTTAACAATCCGAAATCGGCTGCCCTTCGACAGCGCTCAGGACAAGCCTTTACCCTGATCGAACTGCTGGTCGTCATCGCGATCATCTCCCTGCTGGTGACCATCATTCTACCGTCATTGAGCAGAGCCAAAACACTCACCAGGATCGCACAGACCCGGTCGCTGTTGAAAACAATCGAAACCGCCCTGGAGATGTTCCACGACGACCGCATCGCCGACGGTGAATACCCACCCTCAGGCGGTACGATAAACACCGTTACAAGTGCTACTATTGCCATCGGCGACCCGTTCAGCGACAGCCGCAGAACCAACGAGTACTTCACCGGGGCCGAGACACTGCTCTGGGCAATGATGGGGGCGGACTTCCACGGCACGCCCGGATTCGACGGCAACGTCGGCGTGGGCACCGGCGAACTCCACCAACTGGATGGAAGTGGAAACCCGATGGTCGCCAGGTCAGGACCGTTCATGGATGTGACCAAGACCACCCTTCTCAAGGTGGACGAGGAAGTCGCCGGAGACATATCTTTCGACTTCGCTCCAGACCGGCAGTACGACTCGGATGGGATCGCCGCCGAAGCGATAGGCGACCCATTCGGTGGAGCAGTGCTGTACTTCAGGAGCGAACCTCGCCGGGAACGTGCCGATCCCAAGACAATTTACGCGCGGGACCATAACGTTAACTTCTACAGCAAGACAGATTCCACGGGGAATATTCACCCCCTCGGTCGCATTGACACTTCGACCGTTGGAAGCATGACTCTCAATGCGTTCAGGCGATTCATATGGAACCCGCAGTTTGACAAGGGATACCGGCCGCACAACAAGGATACTTTCATCCTGATATCGGCTGGGCCTGACGACCTGTTCGGCACGGACGACGATATTACCAACTTCCCGCTTTCCGGCGAGAACATCGCCCCATAGGAAAGGCCTGAACTGATGCATAATCGAAAATCGACAATAAACAATCGTCAATCGTCAATCGACAACCTGCCCGCCCGGCGCAGGCAGGCGGGTCGTCAATCCAAAGCCTTTACGCTGATCGAACTTCTGGTCGTTGTAGCGATCATCGCAATGCTGGCGGCGCTTCTGGTCCCGGTAGTCACTACGGCCAGAACCGCAGCCAAGATCGCCCAAGCCAAGTCGCTAATCAACACACTTGACTCTGCCGCCAATATGTTCAAAGCCAACGAAACTCTCGGCCGCAAGTACCCGCCCTCCACGTGGAATACGAGCCAGAATCCAACAAACGGACAAGGCCCGGACCCCTGGGGCAAGGACATGTATAATGTTCCGGGCGCCCAGATGCTGGTGTGGGCACTGATAGGGCGTGACATGCTCGGCACACGAGGTTTCGGGCGAGGTAATCACTCGCTTCAAGATATTTACGATTCTGAGAAGGATAGGTACCCCCAGCAGGCTCCGTTCGTCGATGCCAGTGACATCACAATTGAGTTGCTCAAAGACGTCTTTCCCGCTGTGGATGGATCACCGGAAGGCGAAAATCCTGTCTTCGTCGACCCGTTCGGTATGCCTGTCCTGTATTACAAGTCTGACAGAACAAGCCCCGTGTATTACTACGCCTCCCACAATTCGTTCATCGCCAAACAAGCTCCATCGCCAGCGATGGGTGTTGGCGGCGAGTACGACCTTACCAAGAATGGCAACTATGGACCATTCGGGCATCTCGGCTCCGATCAGGGGAAAGAGCTTGGAGGCTTCATCACGGACGATCGATACAGCATGGTCACCGGTGGATCGACCGAAGGCCCGCACAGGATAGATTCATTCATATTGATCTCCGCCGGTCCGGACCAGTTGTACGGAACTATGGACGACGTAGCGAACTTCAACGTTGGCCCAGAAAACTAAGACCATAGGCAAAGGTAATAATCGCGACACTGCGAAAGGTCTGAATGATGGTTAATCGACAATCGACAACCGAGAGGAAAAGCGGGACTGGCTCGGCGCAGTCCGCAGGACAAGCAAGTGCCCCTGCCTGCTTAGCGCAGGTAGGCAGGTGTCCCAGGTTTTTCCGCGCCCTTCGACGCAGCTCAGGGCAAGCTTTCACGCTGATCGAACTGCTGGTTGCCATCTTCATCATCGCCATACTGATAACGCTCGTCATCGGCGTGTCGAACTACGTCTTCGAAGAAGCCGGCCGCAAGGAAACCCAGGCGACCCAGGCCGTCGTCATGCAGGCAATCGAAGCCTACAAGGACGTCACGGGCTACTATCCGCCGGATAACACTGATCCGAGCTATCCCCCCCTCACTGCTAAGACTTGCCTGATGTGGCACCTGAAAGCCGATGGCGGCAGTTACAACAACGCAAAGCCAACGCAAGCCAGAATTCGCAAAGCGACGGCTCCGATATTGCTCAAACTGTCAGCCGAGGCGATGAATGCGGGTAATCTCGACCAGCTTTTCGACGGATTCGGTAACGCGATGGACTACGTCCAGGACGGCGGGCTCGGAGGCAGGCCGGTGCTGATCTCCGCTGGCGACGATCTGGCAGACACCGCCGATGACATTCGCTCGGACGGTTCGTAGAGGTAGAGGAAAATGAAAGTACAACTTTCAAATCCGAAATCCAAAATCCGAAACCTGCCCTGCGACTTGTCCGGCGTAGCTCGCAGAGCGAAGCCGGAAGCCTCAATGCTCCGAAGCCTTGTGCGAAGGAGTACGGCGAAGCAGGGTCCCCATTTTCGCGCTTTCACGCTGATCGAGCTTATGGTCGTGCTTGCGATCATCGGCCTGATCATGCTTGCCGTTATTCCCAGCATTAACCAGCTGTTCTCGGCAGGTGCCGATGCCCAGGCGTTCAACATGCTCACCGCACAGCTTACTGCCGCACGGGCGCGTGCAATCAAAAGCGGAAACTACACGGCCGTCCACGTGCAACTGGCCGACAACACAGCCCCGAATTTCGCCAAGCTGGATGGCAAGTGCTTCCTCGCCATCATGGAATGGAACCCGAACCTTCCTACCGGCGCAGCGTTCGTACTTGCCGACGGTTTCACACCGCGCGCAGTGCCCGGCGGATTCGCCTTCGGAGAGATTCGCGACACATTCGTCGATTCAGGCGGATTCAAAAATCTGCCTGCGCTGGACTGGTCCGACGCAGCCACGGTCAAGAACTTCACCACGTTCACGGTGGTGTTCTCGCCCTCGGGCGCTGCCGTCCAGAACATCGGTGCTGACAAGGCGGTCTTTGACGACACGCACGCCCTCTTCAGTTCACCACCGCTTCCAGCTCCTCAGACTCACATGTGGGATGTCGACCACGCCAATGACAATCACTCCGGCGCATACAACGGCGAAGCTGCCGCCACGGCAGTGACGATGTTCAACCACGGCGATTTCACGGACGCTGCAGACCGGGCCGTCTACTTGAAGGACAACGCACAGTTTATTCCGATCAACGTCTACACCGGGCAACTGTTCGCGAGGTAAATGAAATGAGCTATCATCTATCAGCTATCAGCTATCAGCAACCAACGGGCAACCAGCGACGTGGTTTCACGCTTGCCGAAGTGCTGATCGCTATCGGAATCATGGGCGTCGGGCTCTCGATGGTTGCGATGCTGTTCCCCGTCGCGATCATGGAGAACGAGGCATCGGTGAACTGTTCGGTGGGCTCAAACCTCTGCGCAAACGGCCTGGACGTCGCCAAACTCGTCTTGAAACATGGCGACCTGGAAAAAACGGGTTTCCTGCCACGCACGCTGTCCAAGGCGGATTCTGCCTCGCCGGTTCCCGCAACGCCCGACCCGAGCGGGACGGGGCAATCAGGCGATTCCTTTGAGGAGTGGGTCGAAGACATTGCGCCCAATCTTGACGTGTTTTACCCAAAGACGCTGAAGGGTAGTCTGGTTTTCGCCGGCCAGGTGGTTCCCGGGCAGAACAGCTACCAGCTCCTCGTCGTCTCGTATACAAAGAACGAGCCTACCAACGTAATCCAGGCCGACCGGGCCAGCCTTCTCCCCCCTGGGAAGGGCAAGCCGCTGGATATCGAGATCGATACCGACGCCGACGAATATGTGATAACGAACACAAGCGACTTCGCACCTGAGTATTTGCAGTTGGACATGATGGTGATTTTCCCAAACGGGCAATTCGCCAAGATCGCTGGCACTAACGAGGACGGTAATTACTATTTCGATCGCCCCGTGCCGACAGGTACGGCTGTGGACGCATGGTTTATCGTCGAAAGAGTGCAGCCGGACGTGACCATCAACGATCCATTCCTGAAAGATTCGCCCTGCATGTCCGTGCTTGTGACGCGGACGGCAGTGAGTGACTAAGAAATCATGAAGTACGCTCTTAATAAATCGTCAATCGACAACCTGTCCTGCGACTTGTCCGGCGTAGCTCGCAGAGCGAAGCCGGAAGCCTCAATGCTCCGAAGCCTTGTGCGAAGGAGTATGGCGAAGCGGGATCGTAATTCGTCAATGCCCCGACGCGGCATGACGATGATCGAGCTTCTGGTGGCCGTCTCCATCATGGTTATCATGATGGTGGCCTTCTCGCAGATACTGAGCCAGGCCCGCAAAGTCGTCAGCCACTCGCAACTGACGATGCGATACAACGCGGCCGCGACGGCTATCATCCACACGATCCGCAGCGACATCCGCAAGGCCACCAAACACGGAATGCTCTCCATCACGCAGACGGACATGGAGTCCGCACCGGTTCTCACACTGACCGCAGCCGGCCTTACACCAAGCAAGACCGCCGCCGTTACCGGCTCGGGAGCATTTGCAACATACGGTGTGTGTGAGAATAAAGTGACCGCCAAGGATGAAATCTTCTACTGCCAGCGTTGGGTGCTCAACGACTCCGGTGCGACTGGCGATGATGTCTGGCAAATGGATCTGGCAGCGGCACAGATCATGGACCGACAGGCAATGAATGACACGATTGTTGGCACGGTCAGCGACAATACAACTCTCCTGGGCATGACGCCTGATGCCTCGGGAAACACAATCAACATCCCGCCGGTGAACATCGGCCAGGTTGGCAACCTCTGGCAGGTGCTTGCCGTCGATTGCCGAGCGCTGAGCATAATGTGGACCGACGGATCAACGGACCCAACAACGCAAGCCCTCAACTGGTACGGCGTCGATTACACGATGGATCCGGGCACGATTTCGGACGATTACACCGATGACTTTCCGCTGTATACCGCAGTCGGACAGAATCTGGACGGCTTGTCCACACCACCGTACCCCGAAGACTGGATTGACATTCCTTTCAACCCGACGCCCGGGACGCCACAAATCGAATTCGATACTGATCCGAACACAGGGACTGGCGTCTACCGCGCATTGTGGACGCATCACAACCAGAACAACTGGCCGGTGGCGATCAAGATTCGCTTCGAACTGCTCGACACCCGCGACGCAGACAAACCAAGGCCAAAAACATACGAAGTTATCTGCCCCCTCGGCGGATAGTCTTGTCCCCGCCGAGATGGCGCAGGAGGCATACCATGCATCCGTTAAATCGAAAATCGAAAATCGAAAATCGGAAATCCAACGCTTCTGCCCTGCTGATGGTCGTCGGATTGCTGGTGATCATCGCGATGCTCGGTATTACGTTTGTGGTCATCTCGCACGTCGATCTCAGGCAGGCCGAGGCGATAGCCCTCAAGGCACCGGTAGACCCGATCGCGGATGGTATCGTAAAGCAAATTTCCGCCCTGCTAAAAGAAGATCTGCACATCGACAAGACTAACGGGCCGTATGGCGATTACGCCGGTGCGCCCGGGGCGGAACAATGGCGCCAGTTCATCGATTATCCCTACGGACTTGGCCTCGCCAGCACGATACCGTCTGCCCGCGCCGACCCATGGCTGGCGAGTATTGCCCCGGATGCTGCCGGAAACTGGCCGCACCTGACCGACCTGACCGGCGACGCCAACCACAACTACGACGGAGTGTCGAGTTCCACCACCGATCCCAACTACGTTGACACCGACGGCGACGGACTCAACGACGCCCTGCTGTACAACACCGGCGTCACGAACGCCGACGGCGACGCATACTGGTCAGCCGTCCGCATTATCGACCTCGGCGGTCTGCTCAACGTAAACACAGCCGGCGAGCCCTACGACCCGAACGTCCCTGGCACGTCAATCAGCCCAACACCACCGGCGAATATTGACCTGTTGAACGGGCTCTTCGCCGGTGTTACGGCAAACTACGACAGCTTTCATAACGTTCGCTGTGGAGGCACTGGGGCAGCGGTCACATTACAGGACTTCTACAACGAAAGCGCATCGCGGATATTACAGCCTTATTTGGATCCGCTCGCGGCACCCAATCCGCCCTACCTTCCGTTTGGCATCGGCGACGAAATGCATCTGCGATACGTGGACAGTACAGCTATCACGGAGCGAACGGGACGCCTGTACGAGGCCACCAAGGCCGGAACCAATCCGCTCCCCGATACCATGCGACAGATGCTGACCACCTTCAACTGCTCGCGCTCGCTGACCCGTCATCCGAGCTCGGACATACCCACGCGAATACTGCTGAACAGTTCAAATGCCCTCGACGACGATTTGACCCGCCAAGCCGTCTATGACCAACTCCTGACGGCGATTGACGGCAATGCTTCTCCGGCAACACTCAGCAAGGAGACTGCTGCCCACTTCGTAGCTAATCTATGGGCGAACGTATCAGCCGACGACCCCACTTACCAGGCTTTCAAGTTCAGCCCCACAACCGATTCCAATGTTGAAGTATATGGCGCGGTGCCCGATCTTGTGATCTCCGAGGCCTATGCGTACAACCTGGCTGATAGTAACGCTCCCTTCAGCAATGCGAGCAATGTCTTCGATCCGAATTTTGCCCAGGGAGATTACGGCTACATATTCGCAATCGAAATCTACAACCCTACAAACCGACCGATCGACCGGGAATATTACCCCG